>Ga0302321_100002484_pt1 | contig 15806 bp, 15 predicted proteins | sample Fen_T0_1_FD_202505 | JGI IMG/M metagenome (GOLD analysis project Ga0302321, IMG submission 202505) | Peat permafrost microbial communities from Stordalen Mire near Abisko, Sweden - Fen_T0_1 | ecosystem: Environmental > Terrestrial > Soil > Wetlands > Permafrost | place: Sweden: Abisko...
CATTCACTACCGGGCGCTTTTCATGGTGGGCATTGTGCTTTTTTTCCTCTCCCTCGTTATCAACTATGTCGCGCAGGTGATCGTGCGCCGGTACAAAATTTCGATCGGGTGATCTGATGACCTCCGACGTCAAAAATCCTTACGCCTCGAAGCCCACCGCAATCCGCCAGTGGGAAAACTTCTTTTTCTGGGCCTTTCGCGGCGCGACTTATTTCGTGTTGCTCTGTGGTGTGGCGGTTTTCGGATACATCGTGTTCAAAGGCTCGCAAACGGTTTTCCGCCTCACGCCGCCCTTTGTAAACGTGGCCTTTCTCACCGAATCTCCTGAAACGCTTTATGTGTTTGAGCATGATGGGAAGAAGGTCGAAATGGGCGACAAGGACTACCGAACCTTTCGTGAGTCAGAAGAAGCAAAGGCAAAGGCGGCCGGTCAGCCGGCGCCGGAGTTCAAGTCCGAAAGCTACGCGTATTCTGCCGGTGGCATTTTCCCCTGTATTGTTGGTACGGTGTTGCTGGTCGTTGGTTCGATGGTGATCGCGCTCGTGCTCGGCGTGGCTAGCGCGATTTTTCTGACGGAGTACGCCACTCAAGGACCTATTGTGCGGGCGATTCGCCTCGCCATTCTGAATCTCGCCGGCGTGCCTTCGATTGTCTTTGGTTTGTTTGGTTTTGGTATGTTCGTGATCTTCTTCGGCTGGAATGTCTCCCTGATTGCCGGCTGGTTCACTCTGGCTTTCATGGTGATGCCGGTGATCATCACCGCCAGTGAAGAGGCGCTGAAAACCGTGCCGAAAGGCTTTCGCGAAGGCTCGCTGGCCCTCGGTGCCACCAAGTGGCAGACGATCCGCAAAGCTGTATTGCCCTACGCACTACCCGGCATCCTGACTTCATCAATTCTCGGTATTGCACGGGTTGCCGGCGAGACCGCTCCGATTATGTTCACCGCTGCTTACGTTGTCCGGGACAAGCTCCCGTGGCAGGTTGATAAGTTCAGTGATTTCTTTTTTCAGGGTGTCATGGCGCTGCCGTATCACATCTACGTTGTCAGCTCCAAGATCCCGCAGAATGAATATACCGAACGCGTTCAATACGGCACCGCGTTCGTTTTCCTGGCGATCGTCGCGGTGATCGCGGCGGCTTCGATCATTCTTCGCAACAAACTCAGAAGCCGCTACAAATGGTAACCTCCGCCTTTACCACCACTGCGCCCATGGACACTCCTCCCGCTGCCTCCTCGACGCCCACCACGCGCGCTCCTCTCGTGCCCGCGGCCCGCCCGCCCGCCGCCGGTGGCACCCGAACCATCATCGATATCGAAAACCTCGATTTCTACTATGGTCAGAAACAGGCGCTCTTCGACATCAACCTCAAGCTCGACGACAAACGCGTCACCGCTTTCATCGGACCTTCTGGCTGCGGTAAATCCACGCTCCTGCGCTGCTTTAATCGCATGAACGATCTGATCGACGACACCTCGATCAAACGCGGTTCGATCAAGATCAACGGTATCGATATCTCTCGCCACGACGTTGACCCGATCGAACTCCGCAAACGCATCGGCATGGTCTTTCAGAAGTCCAACCCGTTTCCGAAATCCATTTACGAAAACATCACCTACGGCCTTCGTATCCAGGGCATAAAAAGCAAGGCGCGTCTCGATGAAGTCGTTGAAAAAAGCCTGCGTGGTGCCGCCCTTTGGGACGAAGTAAAGGATCGTTTGTACGAGAGCGGACTGAGCCTATCCGGTGGCCAGCAACAACGTCTTTGCATCGCCCGCGCCATCGCCGTCGAACCCGAGATCATCCTCATGGACGAACCGTGTTCCGCGCTCGATCCGATAGCCACCGCCAAGGTCGAGGAGCTCATCCACGAGCTGAAAAACCGCTACACCATCATCATTGTCACTCACAGCATGCAGCAGGCTGCTCGTTGTTCCGACAAGACCGCCTTCTTCTACATGGGCAAGCTGATCGAATACGCCGACACCCGCACCATCTTCATGAACCCGGCCAACTCGCAGACCGAGGCTTATGTCTCCGGTCGATTTGGTTGAAAATTCGTCTGAACCCCATTCTCTCCTGTGAATAAACCGATGAAACGCTTCTTTGACGCCGAACTAGAAACCTTCCGTTCGCATCTCATCCTGATGGGAGAAAGATCAATGGATCAGGTTCGTAGCTCCTTGAAAGCCCTCGTCGAAGGCGACATCTCGCTTGCCGATCAAGTCATCGCCGCCGACGACGTCATCGACCGGCTCGAAATCGAAATCGACGACGAAGCCATCCGCTACATGAACCTGCGAGCGCCGATTGCGACCGAGCTGCGCCTCGTGATCGTCGGCATGAAGGCCTCGCACGACCTTGAACGCGTGGGCGACGAAGCGACTAACATCGCCCGTCGCGCCGTGCGCCTTGCTGGCGAACCACAGCTCAAGCCCTACGTCGACATCCCGCGCATGGCCGATATCGCGCTCGAGATGCTCCGCGATGCCCTTGACTGCTTCCTCAACGGCGACGCGCGAAAAGCCGTTGCGGTCGTGCAGCGCGATGCCGAAGTCGATGCGATCAACAAGCAACTTTACCGTGAGCTCACGAGTTTCATGGTGGAGAGACCCGAGACGATTTCCCGCGCGCTCGAACTCATGTTTATCTCCAAATCGATTGAGCGCATTGCTGATCACGCGACGAACATCGCCGAGGAGATGGTGTTTCTTTTTCAGGCCAAAGACATCCGCCACAGCGAAGAGTTTAAGAAACCCGGCACCACGGTCAGCTGAGCGGGGTGGGGCACTGAAACTCCGAGGTGGAGCGGGCACTCCGTGCACGCTCGGTTTGCTTTGGATACGGCGACGACCGAATGGAGTTTATCTGGAACTCCGGAAAGCTGGAAAATACCGCAGCAGAGCGAGGTGTCGCATGAGTACTGAGGTTTGACCACGGATCACACGGATGCGGAGTTTGCCGAATGGACGCCGCTGCTCCGTCGTCGCCGGTTCGGCTGTTTGTCATCCAGAGCGCAGCGAAGGATCCACTTGGACTCGGGTAAACTGCACGTGCGACGCTCCACTGGATCCTTCACTTCGTTCTGGATGACAATCGGGGATCAGCGATCAAGCCAGAGAGGAGGCTCACGCAAAGACGCCAAGTCGCAAAGAAGACCTGCACCGAGTTCAGCCTTGCTGCGCTGGTGCTGGCTCGTAGGTTCGGCTGAATTTTGTCGCGGCGCCGTTGGCTCATCTTGACGTCTCGGCGCTGGGAAAATAGCTCATCTCCATGGCAAAACAAAGTCGTTCATCCACTCAGGAATCGTCGACCGATGACTACGTCTCAATGGGTTTTTGGATGTTTGCTCAGTTTCTGCTGATGCTGCCGCTCATCAATCTCGTGGCGATCCCAGTTTTGGCCTTTGTGGGCGGGAATCGGTCACGAAAGAACTTCTTTCGAGCCCTCTTGATGTGGTTGGTGTTGATCGTCGTCTTTCACATCGTCACCCTCTTTGTCGTGTTTACGTCCCCCACCGTTTTTCAATGGTTCAAAGACGTGTGGGTGATGTTGATCGAGCTGGTTTCGTTGAAGAAGTAAGGTGCCCGGAATATGAAAGACCATCCTGTTTGGCCGCTTCCGCCCAAGTACGCTGAGATCGCGGAGCGGAGCCAGTCCATCGGTTTTGGCATGCCGTCGGATCAGGCGACGGGCGGGTTGCTGCGTTGTTTGGTCGCGAGCAAGAGAGGCGCACGCGTTTTGGAGCTCGGCACGGGTACGGGTCTTGGTGCGTCGTGGTTGCTCGACGGAATGGGTGTCAGCTCGCAGCTCGATTCGGTCGAGTTGAATGACGATTATCAGAAGATCGCTCGCGACCTTTTATCGGCTGATCCGCGCATCACCTTTTACTGCGAAGACGGTTTGGGCTTTCTCGAACGGACGAAAGATCAAACCTACGATTTCATCTTTGCGGATACCTGGCCCGGCAAGTACGTCGGTTTTTCGCATTCCTTGCGGATACTTCGTCTTGGCGGGATGCTCGTATTGGACGATATGTTGCCGCAGCCGAATTGGTCGGCAGATCATCCCCCGAAGGTCGAACGGCTTTTGCGTGAGATCGATGCCCTGCCAAGGAGCCATTACACGGTGGCGAAGCTCAGCTGGTTCACTGGTCACATCATTATTACAAAGCGAGAGTGAACCGTCGACGACGGAGGGTTGCCCTCCATTTCGGAAATCCTCCGCGCTCTCTGTTTCCTCCTGTAAAATGGATCGTCGTTCAGTCGTGGCGCGCGGCACCTCACGGACGCTTCGCCTTTTCCAAAACACAACTGAATAGGTTTCGAGGGCTGCAGTTTTAGCTAGACGACGATTGTCCAGCGTTCGATTTCGCGGCTGCTGAAGATCAGACCGGAGATGCGCAGCTTAAGTGGTTGGTGGGCATCCCATGGGTATTCCGGGGCGGAGATTACTTCGAGAATGCCGGTGACGGCGGCGCGTTGATTGCCGCGAAAACAGATCTCGACGCGCTGTCCCAGTGGCAGGCCCCAAGCGGTGGCGATTTCGTCGCGTAGTTCAGGAACGACCGGTGGCGCGAGGTTGAACCCAACATCAAGATCCAAGCTTGTTTGTTGTTCACTCATGGCGGGTCGGTGGGCTACTCGACGAGGTCGACGTGTTTCCAGGGGTAGTTGTCGAGGGGCGTCACGTAGTAGCCTTTGACTTTCGGGCTGACTAGGCGCGGTTGCGTGTAGAAAAAGATCGGGAGAATCGGCAGTTCATCGAGGAGGATCTTTTCCATCTTCTGATAAACTTCGTAGCGCTCAGCGGTGGTTTTGGTGCCGAGCGCGGTGCGCAGGAGGGCGTCGTACTCAGCGTTACTCCAGTTGCTGTCGTTGTTGCCGTTGGTCGTTTCCCAGAGGTCGAGGAAGACGTGCGGGTCGGCGTAGTCGGCGTTCCAGCCAGCGCGTTCGATTTGAAAATTCTTCGAGTGTTGGGTGTCGAGGTACACTTTCCACTCTTCGTTGCGGAGCGAGATTTCGATGCCGAGGTTCTTGCGCCACATTTGCTGGATGGCTTCGCCAATGGCTTTGTGTTTTTCCAGGGTGTTGTAGAGGAGTTCGGTTTTGGGGAAACCTTTGCCATCGGGAAAACCGGCTTCGGTGAGCAGGCGGCGGGCTTCGGCGAGATCGCCTTCGAGGTGGTGGCGACTGACGTAGCCGGCGTTGCCGGGGGGGACGATGTGGTCGGCGGGCTGTTCGCCACCGCCGAGAACGATGCGAGTCAGGCTTTCGCGATCGATGGCGAGGGCGAGGGCGCGGCGGACTTTGAGGTTGTCGAGCGGCGGGGCTTTGACGTTGCAGCGGTAGAAATAGAGGCCGTCGAGCAGATCGAAGCGGATCAGTTCGGGATGTTCGCGGCGGTAGACGGGGATTTTGCTGCGGGGGACTTCGAAGGTGATGTGAAGCTGTCCGGTGCGGAACATGTGCTCTTCGGTCTCGGTGCTCTCGATCGGGAAGAACTGAATCTCGTCGAGTTTGACGGTGACGCGGTCCCAGTAGGTGGGCGAGCGGGTGACAACAATGCGTTGGTTCGGTTTCCATTCCTTGAGGATGAAGGGGCCGTTACCGACGAAGTTTTCCGGCCGCGTCCAGGCGGTACCGCGGCGTTCGAGGCCGCCGAACTTTTCGATGGTGGCGATGGGAACGGCGTCCCAGGGGTAAAAGGCGAGGAGTTGGAGGAGGAAGGGAGTGGGTTGGTGTAGAGTGAGCTGGAGCGTGCGGGCGTCGAGGGCCTTGCAGCCGACCTGACTGAAGTCGGTGAGTGTGCCGGTTTGGTAGGCTTCGGCACCGACGAGGTGGAAGAGGTTGTAGGCGTATTCGGCGGCGAGCGCGGGGGTGAGGATGCGTTGGTAGGAACGCACGAAATCCTGGGCGGTCACAGGATTACCGTCGGACCATTTGGCGTCGGCGCGGAGGAAAAAGGTGTAGGTCAGTCCGCCGTTGGAGATTTCCCAGCGTTCGGCGACGCCGGGGCGGGGTTCAAGCGTGATCGGGTCGCTGGTAACGAGACCTTCAAATAGAGCCCGAATCAGGCCGTACTCAACGTTGCCCGTCACGACCTGTGGGTCGATGTCCTGGGGTTCGCTGCCGTTGCCGGCGAGCAGGGCTTTCCGGTGGGGCGTGGCGTCGGATGGGTTGCTGGCGGCGGCGGGCGAGGGCGATTTTTTGCAGGCGGCAAAACCGCAGACGAGCGTGAGCAGCGTGGTGAACAGGAAAACGTTTCTCAGCATGGATAAACGGTGAGCAGTTGGCGGGCCGGTTTGATCTCGGTTCGAGCTCTTTCTCTTTAGCGTTATTCTTTATCTTTCTCGTTTGTTGGGATGTAGGAGCCTGCTTGCAGGCGATGTGCCACTGAATCGCCTGCAAGCAGGCTCCTACGAATCGGCGAACGAATTACGGGCGTGATGGACGGGGAGAAAGAGGAAAGAAAAAGATTAGGAGGAGTTAGGGTTCGAGATAGACGTGTTTATACGGGTGGTGATCGAGGAGATTGGGGGACCAGCCTTTCACCGAGGGCTGGATCAGGAAAACGTGATTGTAGTGGTAGATCGGGATGAGCGGGGCCTCGTCGAGCAGGAGGGCTTCGGCTTTTTGAAAGAGGGCGTTGCGGGCGGACGCGTCGGTGGTGCGGGCGGCTTCGAAGAGGAGCTGGTCGAAGAGCGGGTTTTTCCAGCCGGTGTAGTTGTTGCCACTGTCGGAGGTCCAGATGCCCAGGAAGGTGAGCGGGTCGACGGTGTCGCCGATCCAGACGGAGCGGAGAATTTGGAAATCTCCACTGGTTCGGGCGGCGAGGAGGCTGTTGTTTTCCTGGTTGGCGAGGCGGACGTCGAGACCGAGCTCGCGGCGCCACATTTCCTGAATAGCCTCGGCGACGGCGCGGTGGCTTTCGGAGGTGTTGAAACGGAGATCGATCTGGGGGGCGCCTTTGCCACCGGGATAACCGGCTTCGGTGAGGAGCGCGCGGGCGGCGGCGAAATCCGTGGGGATCTGCGCGGTCGCGGTGTAACTGGCGGTGGCAGGCGGCGTGAAAGCGTGCGCAGGACTTTGGCCGCCGCGGAGGATTTGGTTCACGATGGCATCGCGGTCGACGGCGAGAGCGAGGGCGCGGCGGACACGGCGGTCGTTGAGGAAAGGACGATTGACGTTGATACGGTAAAACTCGGTGCCGAGGTAGGCGTCGATGCGGAGACGGTGGGAGGGATCGGCGCGCCAAGTATCGATCTTGGAGGGAGGAAGCGATTCGGTGAGGTGGAGCTGGCCGGAGCGAAAGGCGCGTTCCTCGGCGTCTCGACTCTCGCCGGGGTGGAGGTGGATTTTTTTCAGGCGAACGGTTTCGGCGTCCCAGTAGTTGGGGGATTTGAGGAGCGTCATCTCCTGGTTGAGGTGCCATTCCTTGAGGGTGAACGGGCCGTTGCTCACGAGGTTGCCGGGCTTGGTCCACGGGTTGCCGCGGTCGGCGACGCCGCCGAATTTGGCGATGGTGGGCAGGTGCACCGGCATGAACGGTGCGAGGGTGAGCAGCGAAAGAAAGGCGGGCGAGGGGTGTTCGAGGCGAATCTGGAGGGTACGATCGTCGAGGGCGGTGACGCCGACCTTGGCGAAATCGGTGAGTTTACCTTTATTGAAAGGCTCGGCTTGTTCGATAAGGTAGAGCAGGTAGGCGTAGCGGGCGCCGAGTGACGGTGTGAGAACGCGTTTGAAGGAGGCGACGAAATCGCCTGCGGTGATCGGGTCGCCGTTGGACCATTTGGCGGTGGGGCGAAGGAAGAAGGTGTAACGCTGGCCGGCGTCGGAGATTTCCCAGCGTTCGGCGACGGCGGGCACGGGGTGCAGGTCGACTGGATCTTCGGAGACGAGGCCCTCGAAGAGCGCGTGGAGGGCGGCGTAGTCGTTGGCTACGGTGGAGAGTTGCGGGTCAAGCTCGGAGATGTCGGGGCTGATGCCGCGGTGGAGGATCTGCTCGCGGTTGCCGCTCTCGACGTTGGAGCCGTGACGTCCGCAGGCGGCGAGGAGAAGAAGCAGTGCCGAGAGGACAATGCAGGAACGAAACCGGGCGAATCTCATACGGGTTGCCTTAACATTTGAACGAAGTTTTTGTACGGTGATGAGACGTCAGAGGTGATCCAACGGCACCGATGACGTCGCTGCAAGAGGCGGGCTTGGAGCCGTTGGCTCTGACATCTTATTCGGCATCAGTTTGGATCGAAAGCCTGTTTGTATGAACGAACCACAAACCTAAGCGTTTTAATATCATCGTCCGAAAGCTCGCCATGAAATTGCACAGAAATTAGAAAGCCCGGGCCTGGGATCAACGCCTCAAGCCACTCGCCTCGAATTGGAGATCGCCAGTGACAAATCTGGATACGACGGCCGTCTGCGGTTCGTTCTTCGGCGACTTTTTTAATGACTGCTAAATCACTCGGGCGACGTGGAATTGAGCGTAGCCCGTAAGTCGGCGGCTGTTGCTGTATTGTACGCTGCATTTTCTCCGCAATTCGTTCATTTTCTGCCAGTCGATCTTTTTCTTCGGTGCGATCTTGAGCAATTACCAAGGCGTATAATGTTTCCTGCGACGTTGTTGTTGCAATCGAGGACTGTAGACGCCCATCCACCAGCAGTATCGCACCGGGTTGTTGTTTGTTAAAGAATGCGCTAGAGCCCGCTATTCCACCTTCTGGCCAATGGCTCACGAACCAAGTAGGAGGAATCTGGAAGGTAACGCCATCGCAGCCGTGAATTTTTAGTGCAAATCTCTGGTTCTGAGCGTCGAGCGTTTCAACGGTGTGCGCTGCTTCGTTCGATACCGCGCGCGTCGGCATAGCACTTCCAAGCGTGAGGAACCCAATAGCTACGATCAGCTTCTTTTTCATATTTGCCGAACAGTGGTTGGGGTGTTGGAGCCTGCTTGCAGGCGAGGTGGGACTGTATCGCCTGCAAGCAGGCTTCTACAAATCGGCGAACGAACGACTGGCATGGCGGGTTAGCTTTTCTCGATCAGGCAGACGGCGTGGGCGGCGATGGCGAGGGCGCGGCCGATTTCGTCGACGCCTTCGTTGGTCGTGGCTTTTAGGCCGATGAATTCGATCGGCAGGCCGGTGGATGCGGCGAGGGCGGCTTTCATCGCGGCGAGCTGCGGGTAGATTTTTGGCTTCTCGGCGATGAGCGAGGCGTCGATGTTGACGAGGGAGAAACCGCGTTCTTTCAAGGAAGTGACGACGCGGCGCAGCAGGATCTGTGAGTCGATGTTCTTGTAGGCGGGATCGTGGTTCGGGAAGAAGTGGCCGATGTCGGGCAGACCGGCGGCGCCGAGCAGGGCGTCGCAAATCGCGTGAGTGAGGCAGTCGGCATCGGAGTGACCGTCGAGGCCGTAATCGACGGCGAATTTGACGCCGCCGAGCACCATCGGGCGTCCGCTGACGATGCGGTGGATGTCGTAGCCGTGACCGATGCGGAGGTTCGTCATGGCTCAGGCCGGGGTCGTGGTGCGTGCGTTTTCGGCGAGCAGAAACTCCATGTAGGCGAGGTCGGCGGGGGTGGTGAGCTTGGGATTGGCGTGGGCGTTTTCCAGCAGGGCGATGGAGTGGCCGAGCAGTTCCACGGCGGCGGCGTCGTCGGTGATCGAGAGTTCTTTTTCGATGATGCGGGCGTAGGCTTTGGTGATGAGTTCGCGGGTGAAGACCTGCGGCGTCTCCATCGCCCAGAGGTTGGCGCGGTCGATGGTTTTGAGGCGGCCGTTGCCTGAGTGCTGTTTAATGGTATCGGTTATACGGTGGGCGAGAACGGCGGCGTGTTCGACCTGCACGATTTTGAGGAGGGCAACGAGTTGTTCGGCACGGATGAGCGGGCGGGCGCAATCGTGGATGAACACGTGGCCGATGTCGGAGGGGAGCGCTTCGAGGGCGTTGGCGACGGAGTTTTGGCGTTCGCGTCCGCCCTTAACGAAGACGGTGGGCGTGGGGGCGAAGGCGGAGAGTTCGGTCATCTGGCGCTGGTCGCGGTAAACGACGGCGTAGAAATCGGCGACGCCACTTTCGAGAAACGCGGCGACGGAGTGGGCGAAAACCGGGCGGCCACCGAGTGGGGCGAGCACCTTGTCGGCGACCAGGCCTTGCATGCGACGGCTGCTCCCAGCGGCAAGGAGGATGGCGGCGTTTCTCATGGGGTAGGTGGATTAGTTCAGACTTTAAGTTCGGCGAGGATGGCGCGGGCGGCGGCGGCGGGATCTTTGGCTTTTAGGATCGGGCGGCCGACTACGATGAAGCTCGCACCGGCTTCGGCGGCCTCGGCGGGGCTCATGACACGTTTCTGGTCGTCGGAGGTCGGGTCGTTGGCGGGGCGGATGCCGGGCGTGATGAGTTTGACCGAGTGGGGAACCTGGAGATTGGTTCGGAGTGCTTTGACTTCGAGGGGCGAGCAGACGAGGCCGCTCAGGCCGGAGTCGATCGCGAGGTGGGCGAGCCGGGCGACCTGGATGTCGGGGGTGTCGGTGACACCGACTTCGCGCAGGCCGATCATATCGAGAGAGGTAAGCACGGTGACGCCGAGGAGCTGGAGGTCGGGCTTGGTGGCTTGCTGGGCCTGCTTGGCGGCGACCATCATCTCGCGTCCGCCACCGGTGTGGAGCGTGAGCATCCCGATGGGTAGTGGGGCGAGCGACTCGATGGCTTTGGCGACGGTGTTGGGGATGTCGTGGAGTTTTAGATCGAGGAAAATATTGAAGCCGTCATCCGCGATAGCCTTGACGTAATCGGGACCGTAGGCGGTGAACATTTGCAGGCCGATTTTGACCCAGCGAAGGTTTCCGCGCAGCTGGCGCAGGATGGGAGCGGCTTGTTCGCGGGTGGGGACGTCGAGGGCGAGAATGAGGTCGCAGGACATAAGACACTCTAAAACACACGAAATCCGGCGAAGCGGAAGAGCAAAAGGAGGGTGATTTTCGCGCTTCCCAAGCAGGGCAAAGGCGGCGATGAGTGGTTGAGCGTGACTTTTGTTAACGTTTTTTCCCCGGCTAAGTTGAATCTCTTCCTCGCGATCACGGGGCGGCGCGCGGATGGATTTCACGATTTGGTCTCGGTGGTGGCGCCGGTGAAGTTCGGCGACAATCTTCGGGTGGAACGGGTGGAGGGGGCGAAGACCGACGCGGAGGTGAATGCGGGTTCAGGCGTGGGGGTGAGTGGGTGTTTTTCGTTGGAATGCGACGATCCGGCGGTGCCGTGCGACGAGACGAATTTGATTTTGAAGGCGGCCAAGGCGTTCGTTGAGGCCACCGGCGAAAAGCTGAGCGCGCGGTTTGTGTTGGGAAAACGAATACCGATGGGCGCGGGTCTGGGCGGCGGCAGCAGTAATGCGGTGGCGGCGCTTCTGGCGCTGAACCAGCTGGTGGCGAATCCACTGAGCCGCGAGAGATTGTTGGATTTAGCGATAAAGCTTGGCTCGGACTGCCCGCTTTTCTTGCACGGAAAACCGTTGGTGATGCGTGGGCGCGGTGAGCGGATCGAGGCGCTCGAGGCGCAGAATGGTACGCGGTTGAGCGGGCGCCGGGCGTTGGTTTTTAAACCGAGTTTTAGTATCGCGACCGCCTGGGCTTTTGGGCGGATGGCGGTAGGTGCTCCGATGAGTTATCTGGCCGCAGACGAAGCGGAAGCACGGCTTGCGTGTTGGCGGGCGGGCGATGAATCAGCAGAGAAATTACTCTTTAATAATATGGAGCAGATCGCCTTCGCGAAGTACGTTGCGTTGCCAGTTTTGTTGGAGCGACTCAGGGGCGAATTCGGTCTCGCAGTGGCGATGAGCGGAAGTGGCAGCGCGTGTTTCGCGTTGTTGCGTGATGGCACGGCGGTTCAAGCCGTCGTGGAGCGGATTCGGGAAGCTTGGGGACGACATACTTTCATTGTGGATACAGAAATCGTTTGACCCAAGGTAGCGGTACGGGGTTATCCTCGCGTGCTGCCGGTCGCAAGCTGCAGCGAACTTTGTTTCATGGAACCCCGCTCTCAGAATGAAGTCCTCATCACAGGCATTTCCGCTTCGCAGGGGATCGCCTATGGCCCGGTATTTCTGTATATTCAGAGCGACGTAGAAATCCCTTCCTACGAGGTCGATGCTGCCAAGCGTATCGACGAAATCGCGCGCTTCGAACACGCCCTGCTGTTAACCCGTCAGCAGATTCAGAAGATTCAGGACGAGGTGGAGAAAAATCTCGGTCCCGACGAGGCGCGAATCTTTGATGCCCATCTGCTCGTGATCGAAGATCAGGCGTTGATCACCGAGACGATTCGTGAGTTCGAAACCTCCGGCGTCAACGTGGAGACGTGTTTCAACAACGTTTCGCAGAAGTACATCAAAGCTTTCGACGAGATCGACGACGAGTATCTGCGCGAACGTGCCGGTGACATCCGCGACGTTGCGCAACGTGTTTTGCAAAATCTGCTCGGCCAGGCCGGTCAGAATCTGAGCAAACTCGCTGATAAACGCGTGGTCGTCGCCAACGACATCACGCCGTCCGATGCCGCCACGATCGACCGTCGCCAGGCAATCGCGCTCGTCACCGATTCCGGCAGCAAAACCAGCCATGCAGTCATTGTGGCGCGTTCGATGAAAGTGCCGGCCGTCGTGGCTACGCGCGATCTCTCGAAACGCGTCAAGAGCGGTGATTGGGCGCTGGTCGATGGTTACGAAGGCATCGTCATCCTCAACCCTGACGAGCAGACGCTTTTCCGTTACGGCAAGATCCAGCTGCAGAAGCGCAACTTTGAGCAACGCCTGATGGAGGCCACCCGCCTGCCCGCCATCACGCTCGACGGTGTCACCGTTACGCTGCGCGCCAACATCGAAAAAACCGACGAGATCGGCATGGCCAAAGAGTACCTGGCGGACGGTGTTGGTCTTTTCCGCTCAGAGTTTCTCTTCCTGAATTCGAACCTGGTTCCGAGCGAGACCGAACAGTATTCTACTTACAAAACGGTGGCGGAGTCCTTCAACCCCTCGGCCGTTATCATACGCACGCTCGATCTGGGTGGCGACAAGCCGATGACGGGCAATCCTGAACTCTTTCCGCACGAGTCGAACCCGTTCCTAGGTTTCCGCGCGATCCGCTTCTGTCTCGACCACCACGATCTTTTCAAAGACCAGCTCCGCGCGATCCTGCGGGCGAGTGCCTTTGGCAAAGTGAAGTTGATGTACCCGATGATCAGCGGCTCCGAGGAATTGGCCCGCGCCAACGTGCTGCTCGAAGAATGCCGCCAGGAATTGCGCGGCAAAGGCATCGCCTTCGACGAAAAGATGCCGGTCGGCGCGATGATCGAGATCCCGAGCGCGGCCTATACGTCCGACATTTTGGCGAAAGAGTGCGATTTCTTCAGCATCGGAACCAACGATTTGATTCAGTACATGCTGGCGATTGATCGTGGCAATGATCGCATCGCGCATCTGTACGAACCAACGCATCCCGCTATTTTGCGCACGATCAAGAAGATCGTGGACGAAGCGCATAAACAGAAAATCTCCGTCAGTGTTTGCGGCGAGATGGCGGGCGACCCGTTGTACGCACCGCTGTTGCTCGGACTCGGCGTGGATGAGCTGAGCATGTCGCCGGCGCTTTTGCCGGCGGTGAAGTTCCTCGTGCGCGCGATGAAAATGGAAGACGCCCGCAAGATCGCCGATCAGGCGTTAAAGATGGGCTCGCCAAAAGAAATCTACGCGCTCTTCGACAATTTCTGCCGCGAGCGGGTGAAGATTGTTTGAGGTAGCGAGGACGAGATTATTAACGTCCCGCAGACGGTTGCTCGGGTTTGAGCCGAAAATTTGAGAGCGTTGTTTTCTCGTCGTTCTTTTCACGGGTGATCAAGAAATCGAAACTCTTGCCGATGGCGTTTTTCCCATCGGTGGCGAAGAACCGAGTTGGGCTGTGAATGCCAAAAACTATTTTTGTGCCGGGTTGAAATTCGAGGACGGCGGGACTGCACGAGTTAATTTTTACTACGAGATCGAACCTTGAATCTGCTTGGGTCGTGAGTCTTTGATCAGCATATTTTGGGGAAGCTATGCGGATATAGTCGATGGTCGCACTTAACGCGATTTCGACAGATGGAGTAGATTGCTGTGACAACGCTTTCTCCGCGGATTGAGCCCAAGCCGATTGGATCAGCTTTTTGATCTGATAATAAACGCTGCTTACCGGGATGGAGTTGTCGGTTCGGCGAAAATGGCTCTCGTGTTGCCCATACTTGATGTAGTCATTCCCATCGCACTTTAATACATCGGGTGGATCAATGTTCTTTGGGCAAAACTCCAGTGCGAAGAGCTCTTGGCCGATGCAGTTGTGGATGAAGGGTGTCAGATCAATTTTTCCGATTTAAAAGTGAGTCTCGCCATGCGGATCGCGTCGCGAGATTAATCCTGAGATCTCGTTTGAATTTCCTAGGTTCAATTTAGAGATATCGTCACGGTACGAGACTTCATAGGAAGCCGTTTCAACAAGACTGCCGCCTATAACAATCCGTAGGAGGAAGGAGCAGTCTTTTGCGGCTGCAGCTGCGTTTTCGGTGCTGGTCTCTCTTATCCAGAATTCTTCACGTGGATCACTTGCCGCATATGAATTGATCCAGCTCGCAACAATGAAAAGACAGGCGAGCAGTGTCTTCATCGTTACTTCACCCCGCTCGCCAGTAGCGTTTCGAAGTGCGGTTCGGCGGGTTCGCGGGCGACGGCGGTGACTTCGACTTGTTCGAAGCCGGCTTTTTTCAGGAAACCGTGCAGCGCGCTTTCTTTGAAACCGAGCCAGACGTCGGCGTAGATCTCGCGGGCTTTTTCGAATGTGTGATTCTTGAGGTCGAGAATCAAAACCTGGCCGCCGGGACGGAGAATGCGGTGTGCTTCATCGATCGCTTTTTGCGGGTGTTGCGCGTGGTGCAATGCCTGGCTGAGGATCGCGAGATCAACCGAACCGTCAGGCAGGGGAACATTCTCGATGTCACCGAGTTTGTAGGCGAGGTTGGTGAGGTTGTTCTTGGCGGCCAGTTCGGTGCCGACTTCGACCATGCGCGGAGAGTTGTCGATGCACCAGACGTGGGCGGCGCGGCGGGCGAGGAGTTGCGAGACGAGACCTTCGCCAGCGCCAAGATCGGCGATGGTGATGGCCGGCGTGAGGCGGAGCGCGAGGTGGCCGATGGCCTCCCATGAGCGGCCGGGGCAATAATTGCGACCGAGTTTGCCGGCGATCAGATTGAAATAGGATTCGGATTGCTGGCGGCGGCGGGCGAGGATGCGTTCGAGGTTGGCGCGATCTTCGGCGGGTTCGGGTAGTTCGGCGACGGCGGCGGAGGCGGTGCTGATGAGCAGGCGTTGGGTGGTGTCGAGTTGGGCGCGAAGCGAGTAGAAGGCTTTTCGTCCATCACGGCGGTCGGTCACGAGGCCGGCCTGACGGAGTAGGGCGAGTTGTGACGAGATGCGCGATTGCGCCATGCCGAGGATTTCCTGGAGCTCGGCTACAGACAATTCCTCGTTTAAGAGCAGCGCCAGAAGGCGCACGCGCGTAGGGTCAGAGAGGACTTTGAGGGTTTCCCAGGAAGCTTTCACCGAACCGCACCGTGCCGGGAACAAGTATCGGGGTCAATAGGCGTTCGCAGCGGAGTGGCTGAAGTTTTTGCTCACGTGCGGAGCCAAGTGGTGAGTAACGACACGAGTTGCCAGGCGCCAAAACCGACGATGAGGGTGCCGGCGATCATGTTGATGACGTGCAGGACGCGGTGGCCGAGCGTGCGTC
>Ga0302321_100002485_pt1 | contig 15806 bp, 11 predicted proteins | sample Fen_T0_1_FD_202505 | JGI IMG/M metagenome (GOLD analysis project Ga0302321, IMG submission 202505) | Peat permafrost microbial communities from Stordalen Mire near Abisko, Sweden - Fen_T0_1 | ecosystem: Environmental > Terrestrial > Soil > Wetlands > Permafrost | place: Sweden: Abisko...
GCTCCGCCTTCAGCTCCAGATCGACGGCGAAATCGTCACCAAGTGCGACCCCGTCGTCGGCTATCTGCACCGCGGTGACGAAAAGATCGCCGAGAACATGACCTATAACCAGTTCGTACCCTACACGGACCGGTTGGACTACCTCGCACCGCTGGCCAACAATATGGCCTATGCCATCGCGGTAGAAAAACTCGCGCACCTCGAAGTGCCGCCGCGCTGTCAGGCGATCCGAGTGCTCACCGCCGAAATGGCGCGCATCTCGTCGCACCTCATGGGCCTCGGTGCGTTCGGCCTCGATGTCGGCGCGTGGACCGTCCTCGTACTTTCGCTCAATCAGCGTGAGTTTCTCTACAAGCTTTTCGAAGAACTCACCGGCGCCCGCTTCACCACCAGTTATACGCGCATCGGCGGTGTGACGCGCGACATCCCAGACGGCTGGCTCCAGAACGCTGAAAAATTCTGCGACCAGTTTCTGCCCGCGCTCGAAGAACTCCTTTCGCTGCTCACGCGAAATAAAATTTTTCACGACCGCACGGTCGGTGTCGGCGTGATTTCAAAAGAAGACGCGCTTGCCTACGGCCTCACCGGTCCGAATCTCCGTGGCTCCGGCGTGCCGCTCGATCTGCGCAAAGACAAACCGTACTCCGGCTACGAGCAGTACGAGTTCGATGTTCCGGTCGGCACTAAAGGTGACAGCTTCGACCGCTACCTCGTGCGCGGCGAAGAAATGCGCCAGTCCGTCCGCATCATCCGCCAGGTCATTAAGACTATGCCCGCTGGCGATTGGTTTGCTAAGGACGCCGTGAAAATCTTTGCGCCTCGCAAAGAGAAAGTCCTCACCTCGATGGAAGAGCTGATCAATAATTTCATGATCACGACCGAAGGCCCGCAGATGCCGCCCGGCGAAGTGTACTTCGAGGCGGAAAATCCGAAGGGCATTCTCGGTTTCTACGTCGTGAGCAAAGGTGGCGGCGTTCCGTGGCGCCTGAAGATCCGCTCACCCTCATTCTGCAACCTTTCGATTGTCCCAAAAATCTGCACCGGCATCCTGATTTCCGACGTCGTCGCGATCCTCGGATCGTTCGACTTCGTCATGGGCGAATGTGACCGCTGATTTTTCCTGCTCGATGAATTTCAAACAAGAAACTCTCCAACGCATCGACGAAGTCATCACGCACTATCCGGTCAAACGGAGTGCGACGCTGCCGCTGCTGCATCTGATTCAGGAGGACGCCGGCTACATTTCCGACGAGGCGATCGAGTGGGTTGCGCAGAAACTCGAACTTCAACCCATCAACGTGTTTGAAGTCGTGACGTTTTATCCGATGTTCCGCCGCAAGCCCATCGGCCGCCGCCACGTCAAAGTCTGCCGCACGCTCTCCTGTGCGCTCATGGGCGGTTACAAAGTGTGCGACGAGTTTAAGAAAGAGTTCGGCGTTGAACTCAACGAAGTCTCGGCCGACGGCGAAGTCACCATCGAGTTTGTTGAATGCCTCGCCAGCTGCGGCACCGCGCCCGTCGTGATGATCGACGAAGAATTGCACGAGAAAGTCGACACCGCCAAAGCCCGTGCGCTCGCCGCCAAGATAAAATCCGAAGCCAAGCGCTGACCGGCTTACAACTTATCACTTTCACCTTACCACTTCGCCACCGATGCCCGCACCCTCACAACGTCGCCTGATCTTCCAGCACATCGACGAGCCTGGTTATTCCAATGACCTCGCCTGCTACGTGCGCAACGGTGGCTACGAAATCCTTAAGAAATCGGTCACGCGCAAGCCCGAGGAGATCATCGACGAGGTCAAAAAATCCGGCCTGCGTGGTCGCGGTGGTGCCGGTTTTCCCTGTGGCGTGAAGTGGTCGCTCGTCGACCGAAAGAGCGGCAAGCCGATCTACCTCGTCGTCAATGCCGACGAATCCGAGCCCGGCACTTTCAAGGACCGCTACATCATTCATCAGGACCCGCACCAGTTGATTGAGGGAATCATGATCTCCTGTTTCGCGAACAACGTGAAGCAGGCTTACATCTACATCCGCGGCGAATTCCCGATCGGCGCCCGTATTCTCGAAAAAGCCATCGCCGAAGCGCGCGCGGCAAATTTTGTCGGTCCGAATATCCTCGGCACCCACTACAGCTGCGAAATCTACGTCCATCGTGGCGCTGGCGCCTACATTTGCGGTGAAGAAACCGGCCTGATTGAATCGATCGAAGGCAAGCGTCCGTATCCGCGCATCAAGCCTCCGTATTTCCCAGCAGTGCTTGGCCTTTATCAGTGTCCGACGATCGTGAACAACGTCGAGACGCTCTGCCACGTGAAGCATATTTCCGACATGGGCGGCGAAGCATTTTCTAAAATCGGCACGCCCAATAACACCGGCACGCGCATCCTCTGCGTCTCCGGCCATGTGCAACGTCCTGGCTATTACGAATACGAAGTCGGCAAGATCACGCTGGGTCAGTTGCTCAACGAAGTTTGCGGCGGTCCGTTGCCCGGTCGCACGTTCAAGGGCGTTATCCCTGGCGGCTCATCCGCGAAAGTTCTGCGCTTTGGTGAAATCTTCACGTTGAAAAACAAGGACGGTTCCACGCGCACGCTGACGGTCGAAGACATCCCGATGGACTTTGATACGCTCGCGGCTTGTGGCACCATGGGTGGTTCGGGTGGCGTCATCGTGATGGACGACTCCGTCAACATGGTCGACGCGCTGGCCAACCTAAATGCGTTTTACGCTCACGAAAGTTGCGGCCAATGCACGCCCTGCCGCGAAGGTTCGCTTTGGATGAAGAAGATCACCGCCCGCATGGTCCACGGTGATGCCCGCGCCGAAGACGGTGCGCTCCTCAACAGTGTGGCCAACCAGATCGCCGGCCGCACGATTTGTGCGATGGGCGAAGCCTGTTCGTGGCCGACCATGAGCTTCGTCGCCAAGTTCGGCGACGAATTCAAAGCGTATCCAGAAACCAAGAACGCGCCGAAATCCACCGACGCCCTCGAACTCGTCTAGCCACTTTTCGCAATGTCCCAGCCTCCCGCCAAACCCGACCTCGTCACCGTCAACATCGACGGCAAAGAGATCGCCGTGCCCAAGGGTACGAACGTGATCGAAGCTGCCCGTCTGGTCGGCGTGGATGTGCCGCACTATTGCTACCACCCTAAGCTCGCCATCGTTGGCAACTGCCGCATGTGTCTCGTCGAGATGGGCCTTCCCGCCGTCGATCCTGCGACGAAGCAGCCCGTCATCGATCCCGCCAACGGCAAGCAGAAGATCAACTGGATGCCGCGTCCGCAGATAGGTTGTGGCACCAACGCGATGGCCGGTCTGCACATCCGCACCAACACGCCGCAGATCAAAGACTGCCGCGAGGGCGTGATGGAATTTCTCCTGATAAACCATCCGCTCGACTGCCCGATTTGCGATCAAGCCGGCGAATGCAAACTTCAGGAGCAGGCGACGGGTTATGGTCGCGGTTACTCGCGCTTCATCGAGCAGAAAAACGTGAAGCCAAAACGCACTCAACTCGGACCGCGCGTCACGCTCGACGACGAGCGTTGCGTTCTCTGCTCGCGTTGCATCCGTTTTTCAAAGGATGTCGCGAAAGACGATGTTCTCGGTTTCACCGATCGCGGCAGTTATTCGACGCTCAGTTGTTATCCCGGCAAGCAGCTCGCAAACAACTACTCGCTCAACACCGTCGATATCTGCCCGGTTGGCGCGCTCACGAGCACCGATTTTCGTTTCAAGATGCGCGTCTGGTTCCTCAAGCAGACGAATAGCATCGATACCGAATCATCTGTTGGAGTTAACACCGTTGTTTGGTCGCGAGAAGGCCAGATCTACCGCATCACGCCGCGCCGCAACGACGAGGTGAACGATACGTGGATAGCAGACAGCGCTCGCGTTCTCTACAAACAAGTGCGCGACGATAGCCGCCTGACCACGATTCAGGTCAACGGCCAGCCTGCTGAACTTGATGCCGCAATTTCCGCTGCTGCCGAATTTCTGAAAGTCGGCAACGTCGCCATCGTCGGTTCCGGTCGCAGCTCGGTCGAAGAACAATTTCTCACCAAGAAAATCGCGGACGCGATCAAGGCCTCGACGCAGATCGTTGCGCGAGCAGCGGAGGGCGACAAGTTGCTCATCTCCGCCGACCGCAATCCAAACACGCGTGGTGCGCTCGTCACCGGTCTGATCTCCAAGCTGCCATCTGCTCAACTCACCGAGCTCGCCGCCGCGATCGACGCGGGCAAAGTGACTACTGTTCTCGCGATCAACGAAGATCTCGCTGCTGCTGGCCTGAGTGCCGAACAGCTCGACAAAGTTAAAATCGTTTACGTTGGCACGCAGAGCAACCCGACGTCTGCCGCCGCTCAGGTCGTCGTTCCGACGCACACCGTCTTCGAGAAGAACGGCACGTTCATTAACCAGCAGTTTCGCCTTCAGAAATCCCAAACGGCGGTGCCTGGCGTTGCTGGCACGGTCAACGATTCTGTTGTGTTAACCCAGCTTCTCGCTGCAGTGGGCGGTAACAAACTCGCATCCGATATCGCAACGCTTTGGAACGCGCTTTCCGCCGAAATTAAATCACTCGCAGGTTTGTCCTTCGCCGCGATTTCCGAAACCGGTGTTGTTCTAAGCAGCACCGAGTTCGCCAGTCTCGCATTCCCCGAAGGCGAAACGCTTCACTTTAAACCCGCCGCCAAACCCTGACGCGCGCCATGTTCGACTTCTTCTTTCAATTTCCCCTCTGGGTTCAGGCTGCGATCAAAGGCCTCGCGGTGATCTGCGTGATTTTTCCGATCGCGGGCGTTTGCTCGATGGCGGAGCGCAAGGTCGCTGCCTGGGTTCAAGATCGTCCGGGCCCGAACCGCGCGATCGTACCGTGGGTTGCGTGGATTCCTTTCCTTGGCAAATTCCTTCAACGGCTCGGCATTTTTCATGTTATGGCCGATGGCGGTAAGATGCTCTTCAAGGAAGACTCGACGCCGGGTCACGTGAACAAGTTCTACTTCATCGCCGCGCCGCTGCTCGCGATGATTCCTGCGCTGACCACTGTCTCTGTCGTGCCGTTCGGCATGTACCTCGATGAAGCGGGCAAAGCGATTCCGCTCATCCTCGCCAACCTCGATGTTGGTTTGCTCGCGGTGTTCGCGATTTCATCGCTTAGCGTATATTCGCTGATCCTCGCCGGTTGGGCGTCGAATTCGAAATATCCTTTCCTTGGCAGCGTGCGCGCCTCGGCTCAGCTCATCTCGTATGAGCTCTCGATGACCATCTCGGTGCTCCCGGTCTTTCTTTGGATCAATGCGCCAGGCACGTCTGCCACGCTCGGTCTCGCTCGTATGGTCGAATTTCAAAGCCAGCCCGGCTTGCTTGGTGGCGCTTGGTTCGGCTTCCTGATGCCGATCTCGGCCTTCATTTTCCTGACCTGTCTCTTCGCCGAAACCAACCGTCAGCCGTTCGACACGATTGAATCCGAGGCCGATCTTGTGGGTAGCTTCCACACCGAATACGGCGCTTTCAAGTGGGGTTTGTTTTTCGTGGCCGAGTATTCGCACATGATCGTGGGTTCGGGCATTTTCATGCTGCTGTTCTTCGGCGGCTGGAATCCGCTGCCTTGGGTTCCGCTCGCGACGGCCGTCGACCTTTTGCACCAGTGCACCGGTTGGGCGTTCACGATTCATCCGTTGTTCGTCGGTGTGTTGTCGATCGCTATCTTCCTCGCAAAGATCATCGCGATGCTCTTCTTCTTTATGATGGTTCGCTGGACAGTCCCGCGTTTCCGTTACGATCAAGTCATGCGCATCGGCTGGCGCGTGCTGTTGCCGCTCTCGATCGCCAACCTGCTCGTGTACGCCATCGCCATCGCGTTTATCTCAAAATAAGATTTTCCCATGGCCGTCATCCCACTCGAACGAAAGCCGCTCACCCTCGCCGAGCGCACTTATCTCCCGCAGATCCTGCAGGGGCTGAAGACGACCATGAAGCATCTCGTGGCTCCGGCGGTCACGCTCGAATATCCTGAGCAACGTCCGGAGATTCCGACCGGTTATCGTGGTGTGCCGACCCTGGTAAAAGATCCAAATGGTCGCGAGAAATGTGTTTCCTGCCAGCTCTGCGAATTTGTCTGCCCGCCGAAAGCCATCCGCATCACGCCCGGTGAAATCACCGCCGATTCGTCTAACGCCCACGTTGAGAAGGCGCCCAAGGAATTCGATATTGATATGCTCCGCTGTATTTATTGCGGCATGTGCCAGGAAGTTTGCCCTGAGGAAGCGATCTGGTTGCAGAGTAATTATTCGATGACTGGTCTCTCGCGCGAAGAGATGGTCAACAACAAGGCGCGCCTCTACGAACTTGGCGGCACGCTCCCCGACAACCACCATAAATGGGACAAGAAGAAAGCCGCTGAGGAGCACGGCAACGCGCACTAACCCGCCATGGAAAACGTACTTTTCTATCTTTTCGCTGCGCTCACGGTTGGCTCCGCTCTCGCCGTGGTGTTTCACAAAAACACCGTGAATGCCGCCGTCTGCTTGCTGCTCAGCTTGCTCGGCGTGGCGGGCATTTTCGCGCTGCTTGATGCGCTGCTGCTCTCGGCCTTGCTGATCCTCGTTTACGCTGGCGCGGTCGTTGCGCTCTTTCTCTTCATCGTGATGTTGATCAACCCGAAGGTCGAACCAAAGAAGCCATACAAAAAGATTTCCATCGTGGCTGGTTTGATTGGCGCGGCGTTGCTCGGGCTTGGCGTTTGCAGCTTTGTGACGCGCAGTCAGTTTTCCACGGCGCCGGCGGCCGAACTATTTCACGCCGGCCTCAAGGACTATGGCGCGATGCTCTTCACCACCTATTTGTTGCCGGTGCAGGTGGTCGGTTTCCTCCTGCTCATCGCCATGCTCGGCGTGATCGTGCTGAGCAAAAAATTCGAAGGCCAGGAGGACGTAAAATGAACATCGGACTTAATGAATATCTCATTCTCAGTGCGCTGCTGTTTGCCGTAGGATTCCTCGGCGTGCTTGTGCGCAAGAACACGCTCGTGATTTATATGTGTCTCGAGCTGATGCTCGTTGCCTCGACGATCGCACTGGTCGCGTTCTCTCGCTTCAACGGCACGCTCGATGGCAATGTGTTCGTCTTTTTCATTCTCACCGTAGCCGCGGCTGAAGTGGCGGTCGGTCTCGCCATTATTGTCGCCCTCTTTCGCAAACGCGGAACGGTTCAGGTCGAAGAACTTAACGCGCTGAAAAACTGACGCCATGGCGCCCACTCAACTCGCTCTTCTCGTTCTCCTCTTGCCGCTCGCCTCGGCTGCGATCATCGCGCTTTTCCTGCGTCGTCAGGGCGCACTCGCGTCGTATCTCTCGGTTGGCGTTTGCGCCGGACTGGCTGTTGCGGCTTTCATGTTGGTTTTCAGCAACCAGCGTTTCACCGCCGCGATCGATTGGATGCAGCTCGGTGGTTTGACGATTTCACTTGGTTTCAAGTTCGATGATCTTGCTGCGCTCATGCTTGTGATCGTCGCAATCGTAGGTCTGGCCGTGCACGTTTTCTCGCTTGGCTATATGCATGACGACGGCTCGCGTGGCCGTTATTTTGGCGGGCTCTCGATCTTCATGTTCTCGATGCTGGGCATCGTTTTTGCCGACAATCTTTTCATGATGTTTATCTTTTGGGAGCTGGTTGGTTTCAGCTCCTGGCTGCTGATCAATCATTACATGGAAAAGCAGTCGGCGGCAGACGCCTCGAAGAAGGCCTTCATCGTTAACCGGGTTGGCGACTTTGGTTTTCTCCTGGGGATCATTTGGTGTTATGCGGCACTCGGCACGGTGAATCTTGGCGAGATCGCTATGAAGGTTCAGGGTGGTTCGGTGATCGCAACGGCGGTTCCGCTCCTGCTTTTCTGTGGTGCGGTCGGCAAATCCGCTCAGATGCCTTTGCACGTGTGGTTGCCCGACGCGATGGAAGGCCCGACACCGGTCTCTGCCCTCATCCATGCTGCGACGATGGTCGCTGCGGGTATCTACATGCTCTGCCGGCTCGAGCCGCTTTTCGCCGCCGCGCCTGCTGCGCTCGATGTGGTGATGTGGGTCGGCGTGATCACGGCGATTTATGCGGCGCTGTGTGCGATTACGCAGAGTGACATTAAAAAAGTTTTGGCTTATTCGACGCTCTCACAGCTCGGCTATATGGTTGCCGCGTTTGGACTGGGCAGGCTTTCGGAAACGCAGGAAGTGGATGGCGGCAAGGTTAAGGTGCTTCTGCTCGCCGGCGCCGGCGCGGCGATGTTTCATCTGATGACACACGCGTTTTTCAAGGGGTTATTGTTCCTTGGTTCTGGTTCTGTGATTCATGGCTGCCATCATGAGCAGAATATTTTGAAAATGGGCGGACTCGCCAAGCGGATGAAGTTCACGTTCGCGACCTTCACGATCGGTGTACTCGCGATCATTGGTACGCCGCTGTTGTCTGGATTCTACTCAAAGGATTCCATTCTCCTACTTGCTTTCGAAAAAAACCGACTGGTATTTGGACTGCTGGCGTTCACTGCGGTTTTGACGTCGTTCTATATGTTGCGGCTTTGGAAGCTTGTTTTCCTTGGAAAATCGCGCAGCGAAGAATCTCATCACGCTCATGAAAGCGGTTTTTCGATGCTGCTGCCGCTTATATTATTGGCCGTGTTGGCGATTGTCTCGGGTTGGCCTGAGGTTTTTGATCGCGAGATATTCCGCGGCGTGTTTACCGAGCTGCTGGATGGAAGATACCACGAGCACGGTCATCACGTCGTGCTTATCACCAGTTTGTCGGTCGTTCTCGTTGGCGCTCTGAGCGCGTATTTCTTCTATAGATCCGAAGAGAAGGATACGCTCGCGGTGAAGGTTCCCGGGCTGTTTGGTGCGCTCGCGTTGCTCAAGGCTTCGCCTGACGAGATTTATAATTACTACGTTGCGAAGGTTCAGGACCGTTTTGCGCTCGTGATCAATTTCCTCGATCAAATTGTGCTCTCCCGGGTCATTATTCGCGGGACAGCAGGCTTTGTCGGTCTGCTTAGTTTGGGTGCCCGGGCGCTTTATGTCGGCAGCTTGCACGCTTACGTTTATTGGTTCCTGGCTGGCGCGGCGCTGGTCTGGGGTTTCGCCGCAGGAATATTCTAATCGGTCCACACGATGATGCATTTCGATCTACTCTTTATCTCGATTGCCACACCGCTCGCGGTTGCGCTGCTCTTGGCGCTGGGCTTGCCGAAGAAATGGGCGTCGGGCTTGGCCTGTTTCGGCTTTATGATGCCAGCGTTTATCGCGCTGAGCCTGTGGGCGAGATTCTCCGCCGTGCCGCAGTATCATACGTATGCATTCTACAATGTTTACGATACCGGCTTGGGCGGTCTCGGTATTCGACTGGCTCTTGGACTTAATGGCATTTCGCTCCCGCTTTTTGTATTGGCTGGGTTAGTTGGTCTCGCGGCGGGACTGTACGCACTTCAGTCAAAAGTTGAGCGCCTTAACCTGTACCTCATTTTGCTTCTTGTGATGCAAGGCGGGTTGATGGGCGTGTTCGCCTCGGTCGATGTTTTCTTTTTCTACTTCTTCCACGAACTCGCGCTGATTCCTACGTTCATCATGGTCGGCATTTGGGGCGGCCGTGACCGCAACTATGCGGCGATGAAGATGACGATTTACCTTACGCTCGGCGCGATGCTCTCGTTGCTCGGTTTGATCGCGATCTATGTGAAAAGCGGCGGTATTCATGACGGAATTGGATCTTTTGATCTGATCTATCTGCGTCGCGAGCTGCTGGAGAATCCATTGCCTGTCTTCGTCCAGAAAAATATTTTCGGTCTGCTGATGTTTGGTTTTGGTATTTTGGTTTCGCTCTGGCCGCTGCATACTTGGGCTCCGCTCGGGTACGGTGCCGCGCCGACTTCGGCGGCTATGTTGCACGCGGGAGTGTTGAAAAAATTTGGTCTTTACGGATTAATCCAAATCGCGTTGCCATTGTTGCCGCTGGGCGTTGGTTCGTGGAGTTGGTTGTTGATCGCGCTCGCGCTTTGCAATGTGCTCGTCATCGGCTTCGTGACCATCGCGCAACGTGACCTCAAGCAGATGGTTGGTTACAGCTCGGTCATGCACATGGGCTATGCATTTCTCGGCGTGGCGGCGTTCTCGATCGTTGGCGCTGGCGGCGTGGTGTTGATGATGGTGGCGCACGGTTTTTCGGTTGCATTGCTCTTTTTGCTTTCATCGAGCATCTATGATCGTACGCAGACGTTTGATCTCGGTCAGATGGGTGGCCTCGCGCAAAAGGCACCTGTGCTCGCGGCCTTCTTCGTGGCGGCGACGTTCGCCAGTATCGGGTTGCCGGGCTTTGCGAATTTCTGGGGTGAGCTCGCGATCTTTATTTCGCTCTGGAACGTCTCGCCCTGGGTGACGGCAGGTGCTGTGGCGGGCGTGATTGTCTCGGCTATCTATGGATTGCGCGCGGCGGCGAATGTGTTTTTTGGTCAGCCGACCACCGAATTTGCCAAAGTCGCCGAGCAGAAGCCGGTCGTTGATCTACGCTGGAGCGAAAAGCTGCCCGCGCTCGTGTTGTTGGTTGCTTTGCTCTTCTTGGGTTTCTGGCCGAAGTCGATTTCAACCCCGCTGAACGCCGCTCTTCAGGCCATCTATCCTGCGGCGATCAGCGCCGTGTCCACCCACGTGGCCAATAAATAAATTTACGTTGAGATGAACGCCGATCTAGTCTCCATCGCCCAATCCAATCAGTGGCTCGCACTCACGCCCGAGTTGCTGCTCGGCTGTCTTGCCTTGCTGCTGTTGATTTTTGAAATGGTGCTGCCCAAGAAAGAGCACGGAGCCATTCCACTCATCGCCATCGCTGGCCAGCTCGGCGTGCTTCTCGGGTTGATCTTCAACTACCGCGCGGCGTTGCTCGGATATGAGATCTTCGGTGGGATGTTGCGGCAAACGCCCTCTGGGCAGTTCATGCGCGTATTCTTTGTTTTGTGCTCGATTCTCGCTTCGTGCTTGGGCGTGATCGCGCTCGCCCGACAGAAGGTGCCAAAGGTTGAGTTCTACCACATTCTGCTCGTGGTGACGGCGGCGATGATGCTTCTCGCGCAGAGTAATCATTTCGTGATGTTCTTCGTCGCACTTGAAACGATCACGGTGGGTTTCTATGTTTTGGTTAGTTATTTCCGCACCAGTCCGCTTTCGCTGGAGGCCGGGCTGAAATACCTGATCACCGGCGCGCTCAGCTCGGCGATTTTGCTCTTCGGCATCGTGATGCTTTATGGCGTGGCGGGAACACCCTCGCTGTCCGGGCACTCGGCGGATTCGATGAATTTCGGCGCGTTGCAGGAGTTCCTCGCGGCAAATCCGAATAACTTTCTCGCGAGCGTCGGCATCGTTCTCGTGCTCTCTGGCGTCGCGTTCAAAATCGGCGCGGTTCCTTTCCAGATCTGGATTCCCGACGTGTATCAAGGTGCGCCGACGCCGGTGACGGCCTTCCTCGCCGTTGCATCGAAAGCGGCGGGTTTTGCCGCCCTGATGATTTTTGCGCAGGTATTCGTCGCTTATCGCGGTGTGGTGGTTCCGTTGCTCTCAGCGCTCGCGGTGTTGACGATCATTCTCGGCAATTTTGGCGCGCTCACGCAGCACAACGTCAAACGCCTTATGGGTCTCTCGGGTGTTTCGCACGCCGGATACCTGTTGCTCGGTGTCATCGCCAGCTTCAGCGTGCCGCAGGCGATCGACGCGATTTACTTCTATCTCGTAGTTTACCTTTGTGCATCATTTGCCGTCTTTGGCGTGATGACACATCTCGCCGGCGAAAACGATGCCGATCAGGAACTCGAGCATTACGGTGAGCTTGCGCGAAAGAATCCATTCCTCGGCGTGGTGTTGGCGATTGGCCTTGGTTCGCTCGCGGGCATCCCGCCGCTGGCTGGATTTATCGGCAAGCTCCTGATCTTCATCGCCGCGTTCAAAGCAGGACTGGGTTGGCTCCTGGCCGTCGCCATCGTGGGTGTGGTGCTTTCGATCTACTATTATTTCGGCTGGATCAAGGCCGCGTACTTTCCGAGTCGCACGGCCACTGACGATGCGACAAAAAGCGTTCCATCTGTTGCGGTTAACGTTCCGATGACGATGGTGCTGGCTACGCTCGCGTTAGTTTCGGTGTTGTTAGGCCTTTTTCAGGCACCGCTGATGGTGTGGATCGCGACGTTGCATGGTTGAATAGGTTCCTTTCGCCAAAATCTAGTCATTCCACCTTAAAGGTTAAGGGTTGTCGAATGTGCCGGTTGTTCACGCTTGGCGTTGGTTTATCTTTTAGCTGGGCCCTCGATAGAGTTGTCCAAACGAATAGCTTCTTCCTGATGCTGTCGGGCCTCATCCGGGCGCCCGACCAGGGATAACGCTTGGCCGAGTGCGTCGTGCAGCTCGGCATTGTCGGGTGAGAACGTGAGCGCTTTTTGATAATAGATAATAGCATCTGAGAGCTGGTTCGATTGAGCGGCGGCAACGCCTAAACCAAAGTAGGCGGGACCAAAATCTGGGCGGCTGGTTGCGGCCGATTTAAAATGGACGATTGCTGCTGGGATTTGATTTTGGCTGAGCAAGATCACACCGAGATTGTAGTGTGCTTCAGCAAAAGACGGATCTAAACGCGTGGCTGTGGTATATGCCGCCGCAGCCTCATCGGCGCGCTCCATAGCCTGCAATGAAAGGCCGAGCTCATAGTGGAGCGTGGCATCATTTGGGTTGGTCATCAGCGCTGCATTGAACTGAATGCATGCTTCGGTGTGTTGATTGGTTTGGGCGAGGCTCCGAGCAAGATCGCGGTGGAGCTGGCTGGAGCGTGGATCAAGAGAAAGGGCCTTTTCGTAGTGTTGAATTGCTTCCTGAAGTTTTCCTGTCCGGGCCGCGATAAGGCCCAGGCCGCGATGAGCAGAGACGAAAGTCGGATCAGTTTTAGCAGCGGCTTGAAATTGGATTTGTGCTTCTGGAGCCATGCCTCGCTTGAGCAGTGCGAGACCAAAGCCGTAGTGGAAGTTGGCGGACTTGGGATTGAGGGTGGCCGCTTTTTGATAGTGTGGCATGGCCTCGTCGAGGGGGCTCTTTTTGTCCAAGGCGACGGCGAGTCCGTAGTGGGCGGCAGCGTAGTTGGGTTCAAGTTCAAGCGCCCGTTGATAGTGCGAAATAGCGGTGTCTAATTGACCGGTGTTCGCGAGAGACGTCCCTAAATAGGAATGAGCGAGGTAGTTGTTTTCGGATACCGCGAGGGTGTGTTCGAACAGAGTGCGGGAATTTGACCAGAACCCGATTTGGTTCCAGGTGCGAGCAGCGCAGACCGAAAGAATAAGCAGAGCCGTGAATCCAACAAAAACCGGGGAAATACGGGGGCGCAGGTATTCGCGTAGAAACCCCAGGAGGATTAGTTGTATCCCGAGGATCGGCAGATAGGTATAGCGGTCTGCCATCGACTGAAGCCCGACTTGGATCAAGCCGATGACGGGTATGAGCATGCCTAGAAACCACAGCCAGCCGACCAGTAGCCACGGTCGCGAACGGAAATGCCACGTGGAAAATACTGTGATGATGAGAAGAATCCCAAAAGAACCAATTGCGAGGACGGTTGGCCAGTGCGCTGGGTACGGGCAGGGAACAATGAGATCAAACGGCCAGAGGAATTTACCGAGATAACGGATGAGGGATATGGCGGCGTTGGCGAGACGCGTTTCAATAGGAAAATTCGCCGAAAAGGCACCACCGCTTTCCTGCATGACATAGGTGATGTAGCAGGCACCAGCTGAAAGGATCAGGAATGGCGCTTTTTCAAATAGGAGAGCTTTCTTGCTGGAAAAAAATACTAAGCACGATTGATAAACGGAGGATGCTGTAGTTGAACTGTTGATACGGTTCAACGGCCAGGCGTCGAGGAGAAGCAGGATAAATGGCAAGGTGACGAGCATTGGTTTGCACAAAAGCCCGGCGACGAAGACAGCCAATGCAAGTCCGTACCAACGCCACGCCCCGGAATGATTGGCGCGGCGTTTTTCACTGTACACAGCGTAGGCCCAAAAAGTCAGCAGGGCGAAAAATGCGCTGAGAACATCTTTGCGCTCGGAGATCCACGCGACGGATTCCACGCGCAGCGGATGCCACGCGAAGAGCGCGGCGAAAAATGCGCTTGCCCAGAAGGTTCTTGTGAGTTGCCGGAGGGTGAGAAATGCGAGTACCGCGTTGAGCGCGTGAAGGATGACATTGATAGCGTGATGCCCTTTCGGGTTGGCGCCGAAAAGCTGCCAGGCTATGACGTGCGAGAGCCGCGTGATCGGAGCCCAGTTGCCGGCATCGCACGTCGTGAACGCGTCGTACACGCTTTGCAGATGGAGTCCCGACTGAACTTGAAGGTTTTGCGTGAGGAAGTCCGGGTCGTCGAAATCGAGAAAGCCACCGCCGATTGCGCGACTAAAAAGAAGGAGCGTTCCTAGAAAAAGCGCGCCGCATACAATGCGCAGACGAAAAGCATCAGAACGCTCGGACGACATAGGGTAGGCCTAAAACAGAGCGGAGTCCCGGTGGCTCTGCAAGTGAAAGCGCCGGGAGTAACTTTGTGAGGAGAAATGATTTATTTTTTAAGAGACTTGAGCTTAATTGTTCCACTGCATGAAACGAATTTCCGCGTTGGCGATTAGCTATGGATTTCTATTGGTCTTGTCGTGCTTGCTGCCGAAGCATCTTTCAGCCCAGCCGTCGTCGTCCGAGGATGTCGGGCAGTTGTTAGAGGTATGGGGTTGGTTTGCAGCGACTGAAAAAGGGGTTGATCAAGCTGAGCTGAATTCGGTCGAGCTCGCGGCATTTCGGCGCGGTATGGTGATGGGCTGCAAGGGCGAACAACCTAGTTACGATCTCCAAAAGATTTCGCCTGATGTCGAAAAAATGAGCGCAAACCGGCGTGCCAAATTTTGGCGTTCCGCCGAGGAAGCCCAACTTGCCGCCGGACGAACTTTTCTCAGTACACTGGTCAAGAACACGAACGTCATCAAAGCACCAAGTGGATTTTACTATGAAATTGTTAAACCGGGTACAGGGCCTTTTCCGAAACCTGAGCAGACGGTGACGGTGCATTACGTTGGACGGTTGATCGATGGCACGGATTTCACCGAGCTTGGGCCGTACGATGTGGTGCTCGTCAAGAATCGTCTTTTGCCGGCACTCTTTGAAGGTATTCAGAAAATAAATACCGGTGGTAAAATGATGCTCTACGTTGCCCCGATCACTCCCGGCACGGATGAGGTCAGGCCGGGTGTTCCGCGCGGCGCCACGACGGTATACGAAGTGGAAATCTTGGAAATCAAGGAGACGCCGCCGGATGAACTTGCGAATTGTCTGTTGCCGCCGGCTCCGGAGCTTGCGGAGTTGCCTGCGTCGGGCGCGAGCGACGAACAAATTAGTGAGGCGTGGGGGTGGTTTACAGCTCGCCAGTTCAGGGCAACCGAATTGGGGCTGAACGAAGATGAGCTTGCTGCATTTTTGCGGGGTGTGATCGCCGCGATGCGGAGCGAGGCCTGTGTGAATGGTTCGCCGAAGATGCGTTCCGCGGTGGAAAAGTGGGTGGCGGGGCGCCGGGTTCAAGCCCGGCAGGCGATTCAGGCAAAGAGAATCCAGGAAATGGATACATTTTTGGCCGGCCTTAAAAACAATTCCCACATCGTTGAGATGCCGGATGGATTGCGTTATGAGATTTTGCGGGCGGGTAAGGGGCTGAAGCCAAAACAGGGACAAATCGTCGTGGTCGATTACACT
>Ga0302321_100002486_pt1 | contig 15804 bp, 14 predicted proteins | sample Fen_T0_1_FD_202505 | JGI IMG/M metagenome (GOLD analysis project Ga0302321, IMG submission 202505) | Peat permafrost microbial communities from Stordalen Mire near Abisko, Sweden - Fen_T0_1 | ecosystem: Environmental > Terrestrial > Soil > Wetlands > Permafrost | place: Sweden: Abisko...
ACGGCCAAATACCAACGACCGCGCATCTTACGTAGTACGACACCGCCAGCGGAGGTTTCTCGGTCCATGGGTGAAAAGAAAGTTTGGCAGAGTCTGCGGCGGGTGACAATAGTAAGAAGTAGTCAGTGGCTGGTGGTCAGTTGGCTCACGGTATGAAGTAAAGCGGATTGGACTCTTCCTTCGTCGCGAGGATTCGGTCCTGAAGACGCATGAAATCTTCCTCACGCAGTCCCTTGTAGAGCCTTCTCGCAATAAATAGGCCAACGACGTAAACAGGTATAGCGATTGCTATGCTCCAAAACCACCCTAGCGGGTGCCAGAGGCCAAATCCGACCGAACTGCACTGTACCAAGAGCGTGATTAAATATGCTCTGGCGATTCGCTTCTCTAGCGGAGATAGCTTTGGCAAATGGGTCCGACCGCTAATGAGATTGAATAAGGCAGTCAACGCAGTCAGGAGCAGACCTAAGACCAGGAAGATCGGGAAAATACTTATCGCTGCAAACCCGACCGTTTCAGCCACGTCATAACCGCCGTGGTACGCGGTGTAGAGAATACCGACGATACCCAATCCCATTCCGGCATATAAGGTTGGATTGAACCAGCGCGGCCCTTTCATACGGCAATTAAAACACTTGATATCGCCAATTGCACGGACGATATCCGCCGACATGAAAATGCCCCATTCCAGCTTTCTTCGGGCTGAAACAGGGCAAACTCTGCAAGCGGTGGTTAGCCTACTTTACGCTTGGGGTTCTCTCCAGGCCGCGGTACTTCAACATGGGTGCGATGTTGGGTTTGGCGCCGCGCCAATTCTCGTACAGCGTTTCGAGGTCCTGGGTGTTGCCCTGCGATAGAACCATCTGACGCAACCGATCTCCGTTGGCGCGAGTGAGTCCGCCGTTCTCGACAAACCACTGATAAGCGTCGTCGGCGAGCATCTGCGTCCAAAGATAGGCATAGTAGCCGGCGGCGTAGCCGCTGCCCCAGATGTGGCTGAAGTAGGTGGAGCGGTAGCGTGGCGGAACGTAGCTGACGAGAAGGTGAGTTTTCTCGAGGGCTGCTTTCTCGAAGGCATCAGGCTGTTGTAACGGCGCCGTGGGCGACAGTACGTGCCATTGCATGTCGAGTTCGGCGGCAGCGATTAGCTCGGTGACTTCGTATCCCTTGTTGAAGGTCTGCGATTTCTTGATCTTCTCGACCAACTCAGCCGGCATGGGCGCACCCGTCTTGTAGTGCTTGGCGTAGTGCGCAAAGATCGTCGGGTACTCTGACCAGTACTCATTGAACTGCGAGGGGAACTCGACGAAGTCGCGCGCCGTCGAAGTTCCGGAGAGGCTGGGGTACTGGGTGTTGGCGAACATGCCGTGCAGGGCATGTCCAAACTCGTGGAACATGGTGCGAACATCGTCTGAGGTGAGCAGCGCGGGCTCGCCCGGCGCAGGCTTGGAGAAGTTGCAGACGTTGACGACCACCGGCTTCGTGCCCATCAGCTTCGACTGGTCGACGAAGTTACTCATCCACGCGCCGCCCTGCTTGTTATCGCGCTTGAAATAATCTGTGTAGAACAGGGCGAGGGGACTGCCGTCCGCGTTGAAGACCTCAAAGACACGCATGTCGGAGTCGTACACCGGCAGGTCGTGGCGCTCTTTGAAGGTGATGCCGTAAAGCTGCGTGGCCGCGTAGAAGACGCCGTTTTCGAGTACATTGTGCATCTCGAAGTAGGGCTTGACCTGTTCTTCGTCGAGATCGTATTTCGCTTTACGTACCTGCTCGGAATAAATTTCCCAGTCCCACGGTTGCAGCTTGAAGCCACCCTTCTGCTGGTCGATGACTGCCTGAATGTCTTTGGCTTCGGCGGCAGCGCGAGAGGTCGCCGCGGGGACAATGGCGTCCATGAACTTCAGCGCCGCTTCCGGGGTTCGCGCCATCTGGTCGTCGATCTTCCAGGCGGCAAAGTTGGGATAGCCGAGCAGCTTGGCCTTTTGCGCGCGAAGCTGGGCGATCTTGGCGATGGTGTCGCGGGTGTCGTTGGCGTCGCCATGCTCGGCACGGTTCCACGAATTATTGAAAAGCGTCTCGCGGGTCTTACGGTCGGTCAACGACGCTAGCGCCGGCTGCTGGGTCGTGTTCTGCAGCGGAATGACATAACCCTCGACCTTGCGTCCCGTGGCGGCCCCGGCGGCAGCGGTAATTTCGGCATCGCTCAGGCCTGCCAGCGCAGCTTTATCTTTGGTAACGAGCGCGCCTTGCTTGGTTGCGTCGAGCAGCTTGGTGCTGAACGTGTTGGAGAGGGCCGCGACATCTTCGTTCAGCTTCTTGAGCTGGACCTTGTCGGCTTCGCTGAGATTGGCTCCAGCGTGAACGAACTCGTCGTAGTCGTACTTGACCAAACGCTTCCCTTCGCCATCGAGCTTCAACGAATCGAGCTGCTTGTAAATGGCAGCGACGCGTTGAAAGAGCTTGGAATCGAGGAAGATCGCGTCGCGATGCGCCGCGAGCCTGGGCGCCTCAATGGAGCGCACTTTCTGCAGCGTGGGATTGGTATTAGCTCCGGCGAGGGCAAAGAACGCGGCGGTGGCACGGTTCAATAGCTCGCCGCTCTTCTCCATTGCGACGATGGTGTTCTCAAACGTCGGCGGAGCGGGATTGTTGGCGATGGCCTGAATTTCCTTCAACTGCTCAACCATGCCGGCTTCAATCGCGGGCTGGAAGTCCTCGTCCTTGATCTTGTCAAAGGGAGGAGTCTGATAAGGCAGCGTGCTTGGAGTCAGTAAGGGGTTGGAGGCGCCGGTGTCGGCAGCGGTGGTAATTAGTGAAGTTGTCATAAGGACGAGGAGCGAGGCTAGGGCGAATATGATTTTTTGCATAACGTTATAGTGTAATCCGAGAGGGCCAGGTTGGTGGGAGGTTTCGACTTGCGGCCTTCGTCAAGGTCTGTCGTGGTTAGAAATGTCCCTTGAAAAACAGATAGCAGGGCGGCGATGATTTGCCTTCCGGTGGCAGTTCCGCTTGCTGCGCAAAGGTGATGGGCTTTGCGCATTCAGTATCGCGACAGTGAGGATGGCGGAGCAGTAGGGAGTCACAGCCGGCCTAGTTGCCGAAAGCGCTTCTAGACCGGCCGGGCTTCGACGATGCTGAAAGCGCTGGCGGTCGGTATCACCTGCGTGAGTTTGAACTGCGTCGCCTCGAAGAGTTGGCTGTATTCGTCAGCCGTCCGCTGTCGCGCTTCGCCGAAGTACATCAACATAGCCATATCCACCATGCTGATGGGGATGTTGGGCTGGCAGGGCACGGGGATCATCTCGGCGACCAGCAGCCGGTCGGTGGGGCGCATGGCGTCACGGCAGCGCTGCAGGATTGTCAGGCACTGCGCGTCGGGCCAGTCGTGAAGTACCTGGCACATCGTCCAAACGTCGCCGACGGCAGCAATGGGGTCGAGAAAGCTTCCGGCAATGAACTCCACGCGGTCGCGGACGCCGCGCTGCGATAGTACGGGCTCGGCGTGAGAGAGCACTTCAGTCTGCTCGAGCAGGACACCGCGCATGGCAGGCCGCTTCTCCAAAATCGCGACCAGCAGGGAACCCACCCCGCCGCCGACATCGACCACGGTATTTACGCCCGACCAATCGTAGGCGTCAGCGATCTGCTGGTGTTCGTTGCCGCGCAATTCGCCGAGGGCACGGTTGAAGGCCTCAGCTTCTTCCGGGTGCTTCCGGAAATGCTCCCATACGGATTCGCCGTGGACGTGCTGGGTGGCCGACTGCCCAGTGACGACGCTGTGCCCCAAAGCAGTTGCCGATTTCAGGTAGTGATCGGAGCCATAAAAGAGCGCGCAATTGCGCAGGCCAGCGGTGCGATTGCGGAAGAGGTCGGATACCGGGCTGTTGGCGAACACTCCCGGAGCAACCTCCTGGAACGCTCCGAACGACGAAAGCGCTCGCAACGCCCGCGTCAGGGAAAGGGCATCGGTTTCGGTAAGTCGTGCCAGATCGGTTGCGGAGAGCGGCCCATTGTCGAGATGGTCAGGAACGTTGCGACGTACGAGGGTGCCAATGATGGGGCTGAAATACACGTGGCTTAAGAGCATCAGAGCGGATTGGAAGGGCGTGAAGGCCGGGGTCTCGGGCAACCGGATTCTCCTTTGAAATCGTTTCGGAATATTATCATCGGAGAAGTGCCGCCGTGGCGGCTTCACGTTTCGTTACGCTCCGTACCCCCGTCGTCGTTTAACCTATTTCCAACCCGCTCTCCGAGGAGAACCTCCGAATTGAATCGAATCTTTGCCGCCCTTTTGGTTGTTACGCTCAATCTGTCTCCTATCGCTTACAGCCAGCAGCCCGCTGACAAGCTCACTTTTACGCCGCCGACCAAGATCAGCGGATATCGCGACGCCGCCGCTGAGCTCGCTGCCGAGAAGACGTTTCTCGCCGTGCCCAGCGCCGAGTTGGCGAAGGAGCACCTGCGTATCCTGACGGCCGAGCCGCACATGGCGGGTACGCCAGAGGACAAGAAGACCGCCGACTACGTGTTGCAGAAATACAAAGCGGCTGGACTCGACGCTTACATCCAGGAATACAAGGTGTGGATGAACACGCCGTCGGAGATCCATGTCAATCTCGTCGCGCCTGCAGGAGTAGTGATGAATGGGCCGTCGCGTGAGCACGTGGACGGCGACGATCCTTACCAGAACGATCCGCGAGTGGTGATGGCGTACAACGGCTTTTCGCCGTCGGGCGACGTGACCGCCGATGTGGTGTATGCGAACTACGGGCGTCCTGAGGACTTCAAGAAACTGAAGGAGATGGGCGTCGACCTGAAGGGGAAGATCGCCGTAGTGCGCTATGGCCAGAATTTCCGTGGTGTGAAGCCGTTCGTCGCGTCGGAGTACGGCTGCGCCGGAGTGCTTATCTACAGCGATCCGTCCGACGACGGCTATTTCAAGGGCGACAAGTATCCCAAGGGACCGTATCGGCCTGACACAGGCGTCCAGCGCGGGTCGATTCAGTACCTGTTCCAATATCCGGGCGACCCGACCACGCCGGGGATCGCTTCAGTGCTCGATCTGCCCGACAGCAAGCGCATTTCGCCCGACAAAGCGACCGACATGCCGCGCATCCCCACCACGCCGCTGTCGTACCACGACGCAGCGCCAATCCTGGCGAACCTAGGTGGGCCGGAGTCTCCGCGCGAGTGGCAGGGTGCGTTGCCGTTCACCTATCACGTAGGTCCGGGACCGGCGAAGGTCCACATGCTGCTCAAGCAGAACTACCAGTGGACGACCATCTATGACGTCATTGGAATGGTGAAGGGCAGCGAGCATCCTGAGCAGTGGGTCGTGACCGGCAACCACCGCGATGCGTGGGTGTATGGAGCGGTCGATCCCAACAGCGGAACCGCGGCGCAGCTTGAGGCCGTCCATGGCGTGGGCGAGTTGCTGAAGACGGGATGGAAGCCGAAGCGCACCATCGTCTTCGCCAGTTGGGACGCCGAAGAAGAAGGTCTGATCGGCTCTACAGAGTTTGCCGAGCAGCATGCCGACGAACTGCGCAATGCGGTGGTGTACTTCAACATGGACGTCGCCGTGGCTGGGCCGAACTTCGGCGCCTCCGCGGTGCCGAGCCTGAAGCAGTACATCCGCGAAGCGTCGCAAGCAGTGCCTAGCCCGAAGGGTGGCAGCGTGTATGAGCAGTGGAAGCTTGCCACTGAGAAGCGCGAGAAAGAAAAAGGTGCGACCAACGCGCTTGGTGGAATCTCGCGGCAGGCCAATGCGACTGTAAGCAAAGACGTGAGCGTCGGCGACCTGGGCAGCGGCTCCGACTTTACGCCGTTCCTGCAGCACCTGGGCGTGCCTTCGACCGACATCGGATCGGGAGGGCCGTATGGCGTGTATCACTCGGTGTTCGACAACTTCGCGTGGTTTACGAAGTTCGGCGACCCGACGTTTGTCTACGAGCAGCAGATGGCGCGGGTGTACGGATTGCAGTTGATTCGAATGGCATCGCAGGATGTCCTGCCGTTCAACTACGAAGACTACGGTAAAGAGATTGGCGCGTACGTGAAAGCGGCGGAGAGCAGGTCGAAGGAAGCGTTCGGAGCGAAGTCTCCGTCTTTTGATGATGCAGAGAAGGCGGCCTCGCGTCTGGAAAATGCCGGAGCGAAGATGCTGCAGGCGCAGACGGCGATGAAGGGCGATTCCAATCGTGAAAACGAGGCCCTGATCAATGCCGAGCGCGGGTTCCTTATCGACGGCCTGCCCGCCCGCACCTGGTACAAGCACGCGATCTATGCTCCCGGAAAGTACACAGGCTACGCGGCTGTAGTTATTCCCGGAGTGAATGAGGCAATTGACGCTGGCAACTCAGCGCTAACTGCGGAGCAGTTGAAAGTGCTGACCGACGCGTTGAACCGAGCAGCCGAGACGCTGGAAAAGGGGATGTAGCTGGCGGCAACGGCCATAGAGTCAATCGCGATCGAAAGTCGAATCTCTGCCGGCCTCTGCTCGTCGTCTTACCGCTTCCGCAGGCTCTCCCGGAACCACGCCGCAAGTTCAGTTTCGGCGGGTGGCCCGCATATCCCTGATTTTGGATATGTGGGGCTTTTGTCTTTTCGCAAGCAACTCCGCTAATGGCTGACAGCTGATAGCTGACGGCTTCTATCACACACAACCGTGACCTGTGTCCTAGCGTGTACACCCGCACTTGACCCAGACTGTCGGCTGCAACGATGCGGGAGAGCTGCGTCCCAGATGACGTCGCCGGAAACTACCCGCATCGCCAGCTAGGTGCTTCGACCTGTGATGGGTTCTGCGCGCTGTCGATTCTGTACTGATGTCTCCGCCCGAACCCCCGTCCATGCCCGAAAAATCCCGTCTAACTCCTTTGTTAAGAAGATTGTGCCCATAAGTCCTACGCGCTCAAGATTTTACACGGAAAATGTTCGTAACTCTATGATTCTAAGGATTCGATGGGGGAGGGGGGAGGGGGGTACTTTGCTTCCGCCGGTACCGATTGAACTGGTGGTCGCCAGATTTGCGGCAACTGAGCCACGTCCAGCGCGTCATTGTTTCTCGGGTGAAGCCCGGGCCGCCGAAGACATTCGGACGAATCAGCGGATTGACGCCCTGTTCGCGCGGCAACCGCTCCTGTTCCGGCGGAACGATTTGACCGACCTCAACCGGCGCAACGGTGACAAACTGCTCATCCACCAGGTCAGCACGTGCCAGACTGCCATAGAGCGTCGGACCACCTTCGCACAACAGATGCTCGATGCCGAGTTGCGTTCTAAGCTTGCGGATCGCATCCGGCAGGTCGACCTGGTCGTCTTCTCCGGCTGCAATCACCGTTACATGCGGATGCGTTTTGTCAGCGCAAAGTCGCGAAGCGCCCTCCGGCGAAGTGACGACAACCGCGTCTACGGCACCACCGTAGAACACCTTATACTGCGAAAGCTCCCAATCAAACCCTCGCGTGACGAAGATATTTTTCTGCCGCCCCTTGCCGAGTTTCTCGCGAAGTCGCAGCAACTCCGGCTCGATCACTTGAAAAACGATGCCCCGGCTATTCGCACCACGCAGGCGCTGCTCTTCGCGCAGCGTGTTCATGCCCATCAGCACGCCGTCAGCATAGGCGCGCAACAGGTCCATCAACCAGCGGTCGGCGCCCGATTGCGCGATCTCTCCGCCCGAAGAGTGATTGCCCAGCAAGCTGACGATGCCATCGAGCGACTGAACGAAGTTCGTATAGATCCACGGGCGATCGGCGAGCGGCGCAGGAAATCCAAGATTGCCATAGCCAGTGAGAGCCTCATCGGCCAAAGGGCTGGGCTCGGCGTGGTCAAACAGAACTTCAAACGTCGGCGTTGGGCCGGGGCTTGCCATGGGTAAGTCGATTCTAACGTGAGGCGCTGAAATCGCCGCTCTTTACATAGTTGATATGATGGAAAACTTCTCGCAAGAATCGATCTCTTCCGAAGCAGGGGGACGCATGGGTGAACGTGGCGGAGCGAACATCGAAATCGCTCACAAATTGAATGAGGCTGACGAGCACGAGTCGCATCCCAAATCAAAATGGGTTGAGGCACTGGAGATTGCGGAAGCCATCATCCTCGCGGCGGTAGCGATTGCCACGGCTTGGAGCGGCTACCAGGCAGCGAAATGGGACGGCAGGCAGGACGAACTGTACGAACAGTCAACAAAACTCCGCGTCCAAGCCCAGGGCCTCGCTACACGCGGCGGCCAGGAGCAAATCTACGATGCGTCAACGGTCGTCGAGTGGATCAAGGCCGAAGCCGCCGGGAACAAGAAACTATCGGGAATCTTCGAGCGCCGGTTCCGTCCCGAGGTGAGGCCAGCATTTGACGCGTGGAAGAAGATGGACCCGCTCAACAATCCGGACGCGCCCGCAGGGGTATTAATGATGCCTCAATACCACAATGCCCATCTGGAAGAATCCGCCAAACTAGCCGAGGAAGCCTCGCACGAGTTCGAGCAAGGCACGAAATCCCGCAGTACGTCAGACGACTATGTGCGCGTCACGGTGTTTCTGGCGACGGTGCTGTTACTGACCGCCATCAGTCAGCGTTTCAAGACCCAACACGTTCGCGTGGGACTGGCTGTGGTGGCGTTTTTGCTGATTTGCATCCCGCTTTACAGGATCATCACGTTGCCCAGGTTGTGAGCAATCTGATCTGATACGAAGTTCGGAGCACGATGAATATCGTAATAACAGCTAATGAGGCGCGCGTCTTGGGCGCGCTGATCGAGAAAGACATAACCACGCCGGATTATTATCCGCTGTCGCTGAACGCGCTGGTGAACGCGTGCAATCAGAAGAACAACCGCGATCCGGTGATGTCACTGGATGAGAATGCAGTGCGAGACGCGCTGAGCGGGTTACAGCAATTCAATCTTGCCGGCCCCGCCCGAGGCGCCGATAGCCGCGTCACCAAGTACGAGCACCGCCTGCAGGAGGTGTTCAACTTTTCACGGGGAGAGACTGCCGTCCTCTGCGTTCTGCTGCTGCGCGGTCCGCAGACACCGGGCGAGTTACGCGGGCGCACCGAGCGTATGCATCAGTTTGAAGATCTCGATGCGGTGCAGGCGAGCTTGCAAAAGTTGATGCAGCGCGAGCCTCCGCTGGCCGCGGTGCTTCCGCGCCAGCCGGGAACGAAGGAATCGCGCTACGCGCATTTGTTGTGCGGCGAGGTCGAAGCTGGCACAGCGTCGGCGCCCGCCGTAGCAGCGAGTCATGCAAGCGATGACGGACACGTCGGGCGACTCGAAGAACAGATCGCCCGCCTTCGGGAAGAAGTGAAGGTAATGAAAGAAATGTTCGAGGAATTCCGCAAGCAGTTCGAGTGAGGCCGTCTATTGGCGGTTGCGCGCACGGGTCAGTCTGGTTGCTTAGTCGTCCCCGTATGAGGCCTCCAGGTGCGAGCCCTGCACGTCTTCCCAAGGCGGCAGCAGCTTTACCAGCCCCCACAAAATAAAGAAGGGCAGGATGGTCAGCGCAATGGCGACCAGCAGGCCCTCGCGATCAATCAGGCCCAGTTTGTAGGTGGTATATCCCAGAAAACTCTTGGAAAACAGCTGGCCCCCAATGACCACGTTCCAGCGCATGGCAAAGATGCCGATCAGGGTGAGGCAGCCTGCCAGCGAATACATGACTTTGCGCTTGGCCGCAGTCATCCGAACCACCTGCGTGATGGCCAGCAGAATAATCGGCGTCAGCGTGCCTATTAATATCTGGATCACGATGTGCGGTATGTAGAGCTTGGTGTGCACCATGAAATCGAGACTGCGGAAGGAATCGTCGGCCTCGTAGATGCGATGGATGAGGTCGAGCAATTCGAGCGTGAAATCGATTAGGAACGCATAAAACAGGTACTTGGCGACCGTATCGACGCAGCGCATGTCGACCTGTTCGCCGCGTGCACGGCAGAGGAACATGTACACCAGCATCACCGTGGCAATGCCTGAGACGATTGCGGAGAACAGAAACACCACCGGCATCAGCGGAGAGGACCACCATGGATTGGCTTTCACGCTGCCGAAAATGAATCCGACGTATCCGTGCAGCAAAAAGGCCGACGGGATGCCGATGATCGTGATGATCCCGCCAACCTTGTGGTCGAGCGCCAGCGCCGAAGGGCTGATGTTGTCGGAGCCCAGCGTCATCGCCTTGTAAAGCCAGCGCTTCCATCCAGTCGTGGTTTGCGAGAGCACCACGATGTCATGGCGGTAATCGAGCCAAATCTCCAACACCAGCACCGCCATCAGGTACCACAGGTACACGAAGCCAAACATTGCCATGGCAGAAGATGTGTGTGGGGTGAGGTACATCTCCAGTGAGCGCTCGGGATGCCCCAGGTGTAACTGCAAAGGCAGCGGAGCGACCAGCAGGAAAGCCAGCGCCGTGAGCAGAGCCAGCCGGTACGTCGGCTTTACCTCTTCGATTCGGAACACTCGCTCGAGCGACGCCAGGATGAACGCGCCTGCCACCAGTCCTGTGAGGAACGGGTAGAGCACGATCAGCACGCTCCACTGCAGCTCAATCTCGTTGGGATACATGAAGCCTTCCACTGGTATGCCGTGCATGTATCCTCCTATCGCACCGAGCCGTCGAGGCCGTAATAGAACACCTTGGCTTGTGTTGCCAGATGCGGTTTCAACACCTGCACGCTGTGGGTTTCAATGAACTTATGCGCCGGGTCGTTCGGGTTCTTCAGGTCCACCAGCTGGCGAGTGCCCGTGGGACAGGTTTCGCTGCAGGCAGTTGTGAGTCCTTTGGTGATGCGGTGGTAGCACAGCGTGCACTTCGAGGCAGTCATGGTTTGCGGATTGATGAAGCGACAGCCATAAGGGCATGCCTGGATGCAGTAGCGGCATCCCAGGCAATACTTCTGGTCCACCAGCACCACGCCGTCGGGCGACACAAACGTCGCACCCACCGGACAGACTTGCGTACACGGCGAGTCGGCGCAGTGGTTGCACATCTTCGGCACGTAAAAATTCTTGCCACCCTCTTTTTCGAGCGGCGGGAACCCGTGCTTTCCTCCTTCGGGCGAATCCACCGTAGGATTTTCTTCGGGCCAGCCGGCGACGTGGTATCGCTCCACCCAGGTGCGGTAGTAGCCGTCTGGGACATTATTCTCGGCTTGGCACGCCTGCACGCAAGTCCCGCAGCCGATGCACTTAGTGACGTCAATCAGGAAACCCCACCAGTGGTCGGTCATGTTGTAGTTGGGGGCAGCTTCTGGCGTGCCAGCGATGATTGCATCCCAGGCAATCGCAGCGGCGGGCAGCAGGTAGAGCAGCCTGCGACGGGTGATGTTCATTTGCCACCTCCGCTGGCCTTCTCCGCACTGGCGGTATCCGCTCCACCGATCCGCGGACTGTGCGGCTTGTGGCAGGTGTCGCAAGGCACTCCGCCCGAATGCTCAGCCGAAACAACTTGCGGGAATGTTGCCGGCTTGGCTTTGTTGGCCTCATGACAGCGAACGCACAACACCGCGACGTCCATCTTCGGCGGCTGCAATGCGGTGGGGTCGTCGGCATGCTTCGCCAGCGGACCGTGGCAAGCCTCGCACGCCACGTGGGCATGCACTCCCTTGGTCTTTACGTCGAAGACTTCGGTGTGGCAGCCTTCGCAAGCCCTATGGCCAGCGAACATGACGGGTTTTGCTGCAATTTCGGCCAAGGCGGCGCCCCGGTAGTGTCCGTACTGGCCAAACGTACGCGGGACAAAGATGCTGCGTGCCAACAGGAACACAAGGATTCCGGCAGCAAAAACCGCTGCCATCCGCCAAAGGTGCCCTGCGTCCTTAAGATTTGCCATAAGAAGTGCCGCAGTTGCGAACGGTCGTTCGAACAACGGTAGCTTCGTTGATAGAGGAGAGCGTCATTAGTCCGCTGTGCGCCGCGTCACATGTGCACGTGACGGAGGGGCGAGGGGCGCAGTCTGACCCTTGCACCGAAATCCTGGCCGAGGTATCCAATAAAGACAAACAACGACTGAGGAGAAGCAATGGCCGACAAAGTGAACAAGACCGAAGAGGAATGGCGCAAGGAGCTGACACCAGAGCAATATCGGATACTGCGGCAGAAGGGCACGGAGATGCCCTTTAGTGGTGAGTACGAAACCGTGATGACGCCCGGCGTCTATAAGTGCGCGGCATGCGGACAGGAATTATTTCTGTCAGATACCAAGTTCGACGCGGGTTGCGGCTGGCCGAGCTTCTACCAGCCGTTGGATGAGGACAAGGTTGACGCTCATGAAGACAACACGCTAGGCATGCGCCGCGTCGAAGTGACCTGTTCCCGCTGCGGTGGACACCTGGGGCACGTGTTTCCGGATGGGCCCAAGCCGACCGGACTGCGCTACTGCATTAACTCGGTGTCGCTCAAGCTGGACCCGAAATAACGGCAGGCAACTCGCCACGGAGACACAGAGGCACTGAGAAAACCTTTTGGAGCCCGACTCCTTTGCAATTACCACCGCGTCCGGCGAACCAAGATGTCCGCATGGCGTCGTTCTTAGAAATCAATCGTTCTTCTCTGGGTCTCAGTGTCTTTGTGTTGGATGTGTTCTTTTTACCGCGGCGACGAGAGTCGGCCGCGCACGAACTCGACTATGTCCGCTGTCACGTACGGTGGCGGCGTGATGCGAAAAATCGGCCTACCCGCAACAGGCTTCAATGAGACTTTCACCCAGGCCACTTCACCAAGACCGTCATGCAGTACCACAGCGTCTGCGCGGTCGAGATGCTCCTTCGCCGAAGCCTTAAAATCGGGATTTGCTGCGTCAAGAACAGTGATGTACAGGTCGGGCCGCACGAACCGCATCACGCTGTTCGATTCAAGGATGGCGTTCTCCGCGCTCGCCAATTCTTTGCGGAGCCGCGGCATCGCTTCAGCCAACATTCCCTGGCGAGACCGAACCCATAGCGCTCGAACTGCGCCGGACACCAAAAAGCGCGAAGAGTCGCTCTCGCCGCTGCGGTTGCGCTCTTCGGTGATCGCCCACGAGTGATCGTCTGTAGCGCAGTCGCAAGGCTCGCCGTTGGCGGAGCAGACCCCGTGTCCGTATTGCGTAATCTTGACCGCCGTCCAACGCATCTCGGGCAGTGCAGCGATGATGCCCGCAACCACGCTGGTCTTGCCAACGTTACGAGAATGTCCGCCGACGACCACGATAGCCACTACTTCGATCTCTCTGCTTTGCGGGTGAGGCGCGACAGCGTGGCAAGTTCCTTCAGATACTCGCGCACCGGTTTCACGGGTGTTCCCCAGAAAAGTACACCTTTGCCACGGACTACCTTGTGGGGCAGCACTCCGGCTTGGCCTCCCAGGATTGCGCCCGCCTCGATGGTGGCGTGGTCGCCCATACCCACCTGTCCTCCCAGCACGCAATCGTCTCCGATGCTGCAGCTGCCCGAAATGCCGGTCTGTGCCGCGATGACGACGTTGGCGCCGATATCGCAGTTGTGACCCACGTGCACCATGTTATCGAGCTTCGTGCCCGAGCCGATCACGGTTTCGTCGAGAGCGCCGCGGTCAATGGTGCAATTCGCCCCAATCTCAACGTAGTCACCGATCACCAGGTGGCCCACCTGCGGAAACTTCACGTAGCGTCCGAACTTGTCGTCGCGCACGAAGCCGAAGCCGTCGGAGCCGAGCACCGCGCCGGCATGCACCGTGACGCGCCGGCCAATCGTCGTCCCCGAATAAATCACGACGTTCGGATAGATGTCGCAGTCGTCTCCGATGACAACCCCCTCGCCCACGTAGCATCCGGCAGCAATGAAGCAGCGCTCACCGATGACGGCGTTAGCTTCTACGACCGCGTGGGCATCGATGCTGGTAGTGGCCGCGACTTTGGCGCGAGGATCAACGGCGGCTAACGGATGGATCGAAGCCGCATAATCTTTCTTGGGATAGAGCATTTGTGCGGCTGTCGCGAAAGCAAGTCGCGGGTTCGAGTTGAGCAGCAACGGCTTGGTAGTCGTGATCTCGGCGTCTGCCTCGCTCACAATCACGGCGCTGGCGCGCGATCGCATCGCGAGTTCGAGATGTCGCGCTGACCCGACAAACACCAGGTCACCCGACTGCGCGTTGGTCACACTGGCAACTCGAGAGACTTCGATTCGGCCATCGCCGATAAGCCGCGAGGCAGTAAATTCCGCTAGGGCTTGCAGGGTTTGCGACATGGGTCAGTTATAGGCGAGTGATTCAAGAAATTCAAAACTAATCGCTACGTAAGCAGAGCCGCTCTTCGCTCTTTGCTTTCAGTCGAGGGTGCTACCGCTTTGCGAAGAGTGAAAAGGGAATGGCGAAGAGCGGAATCAGTAAAGCGGCTCCTGTCCCTCGGGCCGTGTCTTCCAGCGCCGATGCACCCACAACCACTGGTCCGGGTATTTGCGCACGTACTCCTCGAAGATGCGATTGAACACCGCCGTATTCGCAACCGCATCGGCTTCGTTGTTACCGGTGCGTATCAGTTCCACGGCTGGGCTGAATTCCACGCGGTACTTGCGCAGCACCGAGTCCCAAATCGTAAAGGCCGGAATCACGGCCGCGCCGGTGTGTAGCGCCACCCGCGCGATGCCAACCGCTGTGCAGGCGGGGATGCCGAAGAAATCCACGAAGACGCCCTGCGGCGGCGTCATGTTGGTGTCCATCAGGATACCGACGGTTTCGTTCTTCTCCATCGCTGCGAGCAGGCCGCGCGCAAAACCCTGCTTGCCCATCACGTTGTTGCCATGCAGGGTGCGATAGTGGGTTACTAGATCGTCCACGTAGGGGTTATCGATAGGCCGCACCACAATTCGCATAGGGTGGCCTTGCAGCGAATGAAAGAACGAACCGATTTCCCAGCCGCCGAAGTGGCCGGTAAGAAATAGCACGCCCTTGCCACGCTTATCGGCTGCTTCGAAGTTCTCAAATCCCTGGTAGAGGGCAATTTGCGATGCGTTCTCGCGACTGTAGCGCGGGAATAGGCAAAATTCGGCGAGGAGGCGTCCGAGCGAGCGATACACACCGCGCAGAATCTTGCGACGCTCCGCCACCGTCTTGCCCGGAAACGCCATTTCCAGGTTGCGCATGCCGACTCGCCGCAGCCGGGGATGCCCGTGATAGGCCACGCCACCGATCAGCAGTCCCGCGCCGCGCGCCAGGGACCGCGGCAGCATTCCAATAAAGCGCACCAGCGCCAGCAGCGGTACGTATTGCAGTCGATAGATCATCGGGGGACAGTTTGACCCTAGCACTGCGGCGAAAGAGAAGGCAATCGAGAGATTACTTGGACGCTGCCAGACGCGCAACAAAAAGCGGTGGCCGCAGCCACCGCGAAGCATCGTTCCGGACTTCGATTAAAGATTGTCCCCGCTTCCCGTTGGAGATGTGGGCGCAGGGGCAGGCGTTGTAGACGGCGTAACGGTTGGGTCAGCAGAGGGCTTCGCGGCTGAACTGGGATCCACCGGGGCAGCGTCAACCGGAGCGGCGGTTGGCGTTGGCTCCGTCGGAGCTACTGCACTTGGTGCAACTGCCACCTTGGAAGCGCGCGGCGTCGGAGCATAATGCTCCACCGTCTTCAGGAAATTCTCGGCGTCCGCCGGCGGCGCAACTTCGCCGTTGAGCAACGAGTAGAATGTCCAGTCTTTGCCGTAGAAACTATGAGTCGCGCCATCATCCTGGCGCACCACCGCGCCGTCGACGGAAACACCGGCGAACAAACCGCGGGCGCGTGAGTAGGTCAGGATCTGCGCGCGCATGGTCAAGTCGGTTGCCGCCTGGGTGTCGCGGCC
>Ga0302321_100002489_pt1 | contig 15795 bp, 15 predicted proteins | sample Fen_T0_1_FD_202505 | JGI IMG/M metagenome (GOLD analysis project Ga0302321, IMG submission 202505) | Peat permafrost microbial communities from Stordalen Mire near Abisko, Sweden - Fen_T0_1 | ecosystem: Environmental > Terrestrial > Soil > Wetlands > Permafrost | place: Sweden: Abisko...
GGAAGCCGCGCGTCAGCCGCGGACCAGGTAGTCGAGAGCGATGCCGCAGAACACGGCGCCGCCGAGCCACGCGTTGTTCAGGAACGCGCGGAAGCACTGGCCGCCGTCGCGGTCCTTGATCAGATACGTCTGGTACAGGGAGAACGCGGCTGCCGCACCGAGCCCGCCATAGAACCAGACACCGAGCTGCGCGCTGTGGCCCACGAGCACGAGACTCGCCAGCAGCAGCAACTGCAGCCCCGCGATGAACAAGCGATCCAGATCGCCGAACAGGATCGCGGTCGAGCGGATCCCCACCTTCAAGTCGTCGACGCGATCCGTCATCGCGTACTGCGTGTCGTACACGATCACCCAGATCACGGCCGAGAGGAACAATAACCAACCAAGCCGCGGCACGTCGCCGAGCGTGGCGGCGAACGCCATCGGCACGCCCCACGCGAAGGCAACGCCAAGCACGAACTGCGGCGTCGACATGAACCGCTTCGTAAACGGATAGAGCACGGTGACAGCCGCACCGCCTAGCGCCAGCAGCAGGGTGAGCCGGTTCAGCGACAGCACGAGCCCAAGTGCGATCAGCATCAGCGCGAAGAAAAGCAGCAACGCTTCGGCGGGCGTGACTGCGCCCGTCGCGAGTGGCCGATGCGCGGTGCGCGCGACGTGCGGATCGATCTTGCGGTCGGCGAGATCGTTGATGACGCAGCCCGCCGAGCGCACGACGATGGTGCCGACGACGAAGATCAGGAACATTTTTTGATCCGGGTGGCCGGCCGACACAATCCAGAGCGCCCAGAGCGTCGGCCACAGCAGCAGCCAGATGCCGATCGGCTTATCGAGCCGCATCAGGCGAACGTAGCGGTAGTAGTGCTGGAGCAGCAGCGACGCCTGACGGCCCGCACTCACGCGACCGCGAAGGTCGCCTTTGGGCGTGCTGTTCAATTCACGATTACCGGACGAAGGCGCATCGACCGAGGATTCTAGCGGAGAAGCCGGAGTCACACGCGATTCGCGGGCTAGACTTGCGCGTATTCGGCGGCGCCGCGGATCCAGCGGCGTATCAAGGGCGCTACCGCCTGCGGCTGCGTGGCGAGCAGCTGCTCCGAGACCTCGATTACCGTCGGCAACAGATCGGCGTCGCGCAGCAAGTCCGCCACGCGCAACTGCTCGATGCCGGTCTGGCGCGTGCCGAGCACCTCACCGGGACCGCGCAGCTCGAGATCTTTCTGCGCGACTTCGAAGCCGTCGTTCGTCGCCCGCAGCACGTTTAACCGCTCGCGCGCCAGCGGGGACAGCGGCGGCTTGTATAACAGCACGCACGTCGACGCCTGGTGGCCACGCCCCACGCGGCCGCGCAGCTGGTGCAACTGCGCGAGCCCCATGCGCTCGGCGTTCTCCACGACCATCAGCGTAGCGTTCGGCACGTCCACGCCGACCTCGATGACCGTGGTCGCCACGAGCAGATCGAGCGCGCGCGACTTGAACGCGCGCATGACGACGTCCTTCTCTGCCGACTTCATGCGCCCGTGCACGAGACCGATGCGCACCTGAGGCAGCGCGGCGGCCAGCTCGGCCTCGAGCTCCGTCGCAGCCTGTGAGTCGATAAGCTCCGATTCCTCGATCAGCGGGCACACCCAATACGCTTGTTGGCCGGTCGCGCAGTGCACGGCCACTCGCTCGACGAGCTCTGCGCGCCTCTGTTCTGCGAGCACGACGGTTTTGACGGGTTGCCGGCCTGGCGGCAGCTCGCCGATCACGGAGTAATCGAGGTCGGCGTAGGCCGTCATTGCGAGCGTGCGCGGGATCGGCGTCGCGGTCATGATCAGCTGATGCGGCACGCGCTCGCGCTGCGCGCCTTTCTGCTTCAGCTTCAGGCGCTGTTCGACGCCAAACCGATGCTGCTCGTCGACGATCACGAGCGCGAGCTTCGCGAACTCCACGCTCTCCTGGAACAACGCGTGTGTGCCGACCACGACGGCCGCGGTGCCGTCGGCGATCGCGGCCAGCGCGCTGGCGCGGGTGCGCGCCGGTTGCGAACCCAGCAGCGGAATCACGACGACGCCGAGCGGTGTGAGCCAACGGTCGAAACTCGCGAAGTGTTGCTCGGCGAGTAACTCGGTCGGCGCCATGACGGCGGTCTGGAAGCCAGCGGCGGCCGCGATCACGGCCGCCATGGCCGCGACGACGGTCTTGCCGGAGCCGACGTCGCCTTGCAACAGCCGATTCATCGGCACGCTTGCCGCGAGATCGGCAACGACTTCGGCGAACGCGCTTTGCTGCGCGGCCGTCAACGTGAACGGCAATCCAGCGCGAAACTTTGCGAGCTCTGCAACTGCCGCAGGAAACGGATGCGCGCGCTCCGTGCGCGCGACGGCCGCGGACTGGCGAAGCGACAGGCGCTGCGCGATCAACTCCTCGATCGCGATGCGCCGCGAGCACGGATGCCCGCCGGCCAGCAGCAAGTCCGTGGCCGCGTCGCGCGGCGGCGTGTGCAGGTACACGAGCGCGTCGGCCAGCGTTGGCCACGCCTTCCCGGCATGCGGTCGCGTCGCGAGCAGCGGTTCGAGAAAGTCGATCAGGGGCTCCCGCTCGAGCAACGCGAGCGCATGCTCGACGAGCCGACGCAACGTTTGCTGGTGCAATCCTTCGGTCGTCGGATACACCGGCGTCAGGCTTTCGGCGGGCTCCGGTTCCTCCGCGCGCACGATGCGGTGCTCGGGATGCACGAGCTCGAGGCCTGCGGGGCCCGAGCGGACCTCGCCGTAGCAACGTAGGCGCGTACCGCGCGCGAAACCTTGCTGCTGGGAGCGCGTGAAGTGAAAAAACCGCAGCGTGATGGCGCCGGTGCCATCGGCGAGGCGGCACAGCAACGAGCGGCGCCGCCGGATGACGAGCTCGCTCAACTCGATCACGCCTTCGATCAGGGCCGTCTCGCCGACCACGAGGCTGCCGATCGGTTTTAACGTCGTGCGATCCTCATAGCGCTGCGGTAGCAGGCACAAGAGATCGCCGATTCGCCGAACACCCAGCTTCGTCAGGCGCTCGGCCACCTTGGGCCCGACGCCCGCGAGGCTATCGACCGGCCGATCGAACGCGGATTCGGGCTTGACTGCGATTCCGGCGGCCTACAGCACGAGGATGCCGTCGACCTCGACGGCGGCGCCACGCGGCAGGCTCGCCACTCCGATCGCGGCGCGCGCGGGATACGGCTCCTTGCAGTATTCGGCCATGATCTCGTTCACGAGCGGGAAGTGGGCCAGGTCGGTCAGATACACGGTCAGCCGCACCGCGTTCGCGAGCGAGCCACCCGACGCCTCCGCGACGGCCGCAAGGTTGTCGAACACTTGACGAATCTGCGCGCGGATATCGCCTTTCACGAGCTCCATCGTGGCCGGCACCAACGGAATCTGCCCCGAGAGGTAGACGGTGCTGCCGGCGCGAATGGCCTGGCTGTAGGGGCCGATGGCGGCGGGCGCACGTGGAGTGTGTATCGGTTGTTTGGACATGAAGGTCTCGGTTGGATCAGCCGGCGCTGCGGGACACGCGCACGACACCCGGAATCGTGCGAATGCTTCGGACCACCTGCGCCAGCTGCCGGCGGTCGCGCACTTTGACACGGAACGCGAGCGACGAAGAGTCGGCCTCGGTATCGACGCGCACGTGCTCGATATTCGTATGCGTGGCGGAGATACGGCCTGCGACCTCGGCGAGCAGCCCGACGCGATCGAGCGTGCGCACCTGGATCTCGGAGTCGAACTCGCCCTTCACGCCCTTCGTCCAGTTGACCGCAATCCACTTCGAAGGTTGCTTGCGGTACTCGGCCAGGTTTCGGCAGTTGTCCCGATGGATCACGATACCGCGGCCGCTCGACATGAAACCGATGATCTCGTCACCCGGAATCGGGTAGCAGCAGTGCGCGTAGCTGATGACGGCGCCTTCCGTGCCGGCGATCTCCAGAGGCTTGCGCTTCTGGTCATCCGTGGACTGCGACTCATCGCGCTGCTGCGCGAGCAAGCCCGCGACCACGGGCGCCAGACGTTCGCCCAAGCCGAGCTGCTCGAACAGCGCTTCCTCGTTCGGAATGCCCAGCTCCTTGCGTAGCGCCTCGAGCCGTTCGCGCGGCACCTTGCGCAGGCTCATCGAGTACGACATGAGCTCCTGATTCAAAAGCCGGCGGCCGAGGTCCTGCGCCTCGTCTCGCTTCAAGTTCTTGAGGTAGCCGCGGATCGCGTTGCGGGCTTTCGCCGTCGTGACGAAGTTGACCCAGCTCGGATTGGGGCGCGCGCCACGCGCCGTGACGATCTCGACCGTTTCGCCGTTGCGCAGCAGGGTCTTGAGCGGCACGAGACGGCGGTCGATCTTTGCCGCGACGCAGCGGTTACCGATGTCGGTATGCACGGCGTACGCGAAGTCGACGGCTGTCGCGCCGCGCGGCAGCCGCATGATCGCGCCCTTCGGCGTGAATACATAGACCTTGTCCGGGAAGAGATCGGCCTTGACCGTCTCGAGGAACTCTTCTGAGTTGGCCGCGCGCTCCATCTCCATGAGGCCAGCGAGCCATTCGCGCGCACGGTCCTCGGTGCTGTAGGTGAGCCGGTCCGCGGCCTTGTACTGCCAGTGCGCCGCGACGCCGCGCTCGGCGACCTTGTCCATTTCCTCGGTACGGATCTGCACCTCGAGCGGCAAGCCGTTCGGCCCAAACAACGTCGTGTGCAGCGACTGGTAGCCATTCACGCGCGGGATCGAGATGTAGTCCTTGAATCGCCCGGGCATCGGCTTGAAGACCTGGTGCGTGATGCCGAGCGCGCGGTAACAGCTGTCGACATCCGGCACCACCACGCGGACGCCGTATACGTCGACGATGTCCGACAGGTGCGCCTGCTTGCGATGCATCTTCAAATAGATGCTGTACAGGTGCTTCTCTCGAGCCACCACGCGTGCGACCAGCTTGGCCTCGCCGAGCGCTGCCGTGAGCTTGCTCTCGATCTTGCGCAGCAACTGCCGCTGGTTGCCCTTCGCGCGACGCAGCGTGCGTTGCAGCACCTTGTAGCGAAACGGATAGAACGTGCGAAAGCCCAGTTCCTCGAGCTCCGTCTTGAGCGAATACACGCCGAGGCGATTCGCGATCGGCGCGTAGATGTCGAGGGTTTCGCGCGCGATGCGCCGCTGCTTGTCCGGCGCCAGCGCCTGAATCGTGCGCATGTTGTGCGTGCGATCGGCGAGCTTCACGAGGATCACGCGCAGATCCTTTGCCATCGCGAGCAGCATCTTGCGAAAGCTTTCGGCCTGCGCCTCGGCCACGCTGTCGAAATGCAGGTGATCGATCTTGCTGACGCCGTCGACGAGCCGAGCGACATCGTCACCGAACAGCGTTTCGATTTCGGTCAGCGTGCTCGGCGTGTCTTCGATGACGTCGTGCAACAACGCGGCTTTGATCGAGCCGGCATCGAGATGCAGCCCTGCAAGAATTTCCGCGACGGCTACGGGATGCGTGATGTAGGGATCGCCGTTGCGGCGCTCTTGGCCTTGATGAGCTTTGGAGGCGTATTCGTACGCCTGAGTGATGCTGGGGATGTCCGTGCTCGGCAGGTACGCCTCGAGCTGCGCGACGAGCCGGCCAAAGTCATCGGTCCGCCATACCGACGACAATCTGCGTTCGCGGATGGCGGCACCATAGTCCATGGCGTCTGGTCGCTACCGGCGTTGCGGCCGGCCCTCTGTCAATGACCGGTCAATCACCGATCGAAATCGGCCTCGAGCCCAGCAAATCCTCCGGCACCACCGGCGGCACGGCGGCAAGATCGGCCGCCAGCAAGTCCTCTACAGGCTTATCACGTTGCGTGAGGATCTCTTCGTTGACGTGGCCTTCTGCGATCTCTCGCAGCGCCACCACCGTCACTTTGTCGTTCTCCCACTCGACCTGCGCGTGCGAGCCGTTCGCCAGCTGACGCGCGCGTTTGGCGGCCACCAGCACGAGCTGGAACAAATTTGGAATCTTTTCCAAGCAATCTTCGACGGTAATTCTGGCCATGCGAACCGAGGCTCCTCGAGCGTGGACCTGAAAGTCTACTGCATCCCCCCCTGGCAGGGGCAAGCGGCGTGCATCCGTTTCGGGCTTAGCGGCTTGCGACGATGGCCGTGGCAGCCGCCTGCACGGCGGGTGTGTCGGTCCGCGCGTCCTCGCCTGCCCCGGCGATGACGGCGTTCAGGCGGGCCAGCGCTGCGGCGAAGTCGTCATTGACAACGACATAGTCGAATTCCGACCAGTGCGCCATGTCCCCGAGCGCGTCCTTTAGCCTGCGCAAGATCACAGCTTCGGCGTCGGTCTGGCGACCGCGCAGGCGCCGTTCGAGCTCGGCGACGCTTGGCGGCAGGATGAAGATGCTGCGCGACTCCGGTGCTCGCTTGCGCACCTGCCGGGCGCCTTGCCAGTCGATCTCGAGCACCACCGAGTGACCGCCGGCGAGCAGCCCTTCGACGTGCTCGCGCCCGGTGCCATACCAGTTGTCGAATACGCGCGCGTGCTCGAGGAACGCTTCGCGACTCACCATCGCGAGGAATTCGGCTTCGTCCACGAAGAAGTAGTCCCGGCCGTCCACCTCGGAGCTGCGCTTCGGTCGCGTGGTGTACGAGATCGAAAACCGCAGGGTCGGGTCGCGTTCGAGCAGTGCGCGGACGAGCGACGTCTTGCCCGCGCCGGACGGCGCCGCAATGACCCAAAGCTGCCCACGGCGCGCGGCCGCGCCTTCGTCAGCGGGGTTGGCGCGCGACGCCGTCACTCGAGATTCTGCACCTGCTCGCGCATCTGCTCGATCAGCACTTTGAGCTCGACGCCGACACGCGTAAGGGGCTCTTCCTGGACCTTCGACGCGAACGTGTTCGCTTCGCGGTTCAGCTCCTGAATGAGGAAGTCGAGGCGCCGACCCATCGGCTCGGGACGCCGTAGGATGTCAGAGACTTCCGTGACATGGCTCCCGAGGCGATCGATTTCCTCGGCGACGTCGGCGCGTTGCGCGAGCAGCGCGAGCTCCTGCTCGAGCCGTTCCGGATCGGCTTTCACATCGAGCCGCTGCACGCGCTCGCGAAGGCGGTCGCGGTACCGTGCCTGCACGCCGTCGAGCAAAGGCTGAATGCCGTCGATCAGCGCGGTGATGCCCCTGTTGCGCTTGTCGAGCAACTCCGCGATGCGCCGACCCTCGCGGCCGCGCGCATCCTGTAGGGCGGTGACGCTAGCGGACAGGCACTCCTTGATCGGCGTAGCCAGCTCGTCCAAGTTTTGCACCGGCTCCTCGAGCACACCCGGCCAGCGGAGCACGTCCGCGGTGCTCAGGGGCGCCGCATGTGGAAAAGCAGCCTTGACGCGAGCTTCGAGGGTCCGCAACCCCTGCAGCGCGTCGTCTACGAGCGCAGCCGGAGCCACGGCGCGATCGGCCGTCGTCACCTTCAAAGTGCAATCGAGTTTGCCGCGCTTGACGACGTCTCCGACGAGGTCGCGGCATTCCGGCTCGAGCGCTCGCAGATCCTCCGGCATCCGGAAGGAGAGATCGAGGAACCGATGATTCACGCTGCGGATCTCCCACGAAAGGCGCAACGCACCGCGCCGCGCTTCAGCGCTCGCAAATCCCGTCATGCTGTGAGGCATTTGGTTGAGTCCGTGCGTGGTTTAAGCCAATCTGGGCGCCGTTTCGCGCTGCGGGCGAGTGTACAGCAGCTACCTTGCGACCGGCTCCCTGCCGACCGGTTCGAGGCCGGGGCGATGGTTCGGCGCTAGCGATTTCGGTTGAGCGGGGCGAGTAAGTGCTTGTTGATTATGCAAGGTTGAGCCTGGCCGGCAATCGGTCGGAGAACCAGGATCGTGTCGATGTCTTCGCTAACGACAACGCCCTGCTCATGGCGGTGGTCGACGGCATGGGGGGCCACGCGCATGGGGCGCGCGCCGCCGAAGTCACCCTCATCACGCTGAAGGAATGCTTCGCGGAGATGAGCCTACCGGTGTTCGATCCGCAGGGGTTCCTCACACTGGCGCTTGCACGGGCGCACGATCGGGTGGTGAAGCTCGGCGACGGCGTAGCGCTCGATCACAAACCGCGCGCGACGTGCGCGGTCTGCCTCGTTCAGGACGGTGGCGCATTCTGGGCGCACGTGGGCGACAGCCGAATCTATCAATTACGTGGCGGCGCGATGGCCGCGCGCACGCGCGATCATAGTCACGTCGAATTGCTGCTGCGCGAGGGCCTGATTGCGGAAAACGAGATGCGCGGACACCCGATGCGCAACTTCGTCGAGTGCTGTCTCGGCGGCGACGCGCCGTTACCCGACATGAGCGTGACCGCGCGTCGCAAGTTGTCACCTGGCGACGTGCTGCTCGCGTGCACCGATGGGCTGTGGTCCGGTGTCGAGGACGACGAGATAGCGAAACTCTCGGCCGACGGCCGCGAGCCCCTCGAGCGCGTGGTTCGGACACTGGCTGAACGCGCCGTTGCGCGTAATTCCCCTTACAGCGACAACACGAGCTTGACCGCTGTGCGCTGGCTCGGCGCCTGACACCGAACCGCGACGCGCCGCCGAACTGCTAAGCTCGCGGCATCGAACCAACCCCGGAGATTTCTATGCGTCCGAGCGGACGCCGCCCCGACGAATTACGCCGCGTGCAATTCACGCCGCACTTCACCCGCCATGCCGAAGGTTCGGTCCTCGTGGAATTCGGCGACACGCGCGTGCTGTGCACCGCGTCGTTCGAACCGAAAGTGCCGCAGTTCTTGAAGGGCAAGGGGCAAGGCTGGGTTACCGCAGAATACGGCATGCTGCCGCGCGCAACTCATTCGCGATCACCTCGCGAGGCAGCCAAGGGCCAACAGAGCGGCAGGACCCTTGAGATCCAACGCTTGATCGGCCGCAGTCTGCGCGCAGTTGTCGATCGCAGCGCGCTCGGCGAAGGCACGATTACGATCGATTGCGACGTGCTGCAGGCCGACGGCGGCACGCGCACGGCCGCTGTTACGGGCGGCTATGTCGCTCTCGCACTCGCGGTGTCGAATCTCGTGCGTGTGGGCAAGCTCGCTCGCAATCCGATTCACGGCCAGATCGCCGCGCTATCCGTCGGCATCGTCGACGGCGTGGCCGTCGTAGATCTCGACTACGCCGAAGACTCAGAGGCTGAGACCGACATGAACGTCGTCATGAACGACGCGAAGTGCTTTGTCGAAGTTCAGGGCACGGCCGAGGGCCATGCGCTGCAACGCAGCGAGTTAGACGCACTTCTCGATCTCGCGGGCCGGGGCATCGAGCGCCTGCTAGCCGCGCAGGCCGCCGTGCTCGGCAAGTGAGCCTGCCCGCGCGCTGGGTGTTGGCAACTGCCAATCGCGGCAAGACGGCGGAGCTCGCAGCACTGTTTCGCGAATCAGGACTCGCCATCGAACTCGTCGCGCAGACGGAGCTCGGGGTGCAGCCCGCTGCGGAGACCGCATCGACGTTCGTGGAGAACGCGCTGCTAAAGGCGAGACACGCTACGCGTGTGACGGGGCTTCCTGCGATCGCGGACGATTCTGGCTTGGCTGTCGATGCGCTTGGCGGTGCGCCGGGCGTTCTGTCGGCCCGCTACGCGGGACCGGCGGCCGACGATCGCGCGAACGTCGCGAAGCTGCTCACCTCACTCTCGGCGGAAACAGAGAGACGCACCGCGCGGTTTCACTGCGTGCTCGTCGCACTGCGAGCCAGGGACGATCCGGCGCCTTCCATCGCCGCAGGCGAGTGGTCGGGCGAGATTGCGCGCATCGCGCGCGGCAGCAATGGGTTTGGTTACGACCCAGTGTTTTTCGACCCACGGCTGAAGAAGACGGCGGCAGAGCTTTCCTCCGTTGAAAAGAACCGCGTAAGCCATCGGGCCGAGGCGCTGCGTCAGTTGATTGAATTGCTGAAAAAACGCTGACTTGCGGCTGATTTGCACGGCGCCGAAGCCGTTTTATGCACACGCGCCTCGTAGGGAGCCCAGATTTGGCGTCTTACGACCCGCTCTTTCGTATGTGACTGTCAAAACTATTACAACTCATTGATATTCTTATCTATATGGTCTTTGATCGTTTTTTGACCAAAGCTCAAGAAATCCTTTGCGCGCGCCGATTCGGAATCGCTCTCCGGCCGCTCTCCACAGAGTTATTCACAGATTTTGTGGATAAGCCCACGAGGCAGTCATATCCCGGCCCCGGCTTGTGCTCCGCCCTTTCGGGCAGTATTCTCTCGCGCCCGCTGGGAGCCGCCATCATGAAGCCAGAAATTCATCCGAACTACGCCGACATCAAAGTCGTCTGCAGCTGCGGCAACGAGTTCACTACCCGCTCAACGCTCGGGCAGGACCTGCACGTCGAAGTGTGCTCGTCGTGCCATCCGTTCTATACCGGCAAGCAGAAGATGGTCGACAGCGGTGGCCGCGTCGACAAGTTCCGCAAGCGTTACAACAAGGCCGCGGCGACAACCTAAGCCGCGCCCGGCTAGCCTTTCGGCGCTGGGCGGCTACGGTCGCGGTACGCGCGAAGTGTCATTCTTCAGCCGTTGGTTCGAGCAACGCGATCACCGCTGATCGCGACGCGCGCCGCATAGGGCGCCCGTCAACAGGGCTCTGCGGCGCGTGATGCGCGCCGCGCTCCGGAAACACCATGACTTGCACGTCTTCATCGTCGAGCATGAACTCGAAGCCGGGGATCTGCGTGTTCTCGTCTCGGCCAACTCGGTAGCGACGCTGAGTGTCGTAGACGCGCCCGCCGCCGGCTTCGAGCGTCGCCGCGACAAGCTCCGGGGCGTCTGAGAACACGTGCAGCTCGATCGCGGAGTTGCTCGTGGCGGTGCCGTCGAGCACAGCGCCGACGAGCCGCGGTCGAAATTGCTCGAGCGAGCTCATGAGATCGGCGGCGACTCGCCGCAGCTTCGTGATTCGCGCATCGTGCATGTCCGGCTCAAACAGCCGCTGCCGTGCAGCAAGCCGCTCCTGCACATGCGAGTTGCTCGGGAGAGCACCGCGCGCGCCGAGCCCGAGGCGTTCGGCCGCCTTACGTTTGGCGAGAGCAAAATCGCGTATGCCGTGCTCCGCCATCACGCGCGCCGCCTCGTCAGCGACCTGGTCCAATAGCTCGACCGATACTGCGGATCGTCCGCGACCACCCATCGTCGCCACACCTCGAATAACGAATCAGAAGATCGGTTCTCCGCCAGGCCGTGCCGGCGTGGTTCCCGGCTCGAGCTGCGTGAACGGGCTTGCCACAGCATCAGGCTCGCGGTCGGGAAGATTATCGATGTCGAACTTCTCGAAGATGCTGTTCGGGGCGCTGTCGCTCGCGATGAGTCCCGTCGTGGGATTAATGCGGTATTCGACGATGCCCGGTGGCCTGGCCAAAAGGTGCTCAGGCTTACCGGTGAGCGCCGCGCGCATATAGTCGATCCACATCGGTATCGCCGTCACTCCCCCCTGCTCATAGGCACCGAGCGGGCGGACCTGATCGAAGCCAACCCAGGCTGCCGCGACGATGTCGGCGTTGAATCCGACGAACCACGTGTCGCGGCCTTCGTTGGTGGTGCCCGTCTTGCCGGCCAAGTCACCACGCTTGAGCGCGATTCGTGCGCGCTCTCCAGTGCCCCGGCGCACGACGTCCTGCATCATGTCAGTCATTAGGTAGGCATTCTGCGGGGAGATCACGCGCGGCGCAGCGAGTTGCGCGGGGTACAGTTGGGTGATGTCAGCGACCAGCTCCGAAGTGGCAGGCGCCTCCACCGGAGGCGTCTCCTTCGGCGTGTTGCAGTCGGCACAGATCTGCGGAGCAGCGGAATACAGCAGCTCGCCGTTCGATAGGGTCACGCGATCGATGAAATAGGGCTTCACGCGATACCCGCCATTTGCAAACACGGCGTACCCGGCCACGAGATCGAGCGGCGCGACACCGCCGGCGCCGAGCGCAAGGGAGAGATCCTCGGGAACGGCAGTGTCGTCGAAGCCAAAGCGATGCACATGCTCGACTGCTGTCGGCACGCCGATCCGTTGCAGCAAGCGAATCGATACTGAGTTCAGCGATTCGAGGAGGGCGAAGCGCAGCCGAACGTCGCCGTAGTACTTGCTGCCGAAATTCTCGGGCTTCCAGACGCGCTCGAGCGCAGGCTGATAGCCAATGTCAGGCGGCGCGTCGGTCACGACCGTGGCCGGCGTGAAACCGTGGTCGAACCCCGCCGAATACACGAACGGCTTGAACGAAGAACCAGGCTGGCGACGAGACTGCGTCGCCCGGTTAAAATTGTTCAGGTAAAAATCAAAGCCGCCGTTCAACACCACGATCGCGCCGTCGAACGGGTCAACCGAAACGAACGCGCCTTGAACCTCCGGGACCTGCGCCAGCCGCCAATGCCCGTCCGCCGCGCGCCGAAACCGCACGATATCGCCTGCATGCAGTACCTGCGCTACCGTTGTCGGTTTCGCTCCGACGCTATCGTCTGTAACGAACGGCGCGGCCCACGCGACGGCTTCGAGGTCGATCGGCTGCTCGCCTTCTGCCATGAAATACACGCGCGCGCTCGTATCGTCGGCATGCAGCACGATGCCCGCTTCGTAGTCGAGCAAGGTCGGATAGTCCTCGAGCAGCGCTCGGAGTCGTTCCGGATCGGCTAATGCGCTGCCGTGCTCGCGATCTGCGCCGCCGGGCGCCGGCGCCGGCAGCTGCACGTGGGCCAGCGGCCCGCGATAGCCATGGCGCTCGTCGTAAGCGACCAGCGTGTCGTGGACGGCGCTATTCGCAACCGACTGCAGCCGACTGTCGATCGTAGTCGTAACTTTCAAGCCGGCGGTGTACGCGGCTGGCCCGAAGCGACGGATCATCTCCGCGCGAACCATCTCGGCGACGTACGGCGCTCTGACCTGATTCAGGGGCGTGAACCGCCGCGCCACCACCGGCTCGACCATCGCCGTTTGGTACTGCTGCTCATCGATCGCCCCGGTCTCCAACATACGGCGCAGAACGTAGCTGCGCCGGGTAGTTGCGCGTTCGGGGCTGGCGATCGGGTTCAAATCGGCGGGCCGTTGCGGGATACCGGCCAGGATCGCGACTTCGGACACCGTCAATTCGGCGAGGTCTTTGCCGAAATAGGTGCGGGCCGCTTGCGCGACACCGTAGGACCGTTGGCCGAAGAAATAGGTATTGAGATAGAGCTCGAGAATCTCCTGCTTCGTGAACTCACGTTCAATGCGAAAGGCCAAAATCCATTCCTTGAACTTCTGCACGAACCGTTGGACGCCCGAGCTCAAGCCTGAACGCTGGAGGACGTTCAGGGTCCGAGTGACCTGCTGCGTGATCGTGCTACCCCCAACCGTATTGCCGTTGGGGCTGAGCTCGTTCAAAACGCCGCGGATTACACCGCGATAGTCGACCCCCGGGTGCTCGAAGAAGTGCTCGTCTTCCGCCGCCAGCACGCCTTTGATCAGGAGGGGCGGGATGTCCGCGTACGCCACGGGGATGCGTTTGACCTCGCCGAACTCGTCGATCAGACGGCCGTCGCGGCTATAGACCTGCAGCGGGACCTGGATCTTGATATCCCGGAGTTCTTCGGCCCGCGGAAGGCTGGGGACGACGTAGTAATACCCGCCCACAAACACCGCCACGACGAACAGAATCGCGGCCGCGGCAATCGTCGAAAATGTGAGCAGAATCTTGATGTAAGGGTTCATTTGCGAAGTTGGATTCTACGCCCTTGCCAGGCATCGAGCCTTTGTGCATAGTCGCCGGCGTCAGGGCAAACCCATCGAAAGGTGGGGACGCAAAGCCTCCGGTCTACAGGCGCGGCGAGCATCGTCGCACCAAGGATAGCGGGGCTGCCGAAGCAGTTGAACATCGCGCACCCGTCCGCGGGCCAGTCGCCGCTTCGCCAGCTTACTCCTCCGCTCCCGACCGGAATGTGATGTGTCCCAACCGTGCGGGGAATCCGGTGATCTCCGGCATTTTCTCCGACGGCGGGTTCACTCCGACCGGGCTAACCTCGATGCGCAGATCGAGATGGCCATCACACCGGTGGGAATCTGCGGCAGGTTATAGTTAAATTGGTCAGTTTAGGGCACGTGTAGGATTCTAAGCCAACCTCGCGTGTTGGAAAGGAAAAGCTGTGTTCGCGACCCGTGGGAAGGGATCCTTGATTGGCCTTGATATTACGACCTCGTCGGTCAAGCTCATTGAGCTTGTACCAAGCGGCCGAGGCTTCCGCGTCGAATCGTACGCGGCCGAAGCCATGCCGCCGAACGCCATCAACGAGAAAGCTATCGTCGACGCCGATGCGGTCGGCGAAGCCATTCGCCGCGCTCACAAACGAGCCGGCACCAAGACGCGCGAAGCCGCAGTCGCGATCAGCGGCGACGCTGCAATCACGAAAGTCATCCAGATGCCGAAGCACTTGAGCCACGGCGAGCTCGAGGGTCAGGTCGAGTTGCAGGCGGATCAATACATCCCGTTCCCGATGGAAGAAGTCAGCTTCGATTTCGAAGTCATCGGCGACAGCGAGCGCGATCCCGACATGGTCGACGTTCTGTTGGTGGCGACACGGACAGAAAACGTGGAGCAGCGGCAGGTGGCGGTCGAGGCTGCGGGGTTGCACGCGCGCGTGGTCGACGTCGAGGCGTTCGCGGTCGAGAACGGTTGCCAGTTACTCACTCATCAAATGCCGGACGGCGGCGCGGACAAATTCGTCGCAATCTGCGACTTCGGCGCCAGCACCACGACCTTCAGCGTGCTGAAGGACCTGAAAGTCATCTACACGCGCGACTTCGCGTTCGGCGGCCAGCAGCTAACGGAAGAGATCATGCGCACCTACGGCCTCAGCATGGAGGACGCGGGTCGCGCCAAGAAAGAAGGCGGCCTGCCCAGCAACTACCAGCCCGAAGTTCTCGATGCATTCATCGACGACATGTCGCAGCAGGTCAGTCGCTCACTGCAGTTCTTCCTTGCCTCCGGCAGCGGTCGTGAACAACCGGACCAGATTCTCGTGTGCGGCGGGTGCGCCAACATCCCCGGCGTCGCTGACGTCATCGGCAGCCGAGTCGGCGTTGCGACCGCCGTCGGTGATCCGCTGGGGCAAATGAAGGTTTCTGGTCGCGCCAAATCCCAGGGCGTAGATCGGGATGCGACCGCGTTGCTGACCGCCTGCGGGCTCGCGCTGAGGAGCTTCGACTAACATGCCTCGAATAAATTTACTGCCCTGGCGTGCGGAGTTACGCCAGAAGCGCAAGAAAGAATTCTTCATGGCCTTGCTCGGCGCTGTGATCGTCGGCGGCGCGCTCGTGTACCTCTCGAAGCTCACAGTCCAGGGTTGGACAAGTGCGCAGCGCGGGCGAAACGAGATATTGAAGAGCGAGATCAGCGTCCTCGAGAAACAAATTGCGGAGATCACGGGCCTGAAAGGCCAGAAAGACCGATTGCTCGCGCGCATGCGAGTCATCGATCAATTGCAGCGGTCTCGCCCGGAGGTCGTGCACCTGTTCGACGAGATCGTGAAGGCCGTGCCCGAGGGCGTGAATCTGACGGACGTTGCGCAGACCGGAGCGCGCGTCGAGCTGCGCGGCGTGGCGCAGTCGAGCACTCGCGTGTCGGCGCTGATGCGCAACATCGACGGTTCAAAATGGATGAAAGACCCGAGTCTCGACATTGTCGAGAGCGTCGCAGCGGCAGGAACGGATAAGAACTCCAAGTTCAAGCTCTTCGCGCAGCAGATCCCGATGGTGACGTCGGAAGAGGGTCAGGAGGCGGCGAAATGAGCATCGTCGACGATCTACGCGCACTCGAT
>Ga0302321_100002492_pt1 | contig 15780 bp, 15 predicted proteins | sample Fen_T0_1_FD_202505 | JGI IMG/M metagenome (GOLD analysis project Ga0302321, IMG submission 202505) | Peat permafrost microbial communities from Stordalen Mire near Abisko, Sweden - Fen_T0_1 | ecosystem: Environmental > Terrestrial > Soil > Wetlands > Permafrost | place: Sweden: Abisko...
AGACACACTAATGATCCAGGAGGCAACCATGTCCGTCGACGAGCGCACCGAGATCGTGCTGCCCGGCATCGTGTCCCCCGAGGGACTTCAGGTCCGTACCGGCGCCGTCCCCGTGCCGGGCGCCGGGCAGGTCGTCGTCCGGACGGAGGCCACCGGCGTGTCGTTCGCCGAGCAGCAGATGCGCCGCGGCCGCTACTACGACCAGCCGCCGTTCCCGTTCGTGCCCGGCTACGACCTGGTCGGCGTCGTCCGGGCTGCGGGCCCGGGTACCGACCCGGCGCTCGTCGGGCAGCGCGTCGCCGTGCTGACGAAGGTGGGCGGCTGGTCGACGCACGTGGTGGTCGAGGCCGCGGACGCCGTCCCGGTGCCGGACGGCGTGGGCGCGGCCGAGGCCGAGACGGTCGTCGTCAACGGCATCACCGCGTGGCAGCTGCTGCACCGCACGGCCCGGGTCCGGGCCGGCGCGACGATCCTCGTGCACGGCGCCAACGGCGGCGTCGGCACCGCGCTCGTCCAGCTGGCGCGGCTCGCCGGCGTCCGGGTCATCGGCACGGCGTCGCCGCGCCATCACGACCGGCTGCGCGACCTCGGCGTCACCCCGGTCGACTACCGCTCCGACGTCCCCGCGGCGGTGCGCGAGCTGGCCCCCGGCGGCGTCGATGCGGTGTTCGACCACCTCGGCGCCGACAGCGCGGCCCGCTCGTGGCGGCTGCTCGCCCGCGGCGGCACGCTGGTCGTCTACGGCAGCGCCACCACGCTGGACGACACCGGCTCCAAGCAGCTGCCCGTCCTGAAGATCCTGGCCCGGGTCTGGGTGTGGAACCTGCTCCCCAACGGCCGGCGCGCGTACTTCTACAACCTCTGGGCCGGTCACCGGCTCGCCCGGCGGCGGTTCCGGGCGCGCCTGCAGCACGATCTGACCCAGGTCCTGCAGGCCGTGGCCGAGGGACGGATCACCCCGCAGATCGCCGCCCGCTTCCCGCTCACCCAGGCCGCCGAGGCGCTGCGGTTCGCCGAGTCCGGCGCCGCCACCGGCAAGGTCGTGCTCACCGCCTGATCTCAGCTCGCGGGCGCCTCGGCGAGCGTGAGGCGGACCTGCTGCGACAGGTGGAACAGCCCGTCCTCACCGCGGGCGCGCTCCAGCCGGGCGTAGGCCTCGGCCCGGACGGCGTCCAGCGCGTCCGCCGGGACGGCCCGCCACATCGCGCTCTGCCCGTGCGAGCGGCACCAGGCCTCCCACCGCTGCGGGGTCTCGACCGTCACCTCGGCCACGGTCGTGACGGTGCGCGCCCGGCCGAACCCGGCGCCCGTCAGCAGCGCCTCGACCCCGGCGTCGCTGCTGAACGGCCCCTTCTCCCCGCTGGTGCGGGCGTCGAGCATGGCGGGCGGCAGGTACGGCGTGAAGACGTCGTCCAGCTCCTCCCAGGCGGCGTCGCGCGGCCCGAACGTCGAGACGCCCAGCCGGCCCCCGGGGACGAGCAGCTCCCGCCAGGCGGCGAGCGCGGCGCCCGGATCGGGGAGGAAGAACAGGACGAGGGATGCCACGACGACGTCGAACGACCTGGCCGGCAGCTGCGGGGCGGCGGCGTCCCCCACGGCGACCTCCACCGGGGCCCGCCCGTCGTGCTGCCCGTCGTGCTGCCCGTCGGCACCGGGGGCCGCCAGGTCGGCGCGCAGGAGCTCGACCATCCGGGGGCTGATGTCGACGGCGGTGACCGCGCCGGTCGGTCCGACCGCCTCGGCCAGGGCCACGGTCGCGGCCCCGCGCCCGCACCCGACGTCCAGGGCGCGCTCGCCCGGCCGCGGGGCGACCTGCGCGACGAGCGCCTGCGCGATCGGGGTGAACCAGGCGACCCCGACCTGGTCGTACACCTGCGCCACCGAGTCGAAGATCGCTGCCACCCTCGCCGTCGCCGGTCCGGCCGCGGGACCGGCGCCACCTGTCGTCGTCATGGGGGCAGTGTGCCCTGCGCACGCTCGGCCCGGTGGCCCTCGGCTCGGCACCTCCCTCGGCGCGGCACCGCCCTCAACGGGGCACCGCGCGGAACCAGACCTCCCGCTCGCCCGGGTCGGGCCCCCGCCGGCGCCGCTGCGGCGGCCGCTCGCCGGTCGTCGGGTCGTAGTGGTCGAACCGCGTCACCAGGATCCCCTCACCACCGGTCAGGTCCGGCAGCGCGGTGCTCACCTGCGACACCCGCGCGGACGGCAGGTGGCCGGACAGCCGCACGTAGTCGCCGTCCACGGCCAGGTCGAGGACGACGCCGCCGAGGCGGCCCAGCAGCGCGGTCACCGGCGCCTGGACGGACTCGGGAAGGTCCAGCTCGAACCGGTCCACCGGGTGGCAGACCCGGGTGCCGGCCCCGCGCAGCGCGGCGGCGGTGACGACGGGGGCAAGGTTGCGGAAGTCCGCCGCGACGCTCGAGATCGACTTGTCGAAGGTCTGGTGCGGCTTGCTCTGGCGCGGCCAGTACTGCGAGGCGGTCATCGTGACGACGACGTCGGTGACCTCCCACCCGTGCCGGCCCTGGTGCAGCGCGGCCCGCACGCCCTCCTCGGTCGCCGCGACGAACGCCGCCGGCAGCCGGCCCCGCTCGACCCCCGGGCGGAACTCCACCCCGTGCCCGACGGCGGCCGCCTCCACGCGCAGCCCGATGCCGGCGAGGTAGGGGTTGCCGCGCGCCCCGACCTCGTCGTGCGCCGTCCCCCGGCCGACGACGCGCTCGATGCACGTGGTCGCGCTCGCCGAGAACCGCGCCTCGACCCCGAACCGGTCCGCCAGCAGCGCGGCGATGACCTCCTTCTGCACCTCGCCGCGCAGGCTGATGACCGCCTCACCGGCCGCCTGGTCGAGGCGCAGGTCGATGAGCGGGTCCTCGTCGGCCAGCTCGGCCAGGCCGGCGAACAGGGCGGTGCGCCGCGTCGGGTCCACCGGCTCCACGAGCGCGTGCACGGTGGCCGGAGGGAAGCGGTGGGAGCGCCGGCGCGGCGGCCGGCCGACGTCGTCCCCGATCCGCGCGGACGGTCCCCGGACCGCCGCGATCTGGCCGGCCGTGGCCCGGTCGCGCACCAGGACCCCGCCGGGCTCGCTCACCGCGATCTCGGTCACCCGCTGCGGCGCCCGGCCGGCGAACGCCACCCGGTCGCGCACCCGCACCTGGCCGGACCACATCCGCACCCACACCCGGCGGCCGCCCTGCTGCCGGTCGACGGCGAAGACCGTGCCGGCCAAGGCCTCGCCGGCCGCGCCGCCGGTGCCGCCCGTGCCTTCCGTGCCGCCCGTGCCGCCGGTGCCGGCCTCGTGGGCGCGGGGCAGCAGGTCGGCGAGCACGCCGGGCAGCTCCGGGACGCCGGCCCCGGTCACCGCCGACCCGCACAGGGTCGGCGTCAGCTCACCGCGGCGCACCCCCGCACGCAGCGCCCGCCGGACCTGCCGCGGGCGCACCCCCCGCCCGGCCAGCCACGGCACCAGCACCGCGTCGTCCACGTCGGCGACGGCCTCCAGCACCGACTCCTCGTCGAGGGCCAGCGCCCGGACCCGGACGTCGCGCCGGCCCTCCCCCGTCGCAACGGCGAGCGGGACGACGTGGGGGCTCAGCCGGCGGCGCACCTGGCCCAGCGTCTGCGCGACGTCGGCCCCGGCGCGGTCGACCTTGTTGAGGAACAGCACGGTGGGCACCCCGATGCGGCGCAGCGCCCGCCAGATGACGACGGTCTGCGGCTGGACCCCCTCCACGCTGGACACCACGAGCACGGCGGCGTCCAGGACGGCGAGCGACCGCTCGACCTCGGCGAGGAAGTCGGGGTGCCCGGGGGTGTCGAGGACGTTCACGGTCAGGTCGCCGACGGCGAACGACGTCACCGCGGCGCGGATGGTGATGCCGCGACGGCGTTCGAGGTCGAGCGAGTCGGTGCGGGTGGTGCCGGCGTCGACGCTGCCGAGCTCCGGGACGGCACCGGCCTCGAAGAGGAGGCGTTCGGTCAGGCTGGTCTTGCCGGCATCAACATGGGCGACGATGCCGAGGTTCAGGGACGACAAGGAGCAACTCCACGGTAGGACGGGTCAGGGTCCGGAGCGTGGAAGCTGCGCGCATCTGCGACGATCTCCTCGGGGTCGGAGCTGCTCGGTGAGCTCGATGTCTGCCGTCACCACCGTGGCACGGGCCGCGCGGTGCGGCCACTGGATTGTTCCCCGCCCGGCTGCTCACCACCGGGCAGGGTCGAGGTGGTGCTGCAGCCCGTCCCAGGCTTCCTCGGTGTCGGCCGAGAGCCGGTGGGGACGGCGGAACTCGTGGACGTACAGGCAGACCTCGGTGAGGTCCCAGCGCCGGCGGTACAGGTCCATCACGTCCGGGTCGGGGTCGCGCCCGGTCAGCGTCCGGTAGACGTCGAGGACGTCGGGATCCTCGGTGTGCAGCCCCCACAGGTCCCGCTCCGGCGGTGCCAGCAGCAGCGTGTCCCAGTCGATCAGCACGGTGCCGCCGGCCGTGACGATCGTGTTGCCCGGGTGCGGCTCGCCGTGCGTGAGGACGAACCCGGCGCGCCGCGCCACGACCGATGCGGCTTCCGCCCGGTACCGCTCGAGGGCGGCGGCCAGCGGCCCGGCGTGCCGGGAGAGCAGGTCGCGGGCGGGTCCGGCGAACGGGCCTCCGGTCCAGGGGCGGTCCAGGTCGGCCGACGCGGCGCGGAGGCCGTCCAGGCGCGGCAGGACGAAGTCGTCCGGCAGGACCTGCGAACCCCGGCCCGGGGCGACCGCGTGCAGCGCCGCCAGCCGATCGACGACGGCGGTCCTCGCCGTCCGGTCCGGGTAGGCGCCCCACGTCGGGGTCCGGCCCTCGACGAACGGGTACAGCGCGAGGACGTGGCGCTCGTCCAGGGCCCGCAGCAGCGCGCCCGACGCAGCGGGCAACGGGGCCACCACGAAGTCCAGGCCCGCGCCGCGCAACCCGGCGGCACCGGCGAGCGCGGCACCCAGCCGACGACCGGCCGCCGCCGGCGGTTCGACGTCGTCCCACCGGCGTGCCTCCAGGTCGTCGACGGTGGCGAACCACCGGTCGGCGCCGCGCCGGACCTGCCAGTGGTGGCTGCCGAACCCGACGGGCGCGTACTCGACGTCGACGCCGTCCAGGCCCCAGCCCTCGCGCAACCCGCGCAGGACGTCCTCGTCACGGAGCCGTTCGGGCCGGGTGAACATCCGCCGACGCTAGAACGTGCGGGGCAGCGGCCTCAACACGGTTCCGGGCGGGCCGTCCACGGCGTCCACGGTGTCCACGGCGGCCAGCAGGGCGCCGACGACGTCCGGCAGCGGCATCCTGGTGTCGATCTCCCGGTCGGACGCCGCGCGCAGGCGCGGCTCGACGTCCCGGACGTCCGCCAGGAACCGCGCGAACTCCGCCGGGTCCTTGCCGTAGGCGTTGCCGGTCCGGTTCCGCACACGGTCCGCCAGGACGTCCAGCGGTGCGGTCAGGAGCACCACGTGGTCGAAGGACGCTCGGAACCTGCCCTGGTTCTCTTCGCAGCCGGCCACGAACAGCACCTCGGCGTCCTCGGTGGCCAGCAGTTGCGCGACGGCCTCCTCCCGCCACTGCCGGCGGCCGTCCGCCGTCGGCTCGCACCAGCCGTCGTCGGTGTCGACCGCCTTGTGGCCGAGCGCGGACAGCGTCGCGACGACGCTCGACTTCCCGCTGCCGGACATCCCGGTGATCAGCACCCGCTTCACCCGGACAGGCTACGAGGACGTGCGCTGTCCGCGAACGGACATCGACCGCCCCGACCCTGGCGGCTACGGTGCGGCGATGGGAGACCTGGTGCCTTTGACCCGTGACCATCACCGCAGGACCGCCGCCCCGGCCCGGAAACCGGGGCCGGCCCCGGAACCGCTGTGGCGCGAGGCGCTCGGCCGGCAGCTGCGCACGGAACGGTCGGTGCGCGGCGAGCGGATCGCCGACGTCGCGGGGCGTGCCGGGGTCTCCCCGCAGTACCTGTCGGAGGTCGAGCGCGGCCGGAAGGACCCGTCGTCCGAGATCCTCTCGGCCCTCGCCGGCGCCGTCGACCTCACCGTGCGCGAGCTCACCTGCCGGGCCGCCGTCCACCTGTCGGCCGGTGCCCACCCGTCGGCCGCCGTCCACCTGTCGGCCGCCGTCCACCCGTCGGCCGGTGCCCACGGTCCGGTCCTGCTGGCAGCCTGACCGGACCGTGTCGCCGCACGGAGTTCAGCCCGTGCGGGCGGCCAGCACGGTGTCCACGACGCCGTACTCGACGGCGGCCTCGGCGGTGAGGATCAGCTCGCGCTCGGTGTCACGGCGGACCTGCTCCGGCGTCCGGCCGGTGTGCCGGGCCAAGATGCGCTCCTGCAGCAGGCGCACCCGCTCGACGTCGTCCGCCTCGAGGATCAGGTCCGGGATGGCGCCGCGCCCCTGCGTCGCCGGTGCGTGGATCACGACCCGGGCGTGCGGCAGGATCGCCCGGTACCCCGGTGCCCCGCCGGCGAGCAGCACCGCGGCGGACGCGATCGCCTGCCCGACGCAGGTGGTGTCCACCCGCGCCCGGACGAACTGCATCGCGTCGTAGATGGCCAGGGTCGCGGGGATCTCCCCGCCGACCGAGTTGAGGTACAGCGAGATCGGCGCGTCGGGGTTGTCGTTCTCCAGGTGCAGGAGCTGGGCGATGACGGCGTTCGCGACGCCGTCGTCGATCCCGGTGCCCAGGTAGACGATCCGGTCGGCGAGCAGCCGGCTGTAGACGTCGACGGTCCGCTCGCCCATCGGCGTCCGGGTGGTCACGTAGGGAATGGGGTAGCTCATCGCTGGCTCCTCAGGCCGACGGGACGCAGCACGGTCGGCAGCACGTCGTCGAGGGACGTGACGACGACGTCGACGAACCCGTAGTCGAGGGCCTCGGTCGCCGTGAACCAGCGGTCCCGGCGGGAGTCCTCCTCGATCTGCGCGATCGGCTGGCCGGTGTCCTCGGCGATGCACGCCAGGACGGTGTCCCTGGTCCGGCGCAGGTCGTCGGCCTGGATGGCGATGTCCATCGCCGTGCCGCCGATGCCGGCCGACCCCTGGTGCAGCAGCACCTTGGCGTGCGGCATCACGTAGCGCTTGCCCTTCGTCCCGGAGGAGAGGAGGAACTGGCCGGCGCTGTACGCCATCCCGAGGTTGACCGTGCAGACGTCGTTGGGGATGGCCCGCATGCAGTCCCGGATGGCGAGCATGCCGGGCACCGAGCCGCCCGGGGAGTTGATCAGCAGGCGGATGTCGGTCTTGGGGTCCTCGGCCGAGAGCAGCAGCAGGGCGTGGCAGAGGCGGTTGCTGTTGACGTCTTCCAGCGGCTCGCCGAGCACGATGGTGCGGCGGTCGAACAGCCGCCGGTAGAGGTCGTCGTCCAGGGCCTGGAGGGCATCGGATCCGTTCGTCATGGCTCCACCGTCGCTCCGCCGCGGCGGCGGTGGAAGGCCGCGCTGCTCTCGGCAGTTCTGCCCAGAGCAGCGCGGACCCGCGACCACGGGCCGGTCGGCGCCGGGCGGCGGATCAGCCGGCGACCGTGAACCGGCCCGCCAGCAGGTCCTCCGGACGCGACGACGGCCCGACCAGCAGCTCGAACTCGCCCGGCTCGACCGTCCGCCGTCCCTGCGCGTCGACGATCGTGCAGTCGGCGACGGGCAGCTCCAGCTCGACGACCGTCGTACTGCCCGGCTCGAGCCGCACCTGCCGGTAGCCCTTCAGCTCCCGGTCGGCCCAGGTCGCCGAGGTCACCTGGTCCCGCAGGTACAGCTGGACCGTCTCCGGCCCGGGCCGCAGGCCGGTGTTGCGCAGCGTGACCCGGGCGCGGACGACGTCGCCGGCGCCGACGACCGGCGTCAGCACCTCCAGCCCGGCGTACTCGATCGTGGTGTAGCCCAGGCCCTGGCCGAACGCGAAGGCCGGCCGCTGGGTCAGGTCGGCGTAGCGACCGCCGTGCTGGCCGCGCAGCTGGTTGTAGTACGTCGGCTGCTGGCCGACGTGCCGGGCGAAGGAGATCGGCAGCCGGCCGCTCGGCTCGATCAGCCCGAGCAGCAGCTCGGCGATCGCCTGCCCGCCGCGCATCCCCGGGTTGAACGCGTACACCAGGGCGGCGGCGTCCAGCGCGGACGGCGGCAGCACCAGCGGCTTGGAGCTCAGCAGGACGACGACGAGCGGCTTGCCGGTCGCGGCGAGCGCGTCGAGCAGCGCGATCTGCCCGCCGACGAGCTCGAGCGTCGCGGTGGACCGGGTCTCCCCCACCAGCTCGATCCGGTCGCCGACGACCACGACGACGTGGTCGGCCGCCTCCGCCGCCGCGACCGCCTCGGCGATGAGCGCGGCGTCCGGCGCGGCGGGGTGCACCACCGGCGGGCGGGGCTGGCCGTCGGGGAAGACGGCCCCGTCCGGGTCCGGGCCGACGGTGAGGATGTCGGCGCCCCGGGCGTGGGTGACGGTCCACGCCGCCGGGACGTGCGCGCGCAGCCCGTCGAGGACCGTCGTCGTCAGGGCGCGGGGGTGGCCGTGCGGCATCATCCAGTCCGCCTGGCCGGAGGCACCGGCCCAGTCGCCCAGCTGGGTGTGCGCGTCGTCGGCGTTGGGGCCGATGACGGCGACGGTGCGCGGCGCCGCAGCGCTGTCCGTGCCCGTGCCTCCCGGCAGCGGCAGCACGCCGTCGTTGCGCAGCAGGACCAGGGAGCGGCGCGCCACCTCGAGGTTCAGCTCGGCGTGCGGGGCGGCCGCGATGACGGCGGCCTGGCGCGCGACGTCCGGGCGGCGCGGGTCCTCGAAGAGGCCCAGCTCCATCTTGAGCGTGAGGACGCGGCCCACCGCGGCGTCGACCTGCGCCTCGGTCAGCAGGCCCTTGGCGACGGCGTCCTGCGCGCCCTCGAAGAACTGCGGCGTCGTCATCACCATGTCGTTGCCGGCGATGACGGCGGCCGCCGCGGCCTGGGTGTGGTCGGCGCAGACGTGCTGCTCCCAGACCATCCGGCCGACGTTGTCCCAGTCGGTGACGAGGGTGCCGGTGTAGCCCCACTCGCCCCGCAGCACCTCGTCGAGCAGCCAGCGGTTCACCGTGATGGGGACGCCGTCCATCGACTGGTAGCCGAGCATGAAGGTCCGGCAGCCCTCCCGGGCGACCCGCTCGAACGGCGGGAGGAACCACGAACGCAGCTTGCGCCGGGAGATGTCCGCCTCGCTGGCGTCGCGGCCGCCCTGGGTCTCGGAGTACCCGGCGAAGTGCTTGGCGCAGGCGAGGATCGCCGTCGGGTCGGTGAGGCCCTCGCCCTGGTACCCGCGCACCATGGCCGAGGCGAGCTCGCCGATCAGGAGCGGGTCCTCCCCGAACGTCTCGCTGACCCGGCCCCAGCGCAGGTCCCGCGCGATGCAGAGCACCGGCGAGAAGGTCCAGTGGACGCCGGTCGCGGCGGCCTCGACGGCCGTCACCCGGGCCACCTGCTCCACCAGCGACGGGTCCCAGGTGGCGGCCATCCCGAGCTGCGTCGGAAAGATCGTGGCGCCGGCCCAGAAGGAGTGCCCGTGGATGCAGTCCTCCGCGACGAGCAGCGGGATGCGCAGCCGGGTGCGGTCGGTCAGCTCCGCGGCCTCGAGCACCCGCTCGGGCGAGGTGTGCAGGATCGAGCCCACGTGCAGGTCCTCGACGAGGTGCCGGACGCCGTCCCGGGCGTCCAACTGGAGCATCTGGCCGACCTTCTCCGGCAGCGTCATCCGTCCCACGAGGTCGGCGACCCGGTCGGCCACCGGCAGCGCGGCGTCCAGGTACGGCAACGGCGCGGGGGTCGTCCTCACGCCGGCAGTCGGGATCGGGACGGCGGGGTCGATCGGCATGGTCGCGATCCTAGGCGTCCCCGGCGAGGCGCAGGACGCGCAGCCGGCGGCCCGCGTACCAGGTGCAGCCGACGAGGACGACGAGCAGCAGCGGCACCGCCGTCCCGATCCCGACCGCCGGGGTGACCCCGAGCTCCGCCGCCCGGGCGCCCACCACCTTCTCGGCGAGGGTCAGCGACCACTGCTGCACGCTCAGGGCCTGCGCCCCGGGGACGTAGCCGCCGATCACCGACTCCCAGATGAGCGCGTAGAGCAGCCCGATCACCACGGCGTTGCGGGTGAGGACGGCGAGCAGCAGGAAGACGGCGCAGTACGTCACCCCGGCCACCGCCGCGGCGAGCGCGTAGCCGACGGCGAGGCGGTCCGCGGTGCCGGTGAGCACCAGCCCGGCGACCAGCACCGGGACCGCCGACAGCGCGACGACCGTGGCCGAGGCCACCGCAAGCTTGCTGTGCACGATCGAGGGGCGCGACAGCGGTTTCGACAGCAGGTAGACGATGGAGCCGTCGTCGATCTCGGGGCCGATGGCCCCGGTGCCCGCGATGAGCGCGAGCAGCGGGACGACGGTGCCGAGGCCGAACCCGCCGAGCAGCGCGACGCCGAGGCGCTCGTCGCCGCCGGCGAGCAGCCGGGTCGCGCCGCACAGCAGGAGCAGGATCGCAGGGAGCGCCAGCAGCACCAGCGCGCGGCGCCGGCCGAGCAGGCTGCGCACGGTCAGTCGAGCGACGGTCGCGTTCACCGGGCCACCAGGTAGGAGAAGACGCTCTCGAGGGACTCGTCGGCGGGCACCACGTCGTACAGCCGGATGCCGTGCCGGGCCGCCACCTGCGGGAGCAGTCGGATGAAGCGGGCGTAGTCGGTCGCCTGGACGTGCAGGCCCGCGGCCGCCGTCCCCCCGACGTGTCCGGCGCCCGCGTCGGGGCCGGCCACGGACAGTTCGACGCCGGACGTGCTGGCGTCCGCGATGATCAGGGCCGCCAGCGACCGGTCGTCGGAGGACCGGACCGTGTACTGGTGCGGCCGCTCCGTCATGAGCCGGCGGATCTCCCGGAAGTCCCCGGAGGCCGCGTGCCGGCCCGCCACCATGACCTGGATGCTGCCGGCGAGGCGCTCGACCTCCTCCAGGATGTGCGAGCTGAACAACACCACGCGGCCCTGCTCGCCCATGGCGTGCAGCAGGTCGATGAGCTGCAGGCGCTGCCGGGGATCCATGCCGTTGAAGGGCTCGTCGAGCAGCAGCACGGGCGGATCGTGCACCAGCGCCGTCGCCATCTTGATCCGCTGCTTCATGCCCTTGGAGTAGGTGGTGATGTCGCGGTCCTGCGCGGGCGTCATCTCCACGGTCGCCAGCGCCCGGCGGGCCGCCTCCTGCGGGTCGGGCAGTCCGTGCAGCCGGGCGTTGGCGAGCACGAACTCCCAGCCGCTGACGACGTCGTACATCGCCTCCCGCTCCGGGACGAGCCCGATCCGGCGGTAGATCTGCTCGTTGCGCCACACCGGGTCGCCGTCCAGCGTGACCGTGCCGGACGACGGCGCGAGGAACCCGGCCATCATGTGGATCAGGGTCGACTTGCCGGCGCCGTTGGGGCCGAGCAGCCCGGTCACCCCCGGACCGATGGTCATCGTCACGTCGTTGACGGCCACCACGTTGCCGAACCAGCGCGACACCTGCGCCAGGACCAGGGCGGTCATGACACCGACACCTTCCGGTAGCGCAGCAGGAGCAGGCCGTAGCAGCCGGCCACCAGGACGACGGTGACGCCGGCGAACACCAGCCCGCCCACCGTGCCCGGCGGCCCAGCGGGCAGCGGGTTCTCCTGGTCCAGCAGCCAGGTCTGCAGGCCCTGCACCAGCGAGAACGGGGAGATCAGGCCGAAGTACCCGGCCGCGGTGTCGGCGCCGCGCTCGTTCGCGATGGACTGGGCCGCGCCCGAGACGCCGATCAGCACGATGAGGACGCTGATGATCGCGGCGATGCCCAGGCCGCGGCGGGGCGTGACGGCGGCGATCACCAGGCCGATCCCGGCGAGCACGAGGGCGAACACGACCGCGCCGGCGAGCGCTGCCAGATAGCCCCTGATCTGGTCCGCGAGCGGCAGCTTGGCGAGGAGGGCCCCGACGAAGAGGATCGTCAGCGGAGCTGCGAGGACGACGAACACGGCGCTGGCCAGGCCGGTGAACTTCGCGAACACGTAGTCGCTGCGCCGCAGCGGCCGCGACAGGTAGAGGGAGATGAACCGGAAGCGCAGGTCGCGCGACACCGAGGCGGGCGCCAGGGCCGCGACGTAGATGGCCACCAGCACCTCCAGGTTCAGCACGTAGGCGTGGTAGCCGCCCGGCAGCGACGTCGCCTTCGTGGCGGCCGCCACGATGGCGATCACCAGCGCCGGCAGGCACATGGCCGCGAGCAGCAGCAGGGGCACGACCTTCGACTTCGCGGACCGGCCGAGGCCGAAGCCGCCGCGCAGGCTGTCCAGGTAGAGCGAGCGGACGATGTACCCCCGGCCGAGCCGGGCGCCGTCGTAGTGCCGGTACCCGATGTCGTGGATCGCGCCCGTCTGCGGTGCCCCCGGCGCCCCGGGCGCCCCGGGGTTCGCGGGTGTCGCTGCGTTCGCGGTCACTGCTTCTCCCCTGCCTGGCCCGCGTCCGGGCCGGTGAACATCTCGGCCATGTGGTGGCGACGCCGCTCCATCCGCACCAGGCCGACCCCGAGCTGCGCCACCGCGTCCCTCACGTGGTCGTAGGTGTCGTCGCCGGCGAAGGTGATCTCGATGGTCCGGCCCGAGACACGGGCCGTCAGCTGCGCCCCGACCAGCAGCGCGGTGACGTCGTCCGCCCGCTCGTCGACCTCGGCCACCAGGACGCCGCTGGCCGAGGTGACGTCGGCGGTGGACGTCGAGCGGAGCAGTCGGCCGCCGTCGATCACCACGACGTGGTCACACACCCGTTCCAGCTCGCCGAGCAGGTGCGAGGACACCAGGACGGAGATGCCGAAGTCGACGCCGATCCGGCGGATCAGCCCCAGCATCTCGTCGCGCCCGGCGGGGTCCAGCCCGTTCGTGGGCTCGTCGAGCAGGACCAGCCGGGGGTCGTGCACCAGCGCCTGGGCGAGCTTGACGCGCTGCCGCATGCCGGTGGAGTAGCCACCGATCGGCCGGTACCGCTCCTCGTACAGGCCGACGTGACGCAGCGTGTCCGCGGCGCGCTCGCGCGCCGCTGTGGTGGGCAGGCCCGACATCTTCGCCAGATGGACGACGACCTCCGTCGCCGAGACGTCCGGCGGCAGGCAGTCGTGCTCGGGCATGTAGCCGACCCGTTCGCGGATCGCCTCGCCCCGGGTGGCGACGTCCAGGTCCAGCACGGTCGCCGAGCCCGACGTCGCGGGGAGCAGGCCCAGCAGCATCTTGATCAGGGTGGACTTCCCGGCGCCGTTCGCGCCGATCAGCCCGACCACTCCGGGTTCGATCGCCAAGGTCAGCTCGGACACGGCCGTCACGGGCCCGAACGTCCGGGTCAGCGCGGTCGTCGTCAACAGGGGCACCCGGAGATCGTAACGATTCCGGCGGGTCCGCATACTGCGGCTGGCCCCCGGGTCGGTGGTGCGGTCAGCGCCAGCACGGCGTCCTGCCGGGAGCCGTCGGGCGGGCCGTCCGCGAGCCGTCGTCGAGCCCGGTCGGCGCGGGCGGGATGATGGCTGCGTGCCCACCTTCCGCGCCGACGACGGCGTCGAGATCTGGTACGACGTCGCGGCCGCCGACCGCCCCGATGCCGACCACCTGTCACCGCCCGTCCTGCTGCACCACGGGTTCGGCGCCTCGAGCGAGATCGACTGGGTGGCGCCGGGGACGACCGCCGCGCTGGCGGCCGCCGGGCGTCGCGTCGTCCGCTGGGACGCGCGCGGGCACGGCCGTTCGAGCAAGCCGCACGACCCCGCCCGCTACGGGCTGCTGCGGCTGTCCGACGACGTCCGCCTGCTGCTCGACCTGCTGGAGGTCCCCCGGATCGACCTCGCCGGCTACTCCATGGGCGGCGTCGTGGCGCTGCTCACGGCCGCCCGGGACCCGCGGGTGCGCCGGCTCGTGGTCGGCGGGATCGGTGCCGGCGCCGTCGAACAGGGCGGCCTGGACCACCGGGCGCTCGCGCCGGGGATGCTGCGGGAGGCCCTGCTCGCCGAGGACCCGGCCACGGTGACCGACCCGGTCGCCGCCGCGTTCCGTGCCTTCGCGGACTCGGTCGGGTCCGACCGGACAGCGCTCGCCGCGCTGGCGAGCACGCTGCACGACGACCGGCTCCCGCTGGACGCGGTCACGGTGCCGACGCTCGTGCTGGCCGGCCGCGCCGATCCCCTGGCCACCCGGCCCGAGGTCCTCGCGAGCGCCCTCCCGGACGCCGGCCTGCTCCTGCTGGACGGCGACCACGGCGGTGTCCTGCAGTTGCCCGCCTTCGCCGGCGCCATCGTCTCCTTCCTGGCTGAGGGCCTCTGACGGGAGCGTCCGCAGCCCGCCGGCTCAGCCCTGGAGCCAGGCGGGTGACGGCTCGACGAGCGTACGGCTGTCGGCCAGCCACACCTCCACCGCGTCGCCGTAGCGGACCCACAGGTCCTTCTTCATCCCGGCGGTCAGGGTGCCGCTGAGGTAGAGGACCAGCCGGTTGCGCCCGACGTCGATGCCCGTGACTGGCACCCCTCCCCGGGCGCCGGACGCCGCGACCAACGGGGCCAGGATCGGCGGCAGCGAGGCGGCGAGCGTCTGCTCGACCCCGGTCAGCAGGTCCCGGCCACGGACGACGTACCGGACGTGGAGCGGGGCGTCGGCCCGGGCGCAGCTGCGGGCCAGCGCCTCTGCCGTCGTGCTCGACGGACCGCTGACGACCAGCACCGTGAGCGAGCGGCCGTCGGCGTCCACGACGTAGCCGCCGAACCGGATGCCGTCGAGCACCCGGTCCAGGTCACTCATGGTGGCGACGACGGCGGGCGGCGGCGACAGCGCGATCCAGGCGTAAGGGTCCCCCGGCCGCCCGTCACCGCTCGCCGACGGGCTCGCGTGCGGCGGCCGCGTGGCGGTGTCCTCGCCGGTCGGTGACGGCGCCGGCTCCGGGGTCGACGGCTGGGCGGTGGCGAAGGTGCCGCATCCGCGCGTCCGGTCCGGGGAGGCGGTCACGCCGCCGGGCGTCAGCGGGATCGGACCGGGCGCGAAGGGCGGCACGGTGGTGGTGGTCCCCGGCGACGACGGCGACGGCCAGGCGGGCACCTCGATCAGCGGGGAGACCGGCACCGTCGCCGTCGTTACCGCCGTCGTTACCGCCGTCGGTACCGTCGCCGGCACCGTCGTCGCCGGGCCGGCCGTGAGCGCCTGCACCGCCAGCACCACGGCCGTGCAGGTGGCCGCCGTGGCCAGCGCGACGACCCCCCAGCGCGCGGCGCCGGGGCGACGGCGCGTCTCGGGGCCGGCGCCGGCGCCGGCCTGCACCCGCTGCACCAGCCCCGGCTGCAGCTCGACGTCGGCCGCGCGCTCGGCCAGCACGCGGCGCAGCAGGGGTTCGAGGTCGGTCATCGCGCACCTCCGGTGCCGGTCACGGCCAGTTCGGTCCGCAGCGTCGCCAGGGCCCGGCTCGCGGTGGCCCGGACGGTGCCGGGAGCCACCCCGAGGACGGCGGCGATGGTGACGTCGTCCAGGTCCTCGTAGAAGCGCAGCACCAGGACCGCGCGGGCCCGCGGCGCCAGCCGCTCGAGCAGCCGCCAGAGCGCGTCGCGGGCCGCCAGGTCGTCGGCGACGTCCACGGCGTCCGTGGCACCCGCGGCGCCCGTCAGGCCACTGTCGCCCGCCCGCGCGGCCCCTTCCGGAAGGGCCCCGGACGCCGTGGGCCGCTCCCACCACGCCCGGCGACGCCGCCAGGTGATCAGGGTGTTGACGAGCACCCGCCGCACGTAGGCGTC
>Ga0302321_100002493_pt1 | contig 15773 bp, 10 predicted proteins | sample Fen_T0_1_FD_202505 | JGI IMG/M metagenome (GOLD analysis project Ga0302321, IMG submission 202505) | Peat permafrost microbial communities from Stordalen Mire near Abisko, Sweden - Fen_T0_1 | ecosystem: Environmental > Terrestrial > Soil > Wetlands > Permafrost | place: Sweden: Abisko...
GATGGCCTGCGTGTGGAATTCAAAGCAACGGGCACGCTGGCGCCCAGAGTGACAACGCTCGAATCACCGTCGCGCATTGTCGTGGATCTTCCCAATACGGTCATGGCCAGCGCCGTGAACCGCATTAGCGTTGGCCAGGACGGCGTCAAGGATGTGCGCGTCGGCATGGACGGTCAGGGCAACACCCGCGTGGTGGTGGACCTGACGGCCGACCGCGAGCACTCTTTAGTCGCGGGCGCGGACGGCAACGTCACTCTTATGATCGGAGCTTCGACCGCGAACCAAGCGGTCGTCGTGCATCCTTCACCTCGCCTGAAGACGGCGGAAGCGACCACGGCGCCGAAACTGGTGATGGCTTCGGCCACGGCTCCAGCGCTGGCGACTCCGGCTCCGGCAACTCCGGTACTGGCGACTCCAGCGGCGACGACGGATACCAAGAAGGCTTCCGACTTTGCCATCGTTGAGCCGAAGTATTCGGTGAAGAACGATGCCGAACCGACCGCGAAGGCGCAGGAAGCGGCGAGCCGCTTTGCTGACAAGACTGCCTCGCAGCTGGTCGCGACGACTTCAAACGCAGCCATGCAGGGAACTCCAACGGTTCAACCTGCCGTGAACCTCGCTGCCGAGCAGAAAGCACAGCTCGAGCAGAAACCGGCCGCAACTGGCGCAAAGTACACGGGCGAACCGATCTCGGTCAACCTGAAGGATGTGGACCTGAAAGACTTCTTCCGCCTGATTCACGAGATCAGCGGACTGAACGTGGTCCTCGATCCGCAAGTTCACGGCAATCTGACCATTGTGCTCGACGACGTGCCGTGGGATCAGGCGCTCGACATCGTGCTCAAGAACAACGACCTCTCGCGACAGTTGGATGGCAACGTCCTGCGTATCGCGACCATCGACACTCTGAAGCATGAAGCCGAGAGCCGTCGTGCACAGATTGACGCCGAAGCTCTGGCCGTAGACAAGGTCACGATCACTCGTTTCCTCAGCTACGCGCACTCCAAGGACGTTCTGCCAACTCTCAAGAAGTTCCTGAGCCAGCGCGGCGACCTGGTTGCCGACGAGCGCACGAACTCGCTGATCGTTTCGGACATTCCTGCGGTTCTGCCGCAGATTGACCGCATCATTCAGCAGATGGACCGTAAGACGCAGGAAGTGGAAATTGAAGCTCGCGTCGTCGCGGCCACCCGCAGTTTCGCTCGCGATATCGGCACGCAGTTCGGCTTTGGCTGGGGCAACGGAACCACGATGATTGGCGGTGTCCCGGGAAACAGCGGTCCGGGTAGCTCACCGAATCTGGTTGGCAACACGGCGCCGAATCCTCTCTACCAGTACCTGGGCAACCCGTCCAGCAGCACGGCGACGATTCCGCTGTTCTCGAACTTGCCCGGTAACGGTCCGACCAGCGGTCTTGGTTTCGTGACCGCCAGCAACAACATGCGAATTGACTTTGCTCTGACCATGGCGGAATCCCGCGGTCTGTTGAAGATTCTGTCTCGTCCGCGCATCGTTACCCAGAACAACATTCAGGCAATCGTGAAGCAGGGCATTCGAATCCCGATCGTGACGTCGGCGCAGTTGGGTGGACCTCCGACAACCACGTACGTGGACGCAATCCTGCGCTTGACGGTGACTCCGCAGATCACGTCGGAAGGCACGATCTTCCTGAACGTGGACGTGGAAAACACCACGCCTGATTTCGGACACAAAGACAACAACGGCAACCCTGCGCTGTTGACGCAACAGGCGACGACGCAGGTTCTGGTCACCGACGGTGGAACGGTTGTCATCGGCGGCGTGATCCAGACCAATAACTCACTGTCGATCGCACAGGTTCCCTTGCTCGGCAACATTCCGTACCTGGGCAATCTGTTCAAGCACCGTTCGGTGCAGACTTCGACGCAGGAGTTGATTTTCTTCATCACTCCGCGCATCGTGCAGACATAGTTTAAGAGGTAGAACTCAAAAGCTATTCACCGCCGGACTCGCTCGGAAAACCCGCCGAGAGTCCGGCGGTTCTGCGTTTGGGCGAAAGGGCCAGCCCTCGAAATCCAACCGTGGTTGTTTCCATCCTGTGTTGTTAGCGACAATTTTAACGAACTACGAAGATTTTCGTTGACACTACGAATGTCTTCGTAGTACTTTGCCTTTCATGAAGCAATCACCGCCGCAAAAGCCTACCGCCTCGGAGTTGGAAATCCTGCGCGTGCTTTGGACTCGTGGCCCTTCCACTGTGCGCGAAGTGCACGACGCGCTGGGAGAGAAGAAGGCTACCGGATACACCAGCGTGCTGAAGTTTCTCCAGATTATGACGGCTAAAGGGACAGTGCGGCGAAACGAAACGCAGCGTGCGCACGTCTATGAAGCATGCCTTCCGGCGGAGCAGACCAAACGTCAACTGGCTACTGACATGTTGCAGCGGGTTTTCGAAGGGTCGGCGAGCCAATTGATGATGCATGCGCTAGCGGGTACGAAGACTTCGCACGAAGAAATTGAAGCGTTGCGCCGACTCTTGAACGAGCATGAAAGGAACCGTCGATGATCGCAAACTGGCTTTCTCCGGATGTAATGCGGCCCGCAGGATGGGCCTTGCTGCATTTCCTGTGGCAGGGAACGGCATTGGCGGCACTGGCCATGGTCATGATGGCGGCCGTTCACAAGGCGGCAGCGCGGTATGTGATCGCGGTGGGCATTTTGCTGATGATGCTCGCGGCGCCGGTTGCGACGTTCCTGTATTACAGGAACGCGGATGCGGGGTCCAGCGCATCGGCTCCGGTTTCGGTCTCCTCGTTTCAGACCGCCAACGCCTGGAGCGCCGCGCAGCGGGCAGTTACAAACTCTCGTCAGACGGCGCCCGATCTATTTCCGATTGTTGTGCAGTTCTGGCTGGCCGGAGTCGCAATCTTCAGTTTCCGCAGCGTTGGGGGATTCTTCCTTCTGGAACGCATGCGGCGTAGGCAGTCGGTGCCAGTTGCCAACGAATTGCGCGAGGTTTGTGAGGAGTTACAGGCGCGACTCGGTCTGACGCGAGCGATCCGCTACGCGCAATGTGAATGGCTGGACGCTCCGGCTGTCATTGGATGGTTTCGGCCCGTCGTATTCCTGCCGTTCAGTGCACTCACGGGACTGTCATCAGCGCAACTGGAAGCTGTGATTGCGCATGAACTGGCACACATCAAGCGGCTCGACTCGTTCGTGAATGCATTCCAGGTGGGGGTCGAGACTCTGCTGTTCTATCACCCGGCTGTGTGGTGGCTAAACAAGCGCATCCGGCTGGAACGGGAAAACTGTTGCGACGATACGGCGATCGCACTGTGCGGAAACGCGGTTGAATATGCGCGCGCTCTCACGCTGATGGAAGAGTGGAGAGCTACTCCCGCATTGTCGCTGGCAGCCAACGGCGGCTCGCTCACGGCGAGAATCACAAGACTCCTAGGAGTTGGAAGGCTAGGGTGGGGAACTCGCGGGATTGGCGTAATGGCCAGCGTATTGTGTTTGACGGTCGCGCTGCTCGCGGGGAACGCCATTTTTGGTTTCGCTCGCAGAGTCAGCGCTGAGGCGCCTTCTGCCGAAGATCCGTCAACGGGCGCATCGGGCGTGCCTGCTGCCGCGCCGCGCGCTCCGCGCAACAATTCGCAAGCAAAGCCTGGCGCGGAGGTCGCGCCGCAACCTCCTCGGGAATCAGGCACGGCAGGGTCGTATATCGACGGTTTAAAAGCCGCTGGACTGACTGACATCGGAGTGGACGATCTGATTGCGATGAAAGTGCAAGGAGTGACTCCGGAGTATGTGCGCGGCCTACAAGAGCAGGGACTGCATCCGTCCATTGACGACCTGATCGGGATGAAGACGCAGGAAGTAACTCCCGAATACATTCGCAGTCTGCGCGCGACGGGAGTAGCCATTTCCGGCGACGAAATCATCGGAATGAAAGTGCAGGGTATTGACGCTGACTATGTGCGTGGCATCCAGGCGTTGGGGCTGAAGCCCGACGCAGATGAACTGATTGGCATGAAAGTGCAAGGCGTGACGCCAGAGTACATCCGCGCGCTGAAAGCGGAAGGCGTGGAAACCCGCGGCGACGAGATTATCGGGATGAAGGTGCAGGGTGTGACGCCGGAATATGTTCGAGAGATTCGTGCGCTCGGTTTCAAGCCGACCGCGGATGAGTTGATCGGCATGCGGGTGCAGGGAGTCACGGCCGACTATATCAAGACGTTGCAGGCGGCGGGATTCAAAGTCGAGCTTGACGAGGCGATTGGCGCAAAGGTGCAAGGCATCACTCCCGAATTCATCGAGAGCGCCCGCAAGCATGGGTTCAAAGATCTGACGCTCGAGAAGTTGATCCAACTCAAAGCTCTGGGCGTACTTTCACGGGAAGGCGACATCTAGAGGAGGCACGTTATGAGATTGTGGCGAGCGTTGGGATTCGTGATTTTCGGATTGTGCGCGATTGCGCTGGTCGTGCGAACTGCACGGGGAGCGAACACGCAACGCAATGGCGACTGGACCGTGAGCAAGTCGGAACAGGCCGGCAGCGTGGACTTCTCGTTGATCGAGCGAGGCCATGGCGGGAATTCCAACCACGAATCGGACTGGCCGGCGAAGGCTTTTCAGGGAGTCGATTTCTCGAAGCCCGGCCGTCAGGATGTGCACTTTACCATCGCGCGCGATGCGGGCAAGTTCGATTGTGAAGGCTATCTCAAAGATGGGGAAGGCGCCGGCCTGTTTCACTTTGAACCAAATCCCGACTACGCGCGGCAGATGCAGGCGCTGGGATTTTCTGTGGATGAGGAAAAGCAATACAACATGGCAGTACAGGATGTAAGCCTGGAGTTCGTCAAAGAGATGAAAAATGAGCGACTAACGGACCTCGATGCCGACAAGCTAATTGAATTTCGAATATTCAACGTGAACAAGGAGTTTATCGAGGACCTGCGCGCCAGCGGTCTCAAGATTTCCGACAGTGACAAACTGGTCGCATTTCGGATTCACGGGGTAACTCCCCAGATGATTCGCACGCTTCACCAGAGCGGCTACAACCTGGATGAAGACACGCTGATCGCGTTTCGCATCCATGGTGTATCGCCGGAATTCATCGCGAAAATACAGGGACTGGGATACCAGCATCCTGAGGCAGACCAATTGATTGCGATGCGAATTCACGGAGTAACGCCAGAGTACATCGCGGCTCTCCATTCGCGTGGAATACAGCATCCGACGATCGATGATCTGGTTAGCATGAAAATTCACGGGATCGACTAGAGTTTTGCGAGTCGCTGGGGCTTCCTGGCGGCTTCGCTTGATAGCTTGACACTCCCTACACAGGCACCTAGAATCTGCGAGCGGTCGCAGTGATAGCGTCGTCGGGTGGGGGAACATGGGTGGTCAAGGCTTCGAACGCCGCGAAATTCTTCGATACATCGGGATTGCTTCGGTAGCGGCCACGTTTCCGGGGTTTTGCCGCTGGAGCTTTGCTTGTCCCGCAGATCCCACTCACTCTCCTGCAGGAACTCCGACGGACGCGGCTTACAAGCCACTGTTTTTTACTCCAGATCAATATCGGCTGATGGAGCACCTTGCGGAAATGATTCTTCCGAAGGACGAAACGCCGGGGGCGAAGGACGCAGGTGTCGCGGAGTTCATCGATTTCATGGTGGCCAACCGTGTTCCGGTAAGCGCGCGTTATGAAATTCGGGCGACGCAGGATGCCATTCGACAAGGCGAGGACGCGCAGGTGGCGTTTGTAGCCGGGCTCGATTGGATCAACAGCCGCAGCAAATCGGAATTTGGAAAACTCTTTCTTGATTCCACCAGCGAGCAACAGACCGGTCTGCTGGAGGAAATCGCGTACAAAGCGAAATTCAAACCTACGACAGAAAGCGGTCGCGAATTCTTTCAGTTGATGCGTGACTACACGGTGGTCGGGTATTACACCAGCAAGATTGGTCTGGAGACGCTGGGCTATCCGGGCTTGCGCACAGTCTGGCCTAAGATGCCGGGCTGTAGTCATCTCGATGATCCAGAGCACCTCCACTTGAACAACGCCAAGTAGACCGAAGAGGGACACTTTGCCAGCGAGAATTTCAGCCAGAACGTTTGACGTGATTGTTGTGGGCACCGGCGCGGGAGGCAGCACAGCTCTGAAAGTGCTGTGTGAAGCGGGGCTCAACGTATGCGCCTTGAATTCTGGCCCTCGCATGGTGCCGGAGGATCACTATCGCGGGCACCGTCAGGTGTATGACCTGAAGTATCGCGGCTACGGCGATCCGCTGCGGTTGAAGGGCAAGGCTCATCAGGAACCGTATTCGGTCGAAGAGTCGGAATACAGCGACGGCAAGGACCTGTTCGAGCACGACATCGCATACTCAAATGCTCCGGGAAGCGACTGGTACTGGAAGCGGTGCAAGGCCACTGGAGGCAAAGCCAATTTCTGGGGACGTTCTTCGGCGCGATTTGGCGATATCGATTTCAAGGCCGCCGCTCTGGACGGCTTCGGCGACAACTGGCCGGTAGATTACGCGGAGATTTCTCCATGGTTCTCGAAAGCGGAGAACTACATGGGAGTGGCCAGCACGGTGCAGAACCGGCCGAGCAATCCCGACGGTGAGTATCTTCCACCGATGCCGTTCCGTTGTTTTGACTACATCCTCCAGAAAGCGGGAGAGAAGATCGGAGTGCCGTATCTGCCGGATCGCTGTGCGCAGTTGACGGTCAAGCACAACCATCATCCGGCTTGCCACTATTGCGGCAACTGTTCGCGCGGATGCGATGTTGGGGCGTTCTTCTCGCCGACGTGGTTCACGATTCCGGAGGCGGAGGCGACGAAAAAGCTGACGCTGGTGACGAACGCGCTCGTGCGCAGCGTTCTGGTTAATGAAAGTGGTGCGGCCAAGGGTGTGGCCTACATCGACCGCGCGACCAAACGGGAAGTTGAGGTCTATGCCAGCGTAGTGGTGTTGGCGGCGTCCTGTGTCGAGACGGCACACATCATGTTGAACTCCAAGTCGCGCCACTGGCCGACGGGGATCGCGAATTCGAGCGGGGAACTCGGCCGCAATCTTTGCGACCATCTCTACGGCAGTCCCGGCTATGGTTGTTTGCCCCAGTTGCTAGGACAGCCACCCACGCCCGACAACATCGCCGATTCCACCGTTTCCTGGATGCCGCGTTGGCAGAATCTGAAGAATCCTCGGGAAGAGAAATTCATTCGCGGATACTCCGTGTACATGGGCGGCGGTTGCGGGGAATTCCCCGGGCACTATCGGCAGTTCGAAGGGTTCGGAACGCAGTACAAGCGCGAGATCCAACGCTATTATCCAGCCACGGTCGGCGGACTGATTCAGGCTCCATCCCTGCCTAGCCCCACTAACTACGTGGACATTGATCCGGCTAAGAAAGACATCTTCGGGATTCCGCAGCTGCGATTCCATTTTCAATGGGGCGAGAACGAGTTGCTGATGTGGGAGCACTCCAAGCAGGTGATGATCGATCTGTTCAAGGCGGCGGGGGGCGAGATGTGGGGAGCCGACAGCGTTCCCAATCGTCCGGGTACGAGTTTGCACGAGACCGGGGTCTGTCGTTTCGGCAACGATCCCAAGCGATTTGTCACCAACAAATGGGCGCAGACCCATGACGTGCCGAACCTCTATATTTGCGATGCGAGTATTTTTCCCAACAGCACCGACAAGACCACGACCATGCCGATTGTTGCATTCGCCATGCGGACCTGCGATCGCATGCTGGAAAATTTCCGGCTGGGACTACACCGACGCGTGTGACCGGGAAAACAGAAGACGTGCCTACTGTGCGGCGGCGTAGTAACCCTTCCGGGCGTAGAGACGAAGCTTGGTGTGGTCCGGTGTGCCGACGACTTTGATCTGGAGTTTTCGCCATCTACCGTCGCGAGTGCGATTGGTGGGATAGTAGCCAAGAACGTACTCACTGCGTAGTTCCTGGCTGATCTGCATTACTGCTTGTGAAATCTCGACAGAATTGTGGACGGAAAGCACTCTGCCTCCAGTCACAGAAGTGACCTCGTCGAGTTCGAGCGGGCCCATCTTCTCTTCAATTCGATTGGCGTATGGATTGAACAATCCGAGAGCATAGACCTGGATGTCAGATTCTTTGAGCAGGGACTTTAGTTCCGCCTGCGTGTAGCGACTGTGATTGTCCCCGCCATCGGAAACTACGAGCATGGCTCGTCTCTGATAGCGAGAGTTCTTCAACTCGTGGATGCCAAGATACATGCCGTCCCAAAGAGCGGTATTCCCATCGGCTTGAATTGCGTCCGCTACCCTAGGGTTCTCGTCCGTCAAGGCATCTACGTGCGATGCGACCTGGAGAGTATCGTGCACCACGATCAGACTGAATTCGTCCTGGGGGTTGGATGCCCTGATGAATTCGGTGAGAGCTTTCTGTTCCTCTTGAAATTTTGCGGCCATGCTTGCGCTGGCATCGAGAACAACGACGACAGAGATGGGTTCGTCAACATTTGAGAGATATTTGATGGTCTGGGCTCCTTTGTCGTCCACAACCGCGAAGTTTGCAGGAGTGAGGCCAGTGACTGCGCGATCTTGATGGTCGAGAACCGTGACGTTGACGAGCACCAAGTCAACGTTGGCGCGAAGCGGCCTATCGGCGACGCTGGGCAGGAATGAGGTTCGGGGCCCGACGTGGACTTCGTTGAACTGCTGGGCACTTGCGGAATGGACTGCGATCAGAGCCAATAGAGAAATTCGGCACAGGCCCAAAGAAATGCTTGTGAACGTGCGCCATCGACTTGGTGGCGGTAGAAGCCTTGACGATCCGAAGCGAGCAGTGCCCATCCCCGACCTCACTCAAACTAGCTTAGCGTGGGACAAATAATGAAATCATAAGCAGAGGATAGAAATGCCGTAAAGACCAATCAAATACTGGCTTTCGCAGTGTTCGAACTTGCCCTCGAGTTCCGGCTCTTTGGGCGCCGACGCAAAAGAAACGGGGCCGCTTGCGCGACCCCGTTTGCAAGACAATCAAGAAGTAAAGCAGGCTATTTTCCGGTGCCAGTCAGCGGTACTTGCTGCGGGCTGTTCGGAGCGTTGTCCGTGATGGTCACGGCACCAGTACGTGTTCCTACTTGGGTCGGCGTAAAGGTGACCTTGATCTTGCAGTTCTTGCCTGCCGCTAGCGTTGCGCCGCAAGGCTTGGGGCTCACTGCCAGAGCGAAATCGCCGCTGATCCCGATGCCACTGATATTCAGGGTCGCGCTTCCAGAGTTGAGAACCGTGATTGACTTGGCCGCACTCGTTACGCCAACCTTTTTCTTGGGGAAGGTCAGGGACGTGGGCGTCAGCGTAACTGCCGGGCCACCGCCGCCGTTGGTCACGGTGAGGCTGAGAGTGGTGTTCGCTGTCAGGCTGCCCGAGGTGCCAGTGATGGTCACAGTGGAAGTTCCCAGAGTAGCCGTAGCGCTCGCGGTGAGCGTCAGCGTGCTGGTGGTGGTCGTCGGATTGGGGTTGAAGACAGCAGTTACGCCGCTCGGTAGACCAGAGGCAGCCAAAGAAACGCTGCCGCTGAAACCGTTCTGTGGCGTCACGGTGATGGTGCTGGTGCCGTTGCTGCTGCGGGCGATGGAGAGCGAACTCGGGTTCGCGCTCAACGTGAACGTCGGTCCCGCGGTGACGGTTACTGGGAGCGAGTTAGACTCGATGCCGTTGGCAACCGCAACCAGGTTGTAGTTACCGGCGGGGAGTCCCGACGGTACGTCAAACTGCGTGTTCACGGGCGTGCCCGGCGCGATGGAGTGCGTATTCTCGCTGTGCGTGGTGGCGTAGTAAACGTTGTTCGGAGGATCGACTTGCACGAGGCGAACCAGAGGATAGTTGGTTGCTCCCTGGTAGTCGTCACCATAAGCGCTGCCTTCGGACAAACCGTTAAGCTGGGTGCCAGAGAGAGAGTTGTTGGTCGAGGGGCTACCGATGGAACCGCTGATCGGATTGATGGTCGGAGCGACACCAGAAACTACACCCGAGGCGGGTGTGTAGATTTCAACGCGACCGCTGAAGTCGGTGAACATCGCCTGACCGGTGGGAAGCAGCATCAGGTGACCGTACCAGGAGGAGTCGCCGGGGCAGTTGGCCGGATTGGCGACCTTGGTGATGGAGTTGAGGGTTGGGTCGTATTCGACAAACTGGCAACCACTTTGGAAGAGGCCGGGGCTCAACATGGCGAGGACTTTGCCGTTGGGTTCGAGAGCGGCCGGACCGTCGGCTTGGTCGAGGCTGTTGGGAGGATTGGGGCCTGCAGTCCAGGTGTTAGCCGCAACGTCATAAATCGCGGTACCCGGTGCATTGCCGCCAAATTGAATGACCTTGTTGTTGTACATCATGATTGCGGCGCCGAGTTCTTCATCGCCAGCATTGTAGAGCTGCGAGGGAAGGTTGGGTCCGCAGGACCAGAGGCCGGTGCCCTGGTCGTAAATCTCCGACCCCTTGCTGGTGCCGCAAGGAGCATTACTCTTCGCGTCGACGGTTAGGACTTTGTCGTTGGTCAAGAGCGTAAATCCCGACTCATCGTTGCTGGACTGAAGAACGGAGCCGGTGGCGGTCCAGGAATTCGGGCCGTTAAACAAAGCATTCTGGGCGCTGCAGCAATTGGACTGCATGTAGTTGCCGTTAGCCAGCAGGACGCTCTCGGCGTCTCCGATGGTGCTCCAGCCCGCGGGTGGATTGTTCTTCACCCAGGTGATGGAATTGCCGGAGATAGTTCCGATAGCACCGAGCGTGGTCCAAACTGCGGAACCGTTGTTGTATTCACCACCTTCGATGACGATGGTCTTGCCGTCCATCAGAACCTGAGAGCCGAAGAACCAAGGCGAGTAGCCTGAGGGCAGGTTGCCTCCAGAACTCCACGTGCCGTTAATGTAGCTGCCGGAAGCGTCGGGAGTGAGGATGTGCCAGGTGTTGGAGTTGCCGGACTGTTCCTCATGCACGAGGATGCGGCCGTCGCGGAGTTGCAGCATGACGCCGAGGTTGACGCCGGGTTGATTCACGAGCGGTGTCCATGTTTGGGCAAAGGCGGCGCCGACCAAAAGGCAGAGGACGGCAGAGGCAAGAGCAAGGTTACGAAGCAATTTCAAGCGGGATCCCCCAAGGACTTTCTCAAACAGCCTCATCTGTTGTATCTGTATTTCCAGTGCTTGGGAAGAGTGAAACGATTCGTACCAGAAGTGCAGCAACGTGGTCTGATAGTAGCCGGCAAAACCGGGTGAAAGGCCTGTAAATTGGGGTGAAACAAGGGGTTGCGGTTCGGTAGTCGGCAAACTAGAGGCCTCGGACGGGGTGAATTCTTGCACTCATGGGCCAGCGAGGGTGCACTTGTGAGTTGCAAGTGTTTGTGTTCAAGGGGGGCTTTAGCTGTCCGGCGACAGGAATTTCACCACGAGGATGGTCAGATCGTCGGCAGGGTCGGTGGCCCCCGAAAACGCGGCTAAGGAAGAAAGAATCGCTCGTCGAACGTCGCCGGCGCCTTTCTCCGTGATCGTGACGAGAAGATCACGCAATCGATTCTCACCGTATTCTTCACTTTTGTTATTGGTGGTTTCGACCAAACCATCGGAATAAAGGACGAGGATATCGCCGACCGATACATCACGCTTGATTTGCTGAAAGCCGGCTTCGGGAAGGACTCCGAGTACGGGGCCGCCTTCGTGCAATCGGGAGACTTCGATTTTGCCGTCCCGGGTGCGCGCCATCAGCGGCGGGCAATGTCCAGCGTTCACATAGTGGAGAGAACGAGTGGTGGGATCGTGGTAGCACCAGAACATGCTGGCGTAACGCTCGCCGGAAGCTCGTTCACATAGGAGTTGGTTGAGTTTCTGCGATTCCGACTCATGTTGCGTGGCGGATTCGGCCCATGCGCTGGAGCGGACGGAGCCGTGGATGACCCCCATCAATAAAGCAGCGGGCATGCCTTTGCCGGAGACGTCGCCCATGACGAGGGCGAGGCCATCATTCTTGAGCCGGAAGACATCATAGAAATCGCCGCCCACCTGTTCAGCCGGCTTGTATTCGGTTGCGAGTTGAACGCCGGCAAATTTCTCGGTCAGTCGCGGCAATAGTTCCGACTGGACTTGCCGGGCAATTTCCAGTTGCTCTTCCAGATGTTTACCGCGGGCGTAAGAGCGGAAGCCCATGCCAGCAATCACGATGGTCACGAGCAGAGCCATGGCACCGGAGCAGTTAATGAACAAGTTGCGACGGATGGGCCAGAAGATAGAGGGATCGGCGGCGCTGAGGGGCATCGCGATTTCCAGCATGAGTGGTGTCGGCGCATTGGGCTCAGCGACGTTCGGAACGGGAGGAGTGCTCGCAGGCCTTGGGCCGAAGGGCACGTGGAGCGGGAATACTTCAACGACAGTATCTCCAGCAGAAGTGGAGACGACGGCGTAGAGCGGTTCGTGATCGCGTGCCTGGGTACGCTCCTGTTCGTCAGAGAACGGCCTTTGGGCAGCCTGGCCTGCGCGCGTAATCACTTTGCCGTCGGGGCCGCGCAGTTCGATCCATAGCGAGTGGTCGCTGTCGTCGAGAGCGGGATTGCTGTTTGATCTGCTATCGATCGGAATTTGTCGCAGTTGGTGTTCGAGTGCGGCGGCATGCTGGCTCATTTTGTGGCGGACCTGCTCGCGTGCGATTAAATTGGAGACGAAGCGGTAGTCGCGAATGGAGTTGGCGAGCAGGAGAAGAGCAATCACCGCGCTTAGCGAGAGCCAGGCGCTGACCCAACGATAAATGCGTTGCGAGCGAGTTTTACTGGTCTCAAATGCCTGGCTGATCGAGTTCATCTGAGGGCGAATATTTTGAAGCGTCTATAGTCGCACTGATTTCTGGAAACGCCAACAGCAGGAAGACTAGGGAGAAGTTAGACGGACTTGATTAAAGCAGTCGTGTCTGCTGCTAAACTCAGGCGCATGGATCACGCGGGTCGATTGCGGAGGTTGCAGAGCGCGCTTCCGGACAGCGAACTGGGTTTCCTGCTGGTTACGCATCTGGCCAACGTTCGGTATCTGAGTGGGTTTACCGGGAGTTCGGCGGCGCTGCTGGTAGGAGAGCGCGGTGCAGTGCTTTTTACAGACGGGCGCTATCTTACGCAGGCTCGGGAAGAAGTTGGGAATGCGCGGATCGTGATTGGGACGAAGGCTCCAGCCTTGGCTGCGGCGGAGTGGCTGGGCGGGCAGCGGAAGAGATCGGCGTCAACGTTTGTAGGGTTGGAGGCGGAATCGCTGACGGCGGGGATGCGGGATCGAGTTGGGTCTGTGCTCCGCGGCAAGATGCGATTGCGCGCTGCGCCGCCGTTGGTGGAGCGGGCGAGAATGGTAAAAGATGCGTCCGAGGTCCGCTCGATTCGTCGCGCCGTGGAACTGGGAGCAAGTCTGTTTCGGATTGCTTGCCAAGAGATTCGCCCAGGCGTGCGCGAGGTGGAAGTGGCGGCAGCGATGGAGTACGAAGCGCGACGCAACGGCGCTGAGGGCATGGCGTTCTCGACTATCCTGGCCGCGGGACCTCGTTCGGCAGTGGTGCACGGGCGAGCGTCCTCGGCGCGCATCCCCCGGCGGGGATTCGTGGTGTGCGATTTTGGTGTTATACTCGCCGGTTATTGCTCTGACCGGACGCGCACTGTGCACGTAGGCAAGCCTTCGAAAGAAGCACGACAGGCCTATGCTGCAGTGCTGGAAGCGCAATTGGCAGCGATCGCTGCGGTCCGGCCGGGTGTGACTGCGGGCGATGTTGATGCGGCGGCGAGAAGCGTTTTGAAGAAGTGGAAGTTGGCCCAGCATTTCACGCATTCCACCGGGCATGGTTTAGGATTAGAGATTCACGAAGCACCGCGGTTGGCGTCTGGGCAATCGCAGAAATTGTTGCCCGGAATGGTTGTGACCGTGGAGCCTGGCGCGTATGTTCCGGGGAAGTGGGGCGTGCGGATCGAGGACGTAGTGGTGGTGACGCCTTCGGGATGCGAGGTTTTGACGCCTGCGGACAAGGAACTGGTTGTTCTTTGACTGCTGGCTTGAGTATCACCCAGCGGCTAAAGCCGACGGTTTTGGGGACGGTGCTATTGCAACCCTGGCGTGTCGCGCCACGCCACCCAAAATCAGCCCAGGGGTTGGGATTGTTAGTAGCGGAATTTTTAGAGGCGAAAGCCGCATTCATCCATGAATCAAAAAGAGCTGAAAGAACTCATCGAGTTTTTGATCGAGAAGGATATTGCCGAGTTTGAGTTGGAGCGCGGCGATGTCAAGGTGAAGATCAAGCGTGCGGCGGATGCCCCGGTGATGATGCCGGAAGCGCGGTATGTCGCAATGCCGCCCGCGCTGCCGACTGTCCCTGCTGCTCCCAGTGTGGGATCCGCGGCGGTCAACGTTCCAGCCCCACCTGCCCCCGTGCCTGAGCCCGAGGAGCATTTCCACATCGTGCGGTCCCCGATTGTGGGGACATTCTACGAAGCCCCATCGCCGGGCGCCCCTCCGTTCATAAAAGTGGGCGATATGCTGGAAGTAGGCCAGGTGCTCTGCATTGTGGAAGCCATGAAGTTGATGAACGAGATCGAGTGCGATGTGGCGGGTGAGTTGGTGAAGAAGTTGGTGACCAACGGCCAGCCCATTGAATACGGTCAGGAATTGTTTGCGGTGCGGGCGAAATAGGAAAGCTCTCAGCCATCAGCCGTCAGCCTTCAGGAAGATCCAATGTCTTTGCGGTTTTTTGATTTTCCTGACGACTGAGCGCTGACGGCTGAGGGCTCGTTTGTTTTATGTTCAACAAAATTTTAGTCGCGAACCGGGGTGAGATTGCGCTGCGCGTGATTTGCGCGTGCAAAGAGCTGGGGATTCGCTCGGTTGCGATTTACAGCGAAGCGGACCGGAATTCGTTGCATGTGCGCTTTGCAGATGAGGCTATTTGCATTGGGCCGCCGCAGTTGGCGAAGAGTTATCTGAATATTCCAGCAGTGATCAGCGCGGCGGAAATCGCGAACGTGGATGCAATCCATCCCGGATACGGCTTGCTGTCGGAAAACGCGAGTTTCGCGCAGGTCTGCGAGGCGTGTCAGATCAAATTTATTGGGCCGACCCCGGATGTGATCCGGTTGATGGGCGAGAAGGAAAAAGCTCGCGCGGCCATGAAGCAGCACGGGGTGCCGATTCTGCCCGGCTCCGATGGAGTGATAGCGTCCGAGGGCGAGGCGGTGGAGTGGGCGCGGCAGGTCGGGTTTCCGGTCATCATTAAAGCGTCGGCGGGCGGCGGTGGGCGCGGCATGCGCATCGTGCGCAATGAGGCCGAGTTGCCGGTGTTGTTTCGGCAGGCGACATCGGAAGCTTCTGGCGCTTTTGGCAATGGCGATCTCTACATGGAGAAGTATGTGGAGAACCCGCGGCACATTGAGTTTCAGGTGCTGGGCGACGAGCACGGAAGCGTCGTGAGTTTGGGTGAGCGCGAGTGTTCAATCCAGCGGCGGCACCAGAAGTTGCTGGAGGAATCGCCGTCAGTGATGGTGACGCCGGAGTTGCGTGCGGAGATCGGCGGGATTCTCAGCAAGACGCTGAGCGCGGTCGGGTATCACAACGCTGGGACGATTGAATTCTTGATGGATCAGGACCGGAAGCTGCATTTCATCGAGATGAACACGCGCATCCAGGTGGAGCATCCCGTGACGGAGATGGTGACGGATGTGGATCTGGTGAAGAGCCAGATCATGATTGCGGCGGGCGCGAAGATGGCGGACGTACTGCAAGGTCC
>Ga0302321_100002494_pt1 | contig 15770 bp, 12 predicted proteins | sample Fen_T0_1_FD_202505 | JGI IMG/M metagenome (GOLD analysis project Ga0302321, IMG submission 202505) | Peat permafrost microbial communities from Stordalen Mire near Abisko, Sweden - Fen_T0_1 | ecosystem: Environmental > Terrestrial > Soil > Wetlands > Permafrost | place: Sweden: Abisko...
CGCACCCATCATCTGCAAATACATATCCACGCGGACGAGCAAATAATTGAGATCGAGCAATGCCTGGCTACCTATAGCTGCACACCAATCGAGCTGCTTGAGCGCTCTGAAGTCCTGGGGCCACAAACAACGATTGTGCACGCAACTCATGCTAGCTTAAAAGAGATTCGGCTCCTTGCTCGCTATCATTGCACAACCTGCGTCTGTCCAACAACTGAGGGCGACCTGGGCGATGGGATCGCGCCTTATGCAGAACTGCAAGCGGCGAACATCCCTCTAGCGATTGGTACAGACAGCAACACACGTCTTGACCCGCTTGAAGAGCTACGGTGGGCGGAGTATACGGCCAGGATGCGCTACCAGCGCCGCCGTATACTGGTCTCCGATCAGGTTGCGAGTCCGGGTCCTCTCTTACTAACCTATGGCACACAGAGTGGTGCAGCGGCGCTTGGTCTCCAGACAGGAAGTATCAGCGCAGGCATGCCCGCAGATTTCGTAGTGGTTGATCTCAATCATCCGACCCTTGCCGGCTGGAATACTGCAGATTTTCTCGATGTCTTGTTTTTCGGAGCTTCTTGCCAGGTCATCACACAGACCTGGGTCCAGGGGAAAAAGGTGTATGCCTCATAATCGCGCAGCTTTTGCAGAGCGGCACAAGATTGCAAGGCACTCAAGGGGAAAGGGTGCGACCTTCTACGATCACCCTTATCGTCTATATTACAAGGGAGTTACAAGAGATGGCACAGAAAGATGCGCTTTTGACAACAGATGCAAGTGGAGCAAGGATCGTGCGGGCACCACGTGGGACAACACTTTCCTGTGAAGGTTGGCAGCAAGAGGCGGCCCTCCGGATGCTTATGAATAATCTTGATCCAGAGGTAGCTGAAAACCCGGATCAATTAATTGTGTATGGTGGAATTGGCAAAGCTGCCCGCAATTGGGAATGTTTCGACCGTATCGTCGAGACGCTGAAACACTTACGCGAGGATGAGACCCTGCTGATACAATCAGGCAAACCGGTGGGTGTGTTCCAGACTCACATGAATGCTCCGCGAGTGCTGCTTGCCAATTCTAATCTGGTGCCACATTGGGCAACCTGGGAACATTTTCGCGAACTCGACCGCAAGGGGCTGATGATGTACGGCCAGATGACGGCCGGGTCGTGGGTATATATTGGCAGTCAAGGTATTCTACAGGGGACATATGAGACCTTCGTGGAAATGGGACGCCAGCATTTCGGAGGGGATTTATCTGGCAAATGGATACTGACCGCCGGTCTGGGCGGAATGGGTGGAGCGCAACCCCTGGCATCCACCATGGCAGGTGCCTCTATGCTAGCTGTGGAGTGTAACGCCACTCGCATCCAGAAACGCCTGGATACAAAGTACCTCGATCGCATGTGCGTAAATCTGGATGAGGCGTTAGCCCTTATCGACGAATCCTGTAAACGGAAGGAGCCGCTTTCTGTTGGACTGCTTGGCAATGCAGCCGAGATTTTCCCCGAACTTATCCGACGTGGGATCAAACCAGACATGGTCACAGATCAGACGAGCGCCCATGACCCGTTAAACGGCTACCTTCCGCTCGGATTAAGTATGGTGGAAGCGGCAAGTTTGCGTATACGCGATCCCCAGGCAGCCCAGCAGCGTGCCAAGGAATCCATAGCTGTACAAGTACGAGCGATGCTAGATTTCCATGCCCAAGGAATCCCAGTGGTGGATTACGGCAATAATATTCGTCAGATGGCACATGAAGCAGGCGTGGCAAATGCATTTGATTTCCCCGGCTTTGTGCCCGCCTATATCCGCCCCTTGTTTTGCAGAGGAATAGGGCCATTCCGCTGGGTTGCATTATCCGGCGACCCGGAAGATATTTACAAAACCGATGCCAAAGTCAAAGAACTCATACCCGACAATCCTCATCTGCATCGCTGGCTGGATATGGCGCGAGAGAAAATCCGCTTCCAGGGATTGCCGGCTCGCATCTGCTGGGTAGGGTTGGGAGAACGCGACAGACTGGGCGTTGCCTTTAACGAAATGGTTGCCAGCGGCGAATTAAGCGCACCAATAGTCATTGGTCGCGACCATCTCGATTCTGGATCGGTCGCCAGCCCCAACCGTGAAACAGAGGCAATGCAAGATGGCTCGGACACTGTATCCGATTGGCCTCTACTCAATGCCTTGCTTAATTGCGCGAGCGGTGCGACCTGGGTAAGCTTGCACCACGGCGGCGGAGTTGGCATGGGCTTTTCGCAACATGCCGGTATGGTGATCGTAGCAGACGGCACGCAGGGAGCCGCTACACGCCTGAAGCGCGTACTCACCAACGACCCGGCAACCGGTGTAATGCGCCATGCCGACGCAGGCTATGACACAGCGATAGAGTGCGCCAGAGATCAGGGATTACACCTGCCGATGGCGCTGCATATGCTAGACTAACAACCTCCATAATTCACGTTAATAAAAGGATAGAGAACATGGATTCCATTCACGAACTGCCAACACACTGCCTCATCAATGGACAGGGGCTAACGATCGCCGAGGTTGTCGCCGTTGCCCGCCGCTATGCAACAGTGGCTCTGGGCGACCAGGCGATACAACGGATTCGATCCGCGCGCGCCATTATTGAGAAGGTTGCAGGCGAAGGACAAAAGGTGTATGGGGTCACTACTGGCTTCGGCCATCTCAGCAAAGTGCGCATTCCAACCGAACAACTTGTAGACCTGCAACATAATCTATTACGTAGCCATTCCGCCGGTGTCGGAGAGCCTCTATCAGAAGAGGTGACGCGGGCGGTTATGCTCTTACTCGCAGCAAGCCTTGCACGTGGCCATTCGGGTGTACGCCCTGAGGTAGTGCAGACCCTGCTGGCATTGCTCAATGCACGCATCTACCCTCTTGTTCCATCACGCGGATCGGTCGGAGCCAGTGGAGACCTGGCTCCGTTATCGCATCTTAGTCTAGTACTCATTGGCGAAGGCACGGCGATCCATGCCGGGAAACGCTATAGCGGTCTGGAGGCATTGCACATGGCAGATCTGGTTCCGCTGCGCCTCCAGGCAAAAGAGGGACTGGCACTTATCAATGGTACACATGTCATGGAAGCCATGGCGGTCCTGGCACTGGTTGACGCTCAGATGCTGTTGCGCACAGCTGAAGTCGCGTGTGCAATGAGCCTTGAGGGTCTGCTGGGAAGCCATGTCCCCCTGGATGCACGCATTCACCAACGACGCGGGCAGCATGGTCAAGAAATAAGCGCGGCTCGTTTACGCTGGTTAGTGCGGGAAAGTGAGATAAATCGCAGCCATCACAATTGCACACGTGTACAAGATCCCTACACCTTGCGTTGCGCACCACAAGTATTTGGGGCGATACGCGATGCGCTCGACTACTGCTCCACTATTTTCGAGCGCGAGCTCGACGCAGTCACCGATAATCCGCTCATTTTTCCGGCAGAAGGAGACATTATCAGCGGAGGTAATTTTCACGGTCAGCCACTGGCTCTGGCACTCGATATGCTGGCAATTGCCATGACGCAGCTTGCCAGCTTTGCGGAACGACGAATCTATAGTGTGTTAGGCCCCAACGAGTGGGATACACAGGGCGCACCTCTCTTCCTCACACCCAATCCTGGTCTCTGCTCCGGCTTTATGATTGCTCAATATGTGGCTGCCGCCCTGGTAAATGAGATAAAGATATTAGCACATCCCGCCAGTATTGATTCCATTCCTACATCGGCAGGGATGGAGGATTTTGTCAGCATGGGAGCAACCAGCGCACATAAATTGCTGCAAGTAATTGAACAGACACGACAAGTGATTGCAATTGAACTAATGTGTGCGGCCCAACTACTCGACTTCCGATTGCCACTTCAACCCGGTATCGGCGTTCAACAAGCTCAAGCGTTGGTACGCTCCCAAGTCACACGGCTTGTAGAAGATCGGGTATTAACACCAGATATTGAAGCTTTGACTAGAGCGATACAAAACGGCATGTTCGCAGCGTTGGACGAAGGCGATGAATAAACACTTCCATTCCAGATTCACACCTGCATAGCACCGAGTTTCTTCGATATTTGCCGCGCATGCTCCGCTACTAACAGACCAATCTGTGTGAGCTGTTCGTCCGAGATGCGATACGTTGGGCCGATGACATTAATAGCACCCACAATCGTACCGCTCTGGTCAAAGACAGGAGCTGCGGCAGAGGAGACATCTGGATCAATAGTGTCGCGGGTCGCGATATATCCAGCGGAACAGACACGCCCTTGTATGGCCGCGCCGATAGCAGTACCATCAAGAGGAACGGTTCTCCCTGCCCACGGCGTTACCTGTACAAGCTGCTGGCTGGCAACATGGTCGATATAAAGCACATCTTTCCCCGTCAGCACACCCAGCTGCACACTTTCGCCAGTTGCCTCAGCCAGCAAACGTAGATGGGGCTGAGCAGTCTCATATAGAGACATCTCGCGTAGAGCCACAAGGCCAAGCTGGACAATCTGAGGGCCAAGGCGATATAACCGATCAGTGCCACGACGCACGTACCCATAGCGTTCAAGCACTTTTAGCAAGCGCGATGTCGTTGATGGTGCTAGATTCACCTGCTGAGCTAAATCTGTCAGTGATACACCATCGTGCTGTACATTGAAACATGCAAGTAAACGCAGCACTCGCTCAATAGGACCGACCAAATGCATGTCCGGTATTTCGTTCAGCGTTCGCTCCTCCGCATCTTGTCCAGGAGATCTATTATCACAATCTCATCAACAGAGAATATGTGGCTTGCTGCTTGCTATAGATTCTTCCTCCCACTGAGTGAAAATTGGCAGTAAGCGACGCAAATATAGCATACGTCTATGGCTGTGTCAAGCGAAAACGATCTCATTCGAACTGCTTGCTTTCCACCATAGACGTAGTAGCGCGGCATTAATAGAGAGGCCCTTTGCTTGTATTTTCTCTTCTCCTATTGGGCAACTGCAGTTGCGCCAGTATTCTTTTTTGTACGCACCACAAGAAAACGATCTAATGTCTTAGGTTGCTTGAGCATACGCTTCACCAGAGTATCGACCTGCTTCTGCGTCAAATTGCCGCTATTCACAGTTGGTTGAAAGCTACTTTGAAAAGCATTTGTTACAATTGTCTGTAGTTGGCTGGCGGAGACACCCTGGGTAACGGCAATCTCACTCAACGTTTTCCCCGCATTGAGTTGCGCCTCAAGTTGATCCGTAGAAAGATGCAGCCCCTGAGCAATCTGGTCACGGATATTTGTTCTATACTGTGCAAGGTAAGGGGTATACACGTTTTTGCTGGCTGCATTTGCTGCTGGCGTCGATGCCACGGCCTGGCTATTTGTCCCAGCTATCAATTTAGGCACAAACAGAGCTCCGGCAGCACCAAGGATAAACAATGCAAGAATAATAGCGCCGCCAAGCAGGATTTTTTTGAAAGCAAACTTCTTTTTCTGTTGTATCGCTGCTAATGGGATCATTTTTGGTTGCACCGCCTCTTCATGTGGCGAAGCTTCTTTTTCAATGTAGAGGGTTGGAGCCTCGGAGCTATGCGGAGTAATTACAGTTTTTTGATCTTCATATGGATTATCTTGCATATCAAATTGCTCTCCTTAGTATACTCACGTCGGAATCGTGCCTGGAAAAATATCATACGATAAAAAATCGCATACCAGTATTCTATTTACCTCATAAGTATACTAAGAAGAGCCGGGTATTGTATTCAGAAATGCTCAAGAATTGTTCAAACTTCTCACATCCATGCCCACACGATCACACTCTTTCCAGAAGCTGTCGCCAGATATTTGCCGTCAGCGGACCAGGCAAGACTGGACACACTATCATGCTGCCTGGCAGAAAATAATGCTTTTTTTGGTTTTGCAAGATCCCAGATAGAAAAAGTACCATCACGCCCCCCCACAGCCAGCAAGCGCCCATCAGGCGACCAGGCAAGTGTAAGGACAGCCATAGTCGATACATGTATCCTCTGCGGAGCATCTGTACAGCGTAGAGCCGCAGTACTCATACAAGTCAGCGCATCCCAGAGGCGCACAATCCCATCATTGCCCCCCACCGCAAGTCGTGCACCAGTAGGAGAGAATGCGAGAGACTGTAAAGGAACCGTTGTATCCTGATAGTAGCCATGAACATTCTGACCAGTCGCAGCAGTCCAGACGCGCACAAATCCGCCATTTGAAGAGCTGGCCACAATCTGTCCATCGGCCGACCAGGCGACGGCATCGATCCCTGCAGTATGTTGTCGATACGTTGTCACTACACGGTACGTCTTCGTGTTCCATACGAGAGCTTTCTTATCTGCACTACCAGAAACCACAGACATGGGAGCATGGGGACTCCACGCAAGGCTCGTTACGGCCTGGGTGTGTTGACGTACAGAACGAGCAAGGGTCGCTCCCGTCTGAGCATTAAAAAATGCAACCTGTGTATTGGAGCCAGTGGCAAGACGCTGTCCATCCGGTGACCAGGCAAGTGCGCTGACTGAAGCTGGATGAAGAATGGTCTGATGCACAACACCATCCATCCCCCACACCAGCACACGTTTGTCGTCTCCACCGCTCGCCAGCATATTACTGGCCGACCAGGCAATAGATTGCACTGCACCACTATGCTGCGTAAAGGTCAAAAGCGGTCTTGCTGCGGGCACCGGCATCGGTTTTGGTTCCACTGGCTTCTGCATAGTTGCCGCTGGTGCATTTGCCTGTCTTTGAAGGGATGATGTCTGTAAACCAAAACCATTTGCTACCAGGTCACTCAACTTCATCTGTACATTTGCGTGGTAGGCCGCATAACTCAGCCCAACCCCTCCCGTGCCACAGAGAGCTGCAACAGCAAGCAAGAAGGTTCGTCGGGAACGCTTGCGCTCTTTCTTCACCACAGGCAACGCAGATAAGTTTCCACCCGCCAGAGGCGTTGACGGGTAAAAGATTGTGTCCGATGAGTAAAACTTTGCATCTTCTAACGGGAGTGGCTCTACAGGCATCAGAGGAGGTGTTATCTCCTCAATCGTAGATACATCTAAAGCCAGACGCCCCGCTGGCTGAATTCCTATGTCTACAAGCATACGTTGAGATGGGATAACATTCCCACTCCTTACATCACGCAACTCATAGATCAGTCTTCTCCCATAGAGGTCCGTTGCTGGCAGTCGAAATACATTCATCAAGGCTGATATAAGATCCGTTACCGGTACATCAGCAACCACTTCCACGAGATGAACAGAACTCAATGCATTTCCACTTATTAATACTTTCATTTTTCGCATCGGTTGCCCGCTCCTACACAAGTAAAGGTTCTGATGACAATGAAAAGTGTTTTTACATTCTGGCACAATAAATATTTTTGGACACCTGGTCCATTGAAAATTGCAATATGAGATAATTATCCTATCAGCTTTTTTGGGCTAAACATCCATCTTTTTCCATACTTTCCACATCATGACGCATGGGCCGATGCTAAAAGCATCTTCTTTCATCACCTTTAGATAGCACGCCCTTTGTGTCCACAACTTACAAAGCAGTACTTATATCTACATCTACTTATGACTATAGGATATCCTTCATTTCCCAACAATAACATGATCGTTTTCTGCAATGCCTTGCAACACTTCGTAATAAGTACCATCTGTTAGACCAAGCACAACTGGTCTGGCAGTAAACGTGTTACCCAGTTCAGATCGCTCAACGACAAAAGTTGGAAATGGCTTGTGACTTACAAAATCGGGATGCGCCTTGACGAGCTGCTTGAGCATATCCATTGCCTTACTTGTGGCAGCACTACCCTCTTGCTTACTAACAAGAAATGCAACCTTATTAGCCTTCTTGCTATCAGTTGTTACGTTGATTGCGCTGGCAGGAATACGTAGAGCACGTGTATCATGAAGCACAGTAATCGTGACTGTCGCTGTCATATTCGGCAACATAGCGGTGCCATCTCTATTCAGCGAATCAATCGTGGTAATAACTGGATATGTAATACCACTCCCACCTGTCACTCCATTTGGTGAAATAGCGCTGACCGTTCCGCTGAATTGGCGATCGTTATATGCCTTCAGTTGAAACCGGATCGGTTGTCCAACCTGCACACTTGTAATATCTGCTTCGCTCACATTTGTCACGATTTGTTGGACGCTGGATAGATCCACAATCTGGATGAAAATACCATAGGGAGCAGAATTGCTGGTAGCCACATCAAGCGGAACACCAGGAGGGCCTCCGGGAGTTCCATTAATTGCACTCACGATTCCGTCGTGCGGCGCGGTTAAATCTGCATGGTCCAGGTTGTATTGGGCATTATTTAACTGTGCAGTTGCTACCTCTAGCTGCCCTTCAGCTGACTTTACCTGGCTGATAGACGCCGTCGCATCAGTGGTCGTCTCGGCACCAATCGCCTGATTTTGACTGTTCACCAGTTGGGAGTTCGCGCCTGCTTTGTTCAATCCACTATTGGCATACGCCAGGTCAACCTGCTGCTGATCTTTCTCCACCTGCGCCGTCAGGGCGGTGACACCCAAGTGGGCAGACGCTACTTCCTGCTTGTAGATTGCATTCGCTTGCTGGACACAGGTCGTATAAATAGCATCAGTTTGCGCTGAGTCATCGGCAACTGTCGTGGGCGTTGGAATACTGACGACCGACAAAACATTACCAGGGGTTGCTACTGGTGTAGTACCAGTGGTGGGGATCGGGGTCGGAGTGGGACACAACAAGAGGCTATGCCGACGCTGCACTTCAGCCTGTTTCACCTGTGTAGCTGCCGTTTTACGCGTAACACTCAATGTGTGTTCATCGCTCATTAGTGTGGATTTCGCCACTATTACACTCACATTGGTGTCTCTTTTCATAGCATCCACATAGCTCTGAGCTGCGTTTACGACTTCTTGCACTGCTGCAATACGCTGGTTAATAGAAGCTGTCGTATCACCTTGATGCAGTAATATACCATAAAGATTTTTTTTGGCCGCATCCAGCGATGCCTGAGCAGCAGAGACAGATTGTTGTAGTGAAATAGTGTCCATGCGCGCTAAGAGCTGACCACGTACTACCTTCTGCCCTTGCTTTACATCGATCTCTTGCAGGTTTCCGTATACACCCTGAAAAGCCAGATTATAGACCCCGCTTTGTAACAATCCTGATGATTGCACAGAAACATCCAACAGTCCCCGCGAGACTACCTGACTCGGATATGAAGCGGCAGTTACCCATTGCAACGGATTTAATAAGAGCGCACTACCACTGACAATTATCAGAAAAAATAATACAACACTAATCATGGCTTTACGCTTTTTTAACCACAGCAAATTACTCGCACCCACAACTTTTCTTGCACGTCTGTCTAGCAGCAGATGCAACCGATTAGATACGACCTGAAACATAGTAGAATCCTCTCCTTTTGAGAAAACAATGCTTAAGAGAGATCGTTGTATAGACGACAAAGAACACTTTACGTGACTACAATGTATATTACACAATAAGTAGCATCCCTCACACGCATATGTCAGGGTCTTTTTTATTATAAGTGTATCTTTAAGAGATTGAGATAGATCTAATTTGAAGCTGTGCGCTCACCACATTACTCTATATATTTTACTTACCACTGATGCAGGCAAAGTAGTATTTCTTCCTACTTTCTTTATTCTATACACATATAATTTTCACTAATTCCTAATTTATATTCAATTCTCAACTATTACTAATAAATTATATATTCATGTGCTTGATAAATAAATACAAATATGGTATCGTTTTCCGTGATATATCACTAGAGCACGTGTGCGACGAAAGGGATAGTAAGCTCACATTCTTGAGGAAGGGGGCCAGAGGATGCTTGCGATTTGCCTTTTTCTGTCGAATACAAGAAGTAACAGTCGGCTATCAAAACTCAATTTCTATGATGACAACTTTGTTGAAGAGTAGAAGTGATATAAATAAAAGCTTAGCAGGCGTTAGCATCTCGTATATTTTCAGCTTTTCATTGACAAGTGACAGGCAGGCCAAAGAAGAAAGAGGCATCTATCATGGAAATAATTGATATGCAGGTCAATGGCACCACAATTTTACAGCTTCATGGACGCCTGGATGCATACGAAGCCCCTGCAGTCGAGAAATTGCTTCAAAAAGCGAATGTGAATCGCACACCACGGATCATTGTTGACCTCGCAGGTGTCAATTTCATCGACTCAACTGGCCTGGCGATGCTTATTGTTGGCTTGAAACATTGCGAACAGAAGCAGGGAAAAATGGTGCTCTGTAGCATACGACAGCCGCTCCATGTTATTTTTGAGTTAACGCGCCTGGATAAGGTCTTCGTGTTGTGTAATTCTCAGGAAGACGCAATCGAAAAGATTTCACAGCCAGCGTGAGAGGGTCTGCCGAATGTACCAAAAGAGAAGCGATGATCCATTAATCAATACACTCTATGCTGATAGATTTACCATAGACGCCCTGGCGGAATCATGGCTCAAAGAAAATATACGCGCATTTGGCATATGGGGAAGTCACTTGCTTGTATGCTGGCCCGCATCTGCCTGGAATGAGTTGAGCATCGACGAAATGGTGCTTGATGCTCCTATTAAAATAGGAGAACGGATCATTGGGAAGATTGGGATTGCGGGGCTACATACCGAGATCGCCCGGGCACGCTTATATGCCGAGGCCGGTCTGATCTCCCAGATGGTTTCGATGCGCGTAAAATTTGAACATGCTGCAACAGAGTTGATCAGCCAGGCTCAGCTTAAAAGTGAGATCGATATGGCTGCACATATTCAGCTTCAACTCCTGCCACAAAAATTCCCGCAGCTAGACGACCTGGATATCTTCGCACGCAGTTGTCCTGCAACACAAGTTGGTGGAGATTTCTACGATTTTTCCTCCCCCAACAGCCATCCTTTTGTCTTTGCGGTTGGCGACGTAAGTGGCAAGGGATTACCAGCGGCATTATTTATGGTCATGACGCGCATTATGCTCCATGCGACGGCACACTCTTTATCTACCAGCGATGCCAGCGCAATCGTTGCCCGTGTGAACGAAGATCTCTATGACGATTTTACGGAAGTAGGAATGTTTGCGACCATGTTTGTTGGCACATACGACTCAACGACCCAACAATTATCATATGCCAACGCTGGTCATTCACCAATTGTGTATTGCCCGACTACTGGCCCTCTTGTCTTTCTCGAAGCTGACGCTCCCGGCATAGGCGTACTACCCACAAGTTTATGCAAAAACCACACTCTCCCATTTCACACCAATGATGTTTTGATCGTTGGTACCGATGGACTGGTTGAGTGTTCTAATCTTGAAGGCGAAATGTTCGGCTACGATCGAATGCTCTTCGCTGTGAAATCGTTATCACATCTCTCTTCTGATCAGATTGGATCAGAGTTACTTAAGATCATTGCGAAGTTTGCGGAAGGGCTTTGTCAATTCGATGATCAAACGCTTGTCGTTATTAAAGGAAGGTAAAATGAGAGAAGATTCTTTACCACAGAATGCCGTACAGTTAGATATTCCTGCCTCATTAAAATATCTGCATGTATTAGGATCTTGCCTCGCGTCCACAATCGCATGTGCACAAAACGTCATCGATCCAGAAATTGTAATCTATAACGCACAATTAGCTCTTCATGAGGTGTGTGCAAATATTATGCTGCATGCCTATGCCCATAGTCCAGAAGGTGGCAGGATTCAAGCGTTGTTCGTTTTAAATCCTCTATCAAACAGTCTGGTCATTGAACTCCTCGATAGTGGACAGCCTTTCGATGAGGGCAGCGTAAAAGAACCAGACCTTGCACAGGGACAGGTACACGGTTATGGCCTCTTTCTTGCACGTCATTTGATGGATAGTGTGCAATATCAACGCCAACATAACCAAAATTTTTGGTGTTTAACAAAGCATTTGACAAAACATTTGTAAAGTAGGGATGGCATATGGATGTTCACGTTCAAGAGTATATCGTCAAACATATCGTGGTTTCACTCACTGGTCGCGTTGATGCATTTTCAGTACCAGATTTACAAGTTCAACTAGACGCTTATCTTAAAGATGGTAGTAAACATTTCATCCTTGATCTCACATTGGTCCAATTTCTAGATAGCGCAGGCATGGCCGTCATGGTCACGTTGCTAAAACGCATCAAACAGATCAAGGGCACAATGTCGCTCGTTATGCCAAAAGAAGAGGCTACACGACGTATTTTACGGCTTACGCACTTCGATCAAATCTTTAATGTCGCCGATTCAATTGAAGCCGCGATGAGTAGCTTATAGGCAAAAAAGCGGAAGAAGGGACTTTAACAATGCAGCTACCTCCCTTACCAGCAGATGAGAAAGAGCGCATACAGGATCTCTATGATCTCAATCTTCTGGACACAGAACCTGAAGAACGTTTTGAGCGCTATATCCGCATCGCCAGAAGAACCTTCAATGTGCCAGTCGCGTTTATTAGCCTGGTCGATGTGAAGCGCCAATGGTTTAAGGCATGTGAAGGGTTATCAATTTCGGAAACATCACGCGATATCTCTTTTTGTGCCTATACGATCCTTGCTAACCAGCCACTTATTGTACCAGATGCCTACGAGGATGCACGTTTTGTAAATAATTCTCTGGTTAAAGGGCCTCCGTACATTCGCTTTTATGCCGGTAACCCACTAAAAGGACCACACGGCCATAGGGTCGGTAGTTTCTGTATTGTCGATTTTGTGCCTCGCCAGATGGATGATGCGAATATAAAGCTGCTGGAGGATCTAGCATTTCTGGTCTCCGAAGAAGTTAACCATACGATAGGCAATAACACTATACTAAGAAAAAATGAATAACACATAAGGAACTGAAATGGGCAATAACACGGTTAGTATTCTTGAAGGTAATACCTTTGTTGTAAGCAATCTCAGTGGCGATATCGATGCTTCTCTAGATGAACCGACTGGACTCTTCTCCCATGACACACGCTATTTATCGCAATGGCTACTGAAGGTTAATGGGGAACGCCTTCATACACTTTCCGTTGACGATCTTGACTATTTCTCTGTGCAGTTCTTTCTCGTTCCAGCTACAAAAACTACCTATATCGATGCGGGCTTTTCGATTTTGCGTAAGCGGAGTATAAGCGATGGGTTCATCGAAGATATTACGATCCAAAACCATACTGAGAAGCCGATTAATCTTACTCTCCATATGGAGATCGATGCCGACTTCGCCGATCTCTTTGAGGTCAGAGAAGCTCTTTCCAAAAAAGGAACGCACAATCGACACGCAGATAACGCGCGTAGAGAATTGCTTCTGGGCTATCAACGCGAAAAGTTTCTCTGCGAGACGCTTATAACATCGACCGCTCCTACTATCATCGATGAACTGGGTTTCTGCTTCGATATTCATATTCAACCACATCAAGAATGGATCACAAGCCTTACAGTAACTGTCGCTCCATCAACACTCAAAGCCCCCTTACAAGAAATGACAAGTGTAAACAGGCATAAGGTCATCTACGCAGATAAATCAAGATACATGCAGCAGTGGTTAGCTAACGCTCCACGGGTCTCCTGTGAGTGGCGCTGGCTAGAGCGCATTTACCAACGGAGTATGATAGATCTGGCAGCTCTGCGCTTCTCCCCGAATATTGTCACAGGTAAAAGCATTCCAGCAGCAGGATTACCGTGGTTCATGACAATTTTCGGACGCGATAGCATTATTACGAGCTTACAAACGTTGCCTTTCGCTCCTGAGCTGGCTGAGGCTACACTACTTACCCTGGCTGCATGGCAAGGCACGGTTAGTGATGATTTCCGTGATGAGGAACCCGGCAAAATTCTCCATGAGCTGCGCTATGGAGAGATGACCATCTTTGGAGAACGTCCTCATTCTCCCTATTACGGGACGGCAGATGCAACACCACTTTTCCTGATCTTGTTAGATGAATATGAGCGTTGGACCGGCGATGATAAACTGGTGCACAAACTCAAGCCGGCAGCAAAGGACGCTCTCACGTGGATAGATGAGTATGGGAGCCGCAACGGTTATGTTGAATTCGACCAGCGTAACAAGCTCACTGGCCTGGAAAATCAGTGCTGGAAAGATTCCTGGAACGCGATCCTCTTCGCAGATGGCTCTCAGTCCCTACTTCCCCGCGCAACATGTGAGATACAAGGGTATGTCTATGATGCAAAAATCCGCTGTGCTCGCCTCGCACGCAAGATATGGAATGATCCTATTCTTGCACAACGACTGGAGCAGGAGGCATCGGATCTCAAACGTCGCTTTAACGAAGACTTCTGGCTTTCCGAGCAGGGCTTTTTTGCCCTCGCCATCGATGGCGCCGGGCGCAAAGTCGATTCTTTAACATCAAACATCGGTCACTTGCTTTGGAGCGGCATCGTTGAGCACGAAAAAGCTCAATCATGCGTCGATCATCTTATGGGTAAGCGGCTCTTCTCTGGTTGGGGCATTCGTACAATGGCTGAGGGTGAGGGGGGATACAACCCGATTGGGTATCACATAGGAACAATCTGGCCACATGATAATTCTCTTATCGCCTGGGGGTTACGACGCTACGGATTCGACCGAGAAGCTGCCCGCATCTCTGCTGGTATCCTTGAGGCAGCAACCTTTTTCAGAGGACGCTTGCCTGAAGCCTTTGCAGGCTATCAGCGGAATCTTACTAGCTATCCTGTTGAATATCCTACAGCTTGTAGCCCTCAGGCGTGGGCTGCTGGAGCACCGTTGCTCTTACTACGTGTTTTCATGGGGCTGGAACCTGATGGCGACAATCTCATCATCAATCCGGCCGTTCCTCTGGCTTTCGGTCGTACGAATATCCTTGATCTATCCGGCCGCTGGGGCCACATCGATGCATGTGCTCACGGCAAGATCGATGTTTTGGAGGCTGGCGAGGCTATGCAACGCCAGGCGTGGTAACAGGAAGACGCTTTCTTATCTCATACTCATCTGTCTGGCAACTCGATCAGGATAAGCATGCTTTTCATTTCTTTCTTCGGCATGTTGGATGGCAAGAATTGGCAGATGCGTACAATCAAACAGTGTTTCAGCTACACTCCCCAGCAGCCGGCGAGCCACGGCATGGCGGTCGTTTATGCTCGAAGCGAAGGCACTCAACGGCGGCGCTATAAGTGTTTGCTCCATCTCAACGAGGTCAGCAAGCATCTCTGGCACATCCTGAGCCTCATGTTGGGCAAAATTAATTCGTAGAGGAAAATTGTGAACGATCTCTCGAAACATTTTCTTCTTGATTCCCTCAAGGTATGTCTGTGCCATCTGGCGAGCCTCATCATTTGTTTGCTGCGTTCTCCCTTCAGCATCTAGATTAACGGGAACAAGCGCAGGGCACATCATGCAAAGGAGATACAGGCTCCCCGCTTCAGGTGCCGAGAGCAACACACTCAGCATTGACGCTGGACGTATAGCAGTTTCTGCATACTTAGAGCCATCTAAGGCCACGAGAATACAAAATGGGCGCAGGTCATTTCGCTCCGTCTGCGCTCTCCGTCCATGCAGAAGAAGCACTGGGATAGGACCACGGTGCGCTATGTATTGGACGATACTTCCCATCGTATAGTGCCTGCTGTCAGTGCCTCTATATCTAGATATAACGATAAGATCAATATGCTCCATTCTAGCATCGGCAAGAGATCCGCTAAATGAGCCAAACCAGAGCTTCGTCTCAACTGGAAGATCATTGAGATATGCGCTGGTCCTCATACGAGAAAGGTAGCTTATCCCCTTCTCCTTATGCGC
>Ga0302321_100002495_pt1 | contig 15766 bp, 11 predicted proteins | sample Fen_T0_1_FD_202505 | JGI IMG/M metagenome (GOLD analysis project Ga0302321, IMG submission 202505) | Peat permafrost microbial communities from Stordalen Mire near Abisko, Sweden - Fen_T0_1 | ecosystem: Environmental > Terrestrial > Soil > Wetlands > Permafrost | place: Sweden: Abisko...
TGATATAAATGAAGAATCGTTTGGTGATTTTCTTTTGCGTTTTTGTTCGGATAAGCAGAATAATGATGTCTATGGGCTGACCATTAAAAAATATCCCGATATCAGGCCAATTGAGGAAGGCCTTCAGAAAGCCTTCAGTCATTACCTCTATTATTTTCCGGGAAAAAGAGTGCCGGCAGTATTTACTTGTATCACAGGCTTTAATAACAGTATTATTACCGGAGATTCAGTGCTGGGTATTAGTCTTGACAGGTATCTTGGAGCCGATTGTGAATATTATCCAAGGCTTAACATTTACAAGTATATTTCTGCCAGGATGACACCTGAGAATATTGTTCCCGACTGCATGTTCGGATGGGGTGCTTCGGAATGGGATATCTCAGCACTTAAATACCCTGCCGACAATGTCCTCGCAGAAATTATTCATAACGGTAAGCTAAAATACTTTGAAAAATGTATGCTGCCTGAAACTTCCGACGAAATTATTTTTGGCTTCACTGCTGATCAGATGACATTCTGCAGGAATAATGAAAGTCAGATGTGGCAATATCTTGTTGAGAATAATCTTCTGTTCAGCACGGATCAGTTTAATATACGTAAACTGACAGGAGAAGCTCCTTTTACAACATATTTTACAAAGGAGTCACCCGGGAGGGCAGCTATCTGGCTTGGGTTCAGAATTGTAGAATCATATATGGAGAAGAACCCGGGGATCAAAATGGATGAAATGATTAATAATACTGATGTCCAGGGGATTCTTGAAAAAGCGAAATACAGCCCTCAGTAGAAAAAGAAAAGGGACATGCGTTGGCATGCCCCGGATACATCTTCTTAAATTGCAATACTATGCAGGATGAATAGCCTCTACAGGACAAACATCAGCACATGCACCACAGTCAGTGCAGACATCAGGATCAATTTTATAGATGTCGCCTTCTGATATTGCTTCAACTGGACACTCGTCGATGCATGTTCCGCAAGCAGTACAATCATCATTAATTTTGTAAGCCATTTCGATTATTTTTTGATTAATTAATTACAATTGGGCACAAAATTACCTTAATTTTTTTAATTGAAAAAGAAAGATGACAAATATATGATTGGATAATTCTCTTTTAACCAAAGTGCGCAATACCGAGTAGAGCTCCCAGGGGGGCAAAAAAATCTCTATAACAGAAAGTTATAAACCAGCCAGCTCAGATTCGCTACTCCGGTTTCCATTCCGTCTTCATCAATATCAAAATCAGAGGTATGAAGTTTGAGCATCCCGGAGTCTTTTTTCCTGATACCGACCCTGTAATAGAGTGAAGGAGCCAGAGCCGAATAGAAAGAAAAATCGTCCGAACTCATCCTGATATCATAAGTTTCGATTTTATCCTGTCCAAGCAATTCTTTGCTGTATTCGATTGCGCTTGAAGTAAGGTTTTCATCGTTGAACAATACAGGATACCCCTCCACTATGTTTACGTCAATCTTAACTCCGAATTCCTTTTCTGTTTCAGCAGATACTGACCTGACAAGGGCAAGTCCTTCTGCTCTCCATTTTTCATCAAAAGTCCTGAACGTACCTGCAATATAAACCTTTTCGGGAATAACATTTGTTGCGCCTTCACCCGATATCCTGCCAATTCCGAGAACAGTTGGTATTTTGTTTATCGCTTGTTGTTCTGACATTCTGTTTTTCAGACGTATGACGAGATTTGATGCAATAAATATCTGATCGGTTGTTAAATCCGGCAGAGCGGCATGACCTCCTTTGCCTGTCACAGTTAGATAGATCTCATCACATGAAGCCATGTAACGGCCTGACTTGTATCCAACTTTTCCGGTCTCAAGTTCAGGAAGAATATGCTGGGCAATTACAATATCAGGTTTTGGATTCATCAGCTCACCTGATTCAATGATTAACCTGGCTCCTCCCGGGGATTTTTCTTCCCCTGGTTGAAAAATCAATAGGACGGTACCCGCTAACTGATCTCTGATACTGTCAAGCAATTTTGTTGTACCCATAAGCATTGCCATATGAGCATCGTGGCCACAGGCATGCATCTTACCCTGATTGAGACTCGAATATTCAGTTTCGTTCCTTTCATTTACAGGTAAAGCATCCATTTCAGCTCTGAGGGCAATTACCTTTTTGCCTTCAGTTTTCCCTTTTATTATTCCTATTATTCCAGTCCCGGCAATGCCTTTCCGGAAAACAATGTTGTTATTCTCGAGCCACTTGCAAATAAATAATGAAGTCTGTGTCTCTTGATAGGAGAGTTCAGGATATCTGTGAAAATGCCGGCGAAGCTGTATGACCTCTTGTTTCAGATCAGCAGATTTTGCAAGTATAATGTCTTTGATACCCGGCATTAATAACTATTTTGTTTGAGAAACTAAAAATCAAGACTGAAAGAGAGATAAAAAATCCTTGGAAGAATATAGCCGTTCTCTATCCCCCAGGCCCAGTCAGCCCTGACGAAGTAGCCAAAAATCTGTGCTCTGCCGCCTACCCCAAATCCTTCTACAATGGGGTCTCTGTTCGAGTCAAGAGTCACTGATACAGGACCATTGGTGATCTTTTGTATGTCATAACCATTATTACCCGACCAGGGAGATTTTCCCGACCAGGCTGTTCCTATATCCCCGAATCCAACAATCTGAAGGCTGTTCAGGAAATTTGACCTTAACGGATGTCCGGCAAAATACCTGACAATGGGCAGTCTTAATTCGCTGTTTATGAGGGCGAAGCTATTTCCGTTTCTGATATTCTGTGAGAAACCCCTCATGTTGGTTGCAAGAGTCTGAAAACCATAATTTACATTAGGGGTTACTGGTATCGTATTATCGAACATCGGGTATTTATTAAAAAGATATCCCATCCAGTTATCAACACCTCCGAGATAGTATAATAGCTTGGTAGGTCCGAAGGATGTACTAGCAGCAAACCTGTTAGCCCAGATAAGCTCCCTGTGTATCCTTATATATTTTCTAAAGTCAATCCCAAGAACAATCATGTCGGACTTTTTGCTGGTCAGCTCCTTATAATACTCTCCGAATATTTTAAATCTGGTTCCAAAGTAAATATTTATACATCTCTTTCGTGTATTATCATAGATTACTTCACCTTTAAGACTTGCCCATTGCTGTGAAAGGTTTTTATAGTTTAGAGTAGCTATATCAGTTGCCAGATATACATGTCTGTCGTATCTGTAGGAGATAGTTCCCTTGAGTGCTAAAACGGGTGTAATGGGTTTGGAGAGAGAAAAATAAAGATTCTGAGTATATGTTTTGAACAGACTTGAATCATCTGAACTGAAATAGGCTTGTCTGTGGTATATCAGTTGCTTGTCAAATTTCCCTTTGAGGTTTTCAATACTAAGCAGATATTCGTTGCTGTCAAAATTCCCTGCGAATCGGAAGCCACCAGTTATCCGATAGTCCTCAAACAGATCGACTGTCCCGATCCGGGTCAGAACATTTATTCCTGGGTTAAAGTAAGGAGCGCCCCCACTGTAAACCTGATAAGAATTATTCAGGAAACTAAAGTCGATCTGTGTAGAAATATAATTATTATAGAAGGCTGTCTCGTAAATTCTTATCAGGGGAAGTCTGAGCTGACCAGTATCAAGGTCGATATTCATATATTTTTTCCGCCATAATTGATTATAATAGTTTTGCTTCTCTTTTTCAAAAATATAATGATTTATGTCGATGGGTTCGTCCTTGATATAATATTCATAGAGCGGTTTCTTGAGAGTATCTCTCATTTTCTTTTCTTCTCCAACTAGCCATTGCCTTAACTGCTCTATGCTGTCAGCTTTATGGAAAAGCTGATTTTTCTCGTTTCGTAATTTGCTGTTCACAACCTCTCCCTGAGGGACAGGATTTGACTGGCTCAGGAGTCCTTTTCTTAAAACATACTGCCTGTTTCTGAAAATCACTTCGCCAAATTCCTCATTACCTGTTACAACGGAATGGTTCCTGATATTCCTGTCATAATTGGTAAAAGGCTGGGAATTGATAAAATACCTGTAGTGAGCAATAGTATCAATAAAACTGATTGAGCTGTCAAATTTTGCAGTGTACCTGTTAAATACTCCGTTTTGGTTTCCTATGTAACTGAATTTATTCTTTGAGATCTCAGCCGGCTGAAACCTGTCGGTATATTTACCTTCTGAAAGTCTTACCAGAACATTATTTTTTCTTGATATATTGTAAGTAAAAAGATCGTATGTCTGTGAAACTTTTTCAAAAGGACTCGCAGTATTTGTGAGGGTATCAGTTAACCTGTTTGATGAAAAAATTATTTCATCAGGTGAATCTTTCATAAAGGCCGGATTAAGGTCATCTGCGACATCCCTGGTGATCTGCTCATTGGTACCCGATGCAATTGTATGAATATAAATATCTGTTATTCCATCTTTTACAGCTGAAAAAACAAGCTGAGAACCTTCAGGAGAATACGAGAAATCGAGCACTTTATCAAAGTACAGAAGAACTCTTTTCTCGGTTTTCCTTTCATTTAGCCTGTAAAAATACATCTCAAGGTCGGATTTTTCATCATTAATGAAAGTAAGGATTTTTCCACTCGGGTGCCAGGCAATTACAGGATAGGTATTATCTACAACCTGTTCGAACTTAGGCTCTTTTCTGAAAATAATTTTTCGTTTACCTGTTGCCTGGTTATATAGCCAGATACGCTTTCTTCCCCAATCGTTGGTCACGTAAGCTATGTAATCTCCTCCGGGACTGACTTTTACCTGCTGATAGATCTGATCTTTTTTTGACTTTCTAACTATATTTGCATCATCTAAAGGAAGGTTTTTATCACCCGAAAATTCTTCAGAATAGAAGTATCTCCATTCCTTCAGAAGCGCTTTCAGATTCTCCCCGGTAACATAAAGGAACCCATCATTGATATTTTTATAAATTTTGGTGAGATATATTATATTTGGTATCAGTGCATTACCATATTTTTTCCCAATGAATCTCCAGAAGGACTGACCAGCATCTATTGCATCATCATACTCAAGATGGCTTATGGTTTTGAATTTTCCAGATTTAAATCCATCCTTTACCCTGTTTTCTGACTCATAATCCCAGCTGCCACCAGCATAACTGACAAGCCCTTTAATGTACCAGTCAGGCATATATATCAATGATGAACTTGATATTCTGTCCTTTACATCAGCGTTGTATAACATTTCATTGATTATAACTTCAGTAATTGAAGCTGCAATCTGGCGTTTAAAAGCTTCATGATCACCTTCATAATAAAGCATTACTTTATTTTTTATTATTCTGTTGAAGCCGCCTGTGTTATAACTGTCCTCGTCAAACGTGACAAGTCCGATATTAGATTGTTTGAACTCGGAGTTTTTATTGAAAATGATGAATATCATCCTTTTCTCCAGCGTGTAATCGAAGAAATCCTCAATTTCAGCCAGCTTCTTCTTTGCATAGTCCGCTGTGAACTGAGCCAGATCGCGTCCATATTCATTAAAATAACAGTCAAAATCGTCGAACCTGTAGTATTGCCAGTAGAAATCGTAGTATTGAACTTTATTTTTACCAAAAGACATCTGGAGACCATTATAAAACTGGCCTTTTGCATTTAAATAAAAAACACACACTACAAAGATGATAATCAGCTTTTTGATATTTGTCTTTTTCAAGGCTTTCATGAAGTAACCGGATCTTAAAATAACAAATTTTGTTCCAAATAATCCAGTCTTAGCAGCAAAACTAATGATAATCTGTTTTAAACTATCTAAAAATCTCAAACTTTATTATTTTTACATCACTTTATATGATTCAATTTTTGCGGCCTGGTTTTTGTATTATACGATGCAACTTAATTCGTCCTTAATTTGTCATATGTACGAATTTGAATTAGCATTTATATATTTGTAAAAAATTTATTGATAAATCTTCTAACATTAAAATACAAGATTGATATGAAACGATTATTCTTTATTTTTTCTTTACTGATTTTTGGAATTAGTGCAAAATCGCAGGTAGCAACAACCAAAATGCAGCTATCAGCCACTGAACATGATTTTGGAACGTTTAAAGAAGAGGCCGGCAGACAGACCTTTGATTTTATTGTTACCAACACAGGTACTGATCCATTAGTTATTCAGAATGTTGTCGCTTCATGTGGCTGCACTACGCCTGAATGGACCAAACAGCCTATTCCGGCGGGCTCAAAAGGTAAGGTTACCGCTATATATGATCCAAAGGACAGACCGGGTCAGTTCAATAAGACTCTCTCAGTATATACTAATACAAAACCGGAAGTTTCTGTTCTGGTAATTAAGGGTGAAGTTATTCCGCATGAAAAAACGGTTGAAGAACTGTTCACCTTTGCGGTTGGTGGTATAAGATTCGAAAGTAACCATCTTGCATTCACCAATGTTAAAAAGAATGAAAAGAAGATGCGGGTTATGCAGCTTATAAATACTTCCGCTGCACCTGTAAAAGTTGAATTTGATGCTTTGCCTCCTCATCTTACTCTGATCTCTAATCCTGAAACTTTGAAGCCAGGTCAAAAAGGAATGGTCGAAGGAACATATGATGCAACCAAAAACGGTGGTTGGGGTAACGTCAGCGACATGATAAAAATAAAGCTGAACGGAGTTATTCAGGAGAATTTATATTATTATGTATCAGCAAACCTGGTTGAAGATTTTTCTTCATTAACAAAACAGGAACTTGAGAACGCACCTGTTTTCAAAGTCGAATCAACGACTGTTGACCTTGGCAAGATAAAAGGCTCGACTCAAAACGAAGTTGAGTTCAAATTTAAAAATGAAGGTAAAAGTGATCTGTTGATCAGATTTATAAGATCTACTTGCGGCTGTACTGCAGTACAGCAGGGAAATCAGGGTATAGGTATAAAACCCGGAGAATCAAGTACTATAAAAGCAGTTTTCAACTCAGGCAGTTATTCGGGAAAAGTTACAAAGGCAATCTATGTTTATACAAATGATCCTAAGAATTCCGAAGTCGTGCTTATGCTTAATGCCGATGTTGAACAACCAGCGGTGGTAAAATAATTAATGGACAGGAAAAAAGAATTTAAAAGCTCACTAAAGATACATCAGGGGATTCCTCAGCCACCGAGTGTCAATCCGGACGTTCTGACTAAATCGGGACAGAAGAGACGAAAGAAGTATTCGGCAGATGAATTTGTTTCCGGGATCCTTTCAGGAAACAGGACCATTCTTAGTCAGGCTATTACGTTAGTAGAGAGTTCATTGCCTGAGCATTATGAAACAGCTCAGTCCATAATAGAGAAATGTCTTCCCTTCAGCTCCAAATCAGTAAGAATTGGAATAACAGGTGTTCCTGGAGCTGGGAAAAGTACCTTCATCGAGACTTTTGGATTGCATATTACCGGAGAAGGACATAACCTAGCGGTCTTAACAATCGACCCAAGCAGTGAGCAGACAAAAGGCAGTATTCTTGGTGACAAAACAAGAATGGAAGAGCTGAGCATTCATCCGCGGGCTTTTATAAGGCCTTCTCCTACAACAGGTACTCTTGGAGGTGTGGCCAGAAAAACCAGAGAAACCATCATACTTTGCGAAGCGGCAGGCTTCGATACAATACTTGTTGAAACAGTTGGTGTTGGGCAATCTGAAACTGCTGTCCACTCAATGGTTGATTTTTTTCTGCTTCTGATGCTGGCCGGTGCAGGAGACGAGCTCCAGGGCATTAAGAGAGGAATTATGGAAATGGCAGACCTGATAGCCATTACAAAAGCCGATGGTGCAAATAAACTCTTTGCTGAGAATGCCCGTGTTTCGTATCAGAATGCACTTCATCTTTTCCCTAAAAAGCCATCGGGGTGGGTTCCCCAGGTTCATACATGTTCAGCATTAACTAATTCAGGTATTAAAGAACTCTGGGAAATAATAACTGAGTACCTGAATTTTACAAGAAATTCAGGATATTTTGAGACATTCAGAAAGGAGCAGGCAATTATAAGAATGCATAATGCAATTTTAGAATATCTTAATAAATCTTTCTATAACAATGATGACGTTAAATCAATGGTTCCGGAGGTTGAACGTCAGTTGCATGATGGCACCATAACTTCATATAAGGCTGCTTTAAAATTGCTGGACAAGTATTTCAAAAGGCGTACTGAATAATAATTTATATCTTTGCCACCAAATAATTTATTTCGGATTAAAAAATCAAAACCAATTTGTATGAAAAAGGTCATTTATCTGATTATAAGTGCAGTTTTAATTTCATGTTCTTCAAAACCACATTATACTGTTAAAGGAAAGATTACAGGTTCCGACAGTATTACTTTTTATCTCCAGAAAAGAGATGCCGGCAAGATTGTTTCGATAGATTCCGCTGTTTCAAGGAAAGGTATTTTTATCATGAAAGGTGGTGTCATTGATCATCCTCAGATGATTCAGCTTGTCGCAGGTAATACAAGAAAAAGGACGTCATTTTACCTTGAGAATTCGGAGATAATTGTTACCGGGAGCCTTGATTCCCTGTATAAAGCAAAGATATCCGGATCTAAAACACAAGATGAGTACAATTCACTTATTGATTCAAACAAGCCACTTAGTGATGCATATTCAAAAATCATTATCAAGCACCAGGCTGCAAGTCAGTCCGGAAATGCAGCAAATATCACAATTCTTGAAAAAAGAGCAGATTCTATTCAAACAGAGATGCTAAACCTTGAGAAAAAATTTATAAAGACTCACCCTTCTTCATATATAACTCCCGCTTTGATAGTAAGTCTAAGTTACGAGATGGAAGCGGATGAGATCGAATCGATGGTTAATGGGCTGGATACTTCAATAACCGCCTTACCCGAAATAAAAAGCCTGAAGGAGAAAGTAGCCGTTATGAAAACTGTTGCAGTTGGTCAGAAGGCGCCTGATTTTACAATGAACGATGTAAATGGAAGTCCGGTCACCCTATACTCAAAGATTGGTTCAAAGTTACTACTGATAGATTTCTGGGCAGCCTGGTGCAATCCATGCCGCCAGGAAAATCCGAATGTCGTAAAAATTTATAATGAATTTCATAAGAAAGGATTCGATGTATTTGGCATTTCCCTGGATAATTCTAAAGAAGCCTGGGTTAAAGCAATCGCTGATGACAAACTTACATGGACGCATGTTTCGGATCTGCAGCGCGGGAATAATGCAGCTGCTAAATTATACTCTGTGAATTCAATACCATCCAACTTTCTTCTCGACGAAACAGGAAAAATAATCGGAAGGAACCTCAGGGGTGAAGCGCTTTATAACAAAGTTGCTGAAGTTCTCGCAGGAAAAAAATAATTTCGGATTTCGGATTTAAGATTTTTGAATAAAATATATTTAAGGCTGCTTCAGAAAAGAAGCAGCTTTTGTATTTTCTAGCCCCTTGCCCCTTGACCCTCACACCTTTTCATCCCTCTTTCTTTACTTCCTCAAGAATAAATCCAGTCCCTCTAACAGTACGGATATCTATATTCGTATCTTCTGATACATATTTTCGTAAGCGGCTGATAAAGACATCCATGCTTCGTCCCAGAAAGTAATCATCCTCACCCCATATCTCAGTCAGAATATCTTCCCGGGCAAGTATTTTGTTTTTGTTTATAATGAAATACTTCAATAGCTGCGCTTCCTTGAGAGTAAGTTTTTCTTTTGTATTTCCACATATCAACTCAAGAGTGTTATATTTTAATACAGTATTTGATACTTTAAACTCATCATTTGTTGAGGAATAGGCACGTTTAAGGATATTATTTATCCGAAGGATAAGAACCTCAGGATCAAAAGGTTTAGTAATATAATCATCAGCTCCTATTTTAAGGCCCCTTACAATATCTTCTTTAAGGCTCTTTGCCGTCAGAAATATGACAGGAACATCGGGGTGAATCTCCTTAACTTTTTCTGCCAGAGTGAATCCGTCCATTTCAGGCATCATCACATCGAAGACACATATATCAGGTTTATCCTGATTAAATAATTCCCATGCTTCTTTACCATCGCGGCCCAGTTTTACATCAAAACCGCTTATTGATATATATTGAGTCAATATATTTCCAAAATCTCTGTCATCTTCAGCAACTAAAACTTTCATTTCCGATTATTTTAATTAGTAAGGTATTGTAATAGTAAAGATACTAACTATTCTGATTTAATTATTTCAGATAATTGTGATGCTCCATTCTCGTTGATAGCCTCAATCCGGAAAAAGTAGGGCATTTCTTTATCCATCGCTTTAAGCCAGTATTCATTAGCGCCATATAACATAATACAATTGTATAACTTATCGGGCGCTGTTCCCATATAAATGTTACAGGCATATGCATTATCAACCGGTGTCCATTTTAACCAGGCGCTTCTCTTGTCTTTCTCAGTGCGTAAAACTATAAAGTTCCTGACAGGATCAGGTTTGCTTCCATGACCTGATCCAAAGACCCTCAAGCCGCTGATGGCAAACTTACCTGTTGGGAGATGCAGGTTTTCAAGTTTTATAAAACGAGCTTCTACAGGTTGAGGCAGTTCAATATAATCGTGCGGTACATCTGTAAGGTTTTTACTTTTGTCGATAAGAAGCGTCCACTTTTTTCCGTCAATAGAGTAATAAAGTTTATACTGATGAAAAACATTGGTTTGTTTTCCCATGAGTGTGGCATCCTGATCGGCATAATTAATCTGTATAGCTTTGACAGTAGATACTTCGCCAAGATCGCTGGAAATCCACTCTCGGGCTTTGCCGGTTGAGGCGGACCAATAGCTCCTGATGTTTTCGTCTACGGCATTGTTAGGCGGATAGCCATTCAAAGATGAAGATACCTGAACCGGTTTATTGTAATTGAGAAGCATCCACCCTGTAAACCTGCTTACAAGATGATCGGCTCTTCCATAAGGAAGATAAAGAGGATAGTCACCAAAGGCAGTGTTACAGTACATAATGTCATTCTTATCGAAACCGGCAGGCCACAAGCCAAGCCTTCTTTCGAAGCTGTTTTTTACTGAGATGGATATTGTGCTGACATGCCAGTAGTTGTCCCATCTATCCTGAAATGTTGACCCATGTCCGGCGCCTCGTGCAAAACCACCTGGCTTATAAGAAAGGGGCATAGACTGATGAACAAAATTTCCCAGTGGTTTGTCTGATACTGCCACACCATCGGCATATCCGCTGAATTCTGTTCCCGGTGCCCCATACTGGAGATAATACTTACCATTGTGTTTGGTCATCCATGAACCTTCAATAAAGGGATCGAGAAATGTATTGTCAGAATATTCCCCGAAACGCTGCCATCCATATCGTTCAGAATTTAAAAGCAATAGCTCTTTTCTTGTTCCCAGGGGAGTAAATTTTTTCCGGTTTATCTCAATACCATAAAGAGGGTAAGCATTGCTGCTGCCATTAAACATATAGAGTTTTCCGTCATCGTCGGTAAAAAAATCCGGGTCCCATCCGCCAATAGCAAAGGAGTCCAAAGCTTCTTTCCATTCGTTTGCTTTTGGATTAGTGCTCATCCAGATCGGGAAATTGGTTGAGTACGTCGATCCGAATGCAAGGAGTGTATCTCCCTGAACCCAAACAGCTGGTGCGCACAAGTCATCATAGACTTTATGGTATGGTTTCAGAAAGGATTTTAAAATAAAATTCCAGTGATTCAGATCGGTACTCCACCAGTAACCCCACTGGTTTGTAGAAAAAAGATAGTAATCCCCTTTATAAAGAACTATTACCGGATCAGCGGTCGCCCTGTGTTTGCCTGATTCAGTGAAGTTTGGAATTGGACAATAGCCATAATCGAGATTCAAAGGATTGCAATAAGTTTTCTGTGCTGATAAGCCGGCACTAAAAAATGTCAGGATAGTGAAAACAATAATTGTGCGAATCTTTCTCATATCTAAATTAGTGAAGTAGATTTATTATGAAGTTTTGTATGAGTTATTCGGCAAGATTAAAGTGAATGTACTTCCCTTTCCGGGCCTGCTGCTGACAGTTACATCTCCGCCATGAGCTTCCGCAATTTTCTTAACATAGTACAGGCCTAGTCCCAACCCTTTGAATTTATGTATATTCCCTGTAGAGGCCCTGTAAAACTTATCAAAAATATGTTTCTGATCGATCTTATTAATTCCGATGCCATTATCAGATACTTTAATACATACATTATTATTCTCTGTGAAACCTTCAATATCAATAACCGGTTGTTTGTCGGAATATTTCACAGCATTGGAGAGAAGATTATTAAGAAGAGTCGTAAAATAGATAACGTCGAGATCGACTTTGGCTCCGCTGAAATTATATTTCTTATAGATTGAAGCGTTGTTGCCACCACCTGACTTGAAACTGTCGACTATATCGTTCATTACCTCCTCAATATCGACGGTTGTTTTATCGAGTTGGAACTGGGTTCGTTCCCACATACTTATTTCAAGTATCATATTGATAAGCTGATTCAGATGAACACTTTGTTTCCCGATAAGTTTTGCCGTTTCAAGTATCTTGGCATCATCATTCCTGATCTGCGGCATTTCAAGAGTCTTTCCTGCAACAGTTATAGTCGATAACGGGGTTTTTAACTCATGAGTCATATTATTAATGAAATCTGTCTTCAGGTTTGAAAGTCTTTGCTCTTCTGAGAGGTTCCGGAAAGTTATCATGAACATAATGCCCACAAGAAGTATGCTGAGTATACTAAGACCAAGTGATGCGGAGATCTCTTTTAGTATCGTTTTCTGCTGATTGGAAAAGTCAATGGAGTAATCAAAAACTAACCTGTAGTTATTATCTTCCATCGCAAACCAGTTAACGAGGATTTTTGACTTTGGAATTTCAGAAACAGCTGGTTTTTTGCTTCTGTCAGGTGAAATCCGGTTGGCAAAATCTTCACTGCGGTATACAACAATTGTATCATTACTGATCATTTCCAGATTGTTGATAACAACTGAAAAATTGAATTTCTTTTCATATCCTCTCCTTTCAAAATATGTTGAAAGCATATCTGAAAGATCCTGTTCTTTATTTACAACTGTTGTAAAGTAATTGAGAATATCCTTTTTCCTTGATGCCAGTTCTTTTTCATCTTTTGTCTCGTGCAGCTCTTTAACAGCCTGTTCTGAATATTTACTCAGGAGAAACCGAACTGTATCAAAACCATCTGTTGGCATTCTCCTGCTGAAATAGTTAAGCGCATCCTTTGAAAGTATGGTATATCTTAAAGCAAACATCTCATTTTTCTGTTTCCAGATACCTAATATGATGAATACCTGTACTGATATCAGAATAAGGATGGATGAAATACCAAGGATCAGAACAGTGTTTTTTGTTTTCATCTTCTTTGTTATTTTTTCTCAAAATTATTCAATTTATTGATACCGGCGAGAGATTGGAGAAACATTAACCCGGCATTAACCGGGTGTTAACAAAATAACTATCACACAGGGCGTATCTTTACATTGTCAAACTAAAAACGAGGCAGTCATGAAAAAGTACAGTTTATTTTTAATAATTATTTTCCTGGTCACACTGGGTTCTTCCTTTCAGCAGGTAATCGCCCAGGATAAGACGAAAGAAGAGCAGGAAAAAGATGCTAAGATCCAGCTGTCAATTGAACAGCAGAAAAAAGCAATGGCAGAACAAAAGAAAGCCCAGTCAGACGCAGAACAAAATCTCGACAAGCAGAAGGATGAGTTTGATAACTCAATAAAACGAGTCCAGATTGATGTTGAAAATGCAGATAGAGACCCTGAAAAAGCCTTTAGGATGGCAAGAGGTAACAGATCATTCACTTTTGATGAACCATTTGCATTCTCTGGTGATATGCAGGGATTCTATGAACACTCGATGGGTGGTGATTCACAAAGAACAACCTGGGATTTTTCAAAGTCGATAAAGGAAAATACATTCTCAAGGGATTACTCCTTCGATGTGGATAAATCGACAAAATCAGTTGTAATGTCTGTAATGGGCGATTGTAAATCGGGTGAGATCCGTATCAAGATTGTCATGCCAAATGGTAAAAACTATTCGGATATCCTGATTGATGAATCAGTCAATCTAAACTGGAGAAAGTCATTCACTATCTCTGAAACAGAGAATCAGGATAAGACAGGAGACTGGAAATTTCAGATTTCGTCGACCAAAGCAACAGGGTTTTTTAAAATTTCACTTCAGGCATTTTAGTTTTCATTTCTGATAAAAGGGGACTGGCTAAGGGGGCCGGTCCCTTTTTTATTTTCCGGGGTTTTTGCCCCCCTGCACCCCTAAAGGGCGGTTAATTCGTCACTCTTTTCGGCTTAATTCCCCAGACTTCTTTCTTCTCCCGGTTTTTTACCCCCAAACCCCCCAAGGGGGGCTTAAATTCACTTAATGTGTGATGATTTTGGGGTGTTGAAAAAGTCCTTTTTAACCGCTAAGTGCGCTAAGAAGACGCTAAGCACGCAAAGTCAAGATATTATAATTCAGCTCTTTGCGATCTTGGCGTAAAAACTTTGCGACCTTTGCGGTTAATGGATTTCAGTTTTTTCCCCCGTAGTTCTTCTCTGGCAGTTATTAAAAAAAGGATCCCAGTTCCTGTTCTGATAAAACTCCGATGTCTTTATGTTGAAGTATCCAAGGATATGGCAAGGAGATAGAGTATAGATCAGTTCATCATTATCTCCGAAGTAGGGATTAGTAATGGTCAGTATTTCTTCGATATCAACATCTTTCTTATTGGAAACGCTGGTATATACTTCATAAATCACTTTAGGAATTGCTACGATTATAGTATACAAACCATAGTCTTTCCTCTGAAAAAGAAAATAAGAAACCTCAATAGCCTCGTTAGGATTAACTCTGTCGGTAGAATGAGCTAGCTGACTCTCAAAGATAAATCCTTCATTCATAATGTTTTCAACTATCTCGAAATCTCTGGTATTATGGAGGAAGAAATAGCAGTCCTTGAAATTTTTCAGTATTGATGCTAGTATCTCTCCTTTATTCTTCATCAGGCAGGAAGTCGATTTTCCGTTAATCTTATCCAAAAATAGCTTATATTATTTTATTTGCAACACTTAGACCATTTGTTCTGTTATATGTTAAATTTGTAGCCAGTGTTCACTTTAATTGAATAATGAGAAAGGTATTTTTTCTTTTGATTGCCATTTTAGGGTTTTCCTGTGGAAGGAGTGGCGGTGATCAGAACAATAAAATAATTACGGTAAGCATAGCCCCATTCAAATACTTTGTTGAAGAGATTGCCGGGAATGATTTTTCAGTTAATATAATGGTGCCTGCAGGCGCAGATCCTCATACCTATGAACCTTTCCCTGAACAAATAAGTAAACTCAGGAAATCAGCCGGTTATATAAGCAATGGCTTTCTAGGTTTTGAAATGAACTGGCTCGATCGTTTTTATGAGACAAACAGAACAATGAAGCGGTTATGTTTAGGTGACAGGATTGATCCTCTGGCCTCAGACCATCATCACGAAGGAGGACATGTCGAAAGCGCCGATCCACATTACTGGGTATCTCCTAATTGTGCCATGGTAATTGCTTCCTCTGTTAAAGTATTTCTTTGTGAACTTAATCCGGCGCAAAAACAGAGTTATGAAACAAATTACCAGCTTCTTCTCACAAAGATTCAGAATGTTGATAATATTGCCCGGGAGCACTTTTCGAATGTGACAAGTAAAGATTTCATGATTTATCATCCAAACCTGGCATATCTTGCAAGAGATTACGGGCTTGAAGAGATTCCTGTGGAGTATGAAGGTAAAGAGCCGACTCCA
>Ga0302321_100002496_pt1 | contig 15763 bp, 10 predicted proteins | sample Fen_T0_1_FD_202505 | JGI IMG/M metagenome (GOLD analysis project Ga0302321, IMG submission 202505) | Peat permafrost microbial communities from Stordalen Mire near Abisko, Sweden - Fen_T0_1 | ecosystem: Environmental > Terrestrial > Soil > Wetlands > Permafrost | place: Sweden: Abisko...
ACCACTAAAAATGCCGGTATAAATGCAGCTGCTATCAGCATAGGTCGTGTCCAAAAGGTGTTTTTTGTTGGTGGTTCTAAAATTACGGATTCACGTGCCTTAACAAAACGATTCCATTCCAAATCAATATCAGAATTCACATTGCTTTGCAGTGCCCCGGTGAGTTTCCAGACTCGCTCAAGTTCAGCAAAAGTCTGTTTATTGTGGGGCGATTCATCTAGCCAGATATTCATATATTCCAGATCGGGACCGGTAATCCGGCCACTAAAATAATCTGATACAATATGGTATATGTCCCTGTCCACCATTCTAATTTTTATAATGACAATGTTATATAAAAAAACCCTACCAAAAAATGAAATAATATTAAACCAATACAACCTAAAAATAAGACCGTTTCGACAGACAAAAGAGGCTTTAGCTTCTCTCGTAATATTTTCAAGGCTTTGCTAATATGCTTCTCAACAGCTTTTACGGAAATACCTAATTCATGGGCAACCTCCTTATTTGTCAGATCACTGAACCTGCTCAATTGAAATACTTCCCGGCACACTGGAGAAAGCTCATGAATAGCTTCATGCACTTTCGTATCCACGGAGATTTTATCTTTTTCGATTTGAACCAAATCAGACACCTCAGATGATGGTTCAATTTTTGTTATTTCAATAGAGGTAAACCGTTTCTTCTGGTTGACATAATTTAACGAAGTATTCACCACTGCCCTGTATAGATACGATTTTATCGAATTCTGAATAGTTGTCTGATCCTTGATTTGCCAAAACCGGAGAAACACCTGCTGAACAACATCCTTTGCCAGATCGACATCCTTAACCACTGTGAAGGCCAGGTTGCTTAACGGCTTAAAATGTTCACGAAAAATCTTTTCAAATTCTTTGTCGTTCATTCAACAAAAATAAAAAAAGGTGTCCGAAAACCAAGACACCTTTTCATACTTAACCAATAAACCCAAATTATTAACCCTTTTTCTCTACAAGAGCCATAGTCCTTGAAACCAGTTCGGAACTAACATTGATTTCTAAACCTCTAAAGAACTCATCCAAACTGGTCTCAATGTCTTCCAGTACTTTGTCCATCTCAACTATTTGTCCTCCAGGATAGTCAAGACTATCATTCAAATACATTAGTGTAGAACATTTTGCCATAGGCTTCTTATTAAATTAGTTTTATTATAAAACGATACTATTATTAAAAAATTGTTCATTTAAAAATATTTTTTGGTGTTTAGGCTAAAAACTATTCATCCATAGCCTAAACACCTAAGCAACTACTTCAATGTAAGATTAATATCATATTGCTTAATCAGTTTACGCATGTTAATAATGGCATACCGCATACGACCCAGGGCTGTATTGATAGACACATTGGTTTGTTCGGCAATCTCCTTAAAACTAAGTCCTCCATAATGCCTTAGCAGGATAATTTCCTTTTGGTCGTCAGGTAATTTATCAACCAACCTCCGAACATCGTCAAAGATCTGGTCATTGACCATTACCTGTTCCACATTTTCTTCGGAATACCTGGGAGAATTAAACAGGTCCATCTCATAATCATCGTTACTGCAAGTATTGAGTTGCTTGTTGCGACGATAATAATCGATGATCAGGTTATGCGCAATACGCATGATCCATGACAGAAGCCTGCCATTGTCCTGGTATTTTCCATCCTGGAACGACTTGATAACTTTAACAAAAGTATCTTGGAAAAGGTCTTCAGCTAGATGTTGATTCCTAACGTTAAAATAGATGTAAGTATAGACCTTATTTTTGTATCGGTGAATCAGTTCTTCAACTGCTTTCGATTCACCTGCAATAAACCTGTTTACAAGTTCATTGTCGGACATTTCTAATGCTCTCAAAACAACCTCCTTATCTTATTTGGTTAAGCTGGTAGATTTGTTTCGCTAAGCTGTCCTCCTTTTTAGTTAATTATTTTTGTTGAATGCAAGTAAATAAAAATTTTCTTTTTATCAAAACATTACCTTTGCTAATTCATCGATTTATTATTTTATTTTCAGAATTGATGAGCTTTTATGAAAGGTATTTGTTTTGCTTTATTTACGAATTTTGAATTAAGATTGTTTCGTTGGTTACTATAAATCTGTTAGTTCATGTCAGAAAAGTTGAAAAGCGATAAGGATTGTATTGTTTTGCGTGGAGTTCGGGTTAATAACTTGAAAAACATAAATTTATCCATTCCGCGAAATAAGTTTATTGTTGTTACCGGACTAAGCGGATCGGGCAAATCGTCGCTTGCTTTCGATACCATCTATGCCGAAGGTCAAAGACGCTATGTAGAAAGCCTTTCAGCCTATGCTCGTCAGTTTCTGGGACGAATAAACAAGCCAGATGTCGACTTTATTGATGGCATACCTCCTGCTATTGCTATCGAACAGAAGGTTAACACACGCAATCCCCGGTCAACTGTCGGTACTTCAACTGAGATTTATGATTACCTCAAATTACTTTATGCCAGAATTGGCATTACATACTCTCCCGTTTCCGGAAAAATTGTAAAAAAAGACTCTGTTACAGATGTGGTTAACTACATAATTTCGTGCGAAGAAGAGACTTCAGTATTAATCCTCTGTCCCGTTAAAAGAACCCGTGACAAACATTTTCATCAATTTCTGGAAATTTTGCTCAACCAGGGAACCAACCGAATTGAGATTGATGGCAACGTTGAAAAACTTGACGATGTTCTGAAAAAATACAAAACTTTTACAGATGCACAGCAGATAAACCTGGTAATTGACCGGCTTCGCGTAAGCCGTGACGAAGACTCGCTAAGCCGTTGCGCTGATTCCATCCAAACCGCCTTTAGCGAAGGTCTTGGAGAATGTATTATCCGTGTTTTGGACGAAAAGAACCCGCAGTTTCGCCATTTTTCCAACCGTTTTGAACGCGATGGAATGGAATTCGAAGAACCGAACGAACACATGTTCAGCTTTAATAATCCCTATGGCGCTTGCCAAAAGTGCGAAGGATACGGAAAAATAATCGGTATCGACGAAGACCTTGTAATCCCTGATAAGAATTTATCGGTTTTTGAAGACGCTGTTGCCTGTTGGAAAGGCGAAAGCATGAGCTACTATAAGGATATGTTCATCCAGCAATCAGCCAAGTACAACTTTCCAATTCACCGTCCTTACTTTGAATTGACTGACGAACAGCGCGATTTACTTTGGATCGGGAATAAACAGGTGGATGGAATTAACGATTTCTTTGCTCACCTGGAAGAAAAAAAGTACAAAATCCAAAACAGGGTGATGATAGCCCGGTATAGTGGCAAAACCACTTGCCCGGATTGCAAAGGATCACGCTTACGCAAAGACGTTGGGTATGTAAAAATAAATGAAAAAAGCATACAGGAACTGGTGTTAATGCCAGTTGATGAACTATATGCTTTCTTTAATACCTTAACACTTACAGAATACCAGGAAGGCGTGGCAAAGCGTATCCTCACTGAAATTGTAAATCGCCTCGAATTCTTGAACAACGTAGGTTTAGGTTATCTAACTCTCAACAGGTTGTCATCAACACTATCGGGTGGAGAGTCGCAGCGAATCAATTTAGCCACATCACTTGGCAGTAGCCTGGTTGGCTCATTATATATTCTTGACGAACCTAGCATTGGTTTACATTCTCGAGACACGCAATTACTGATTGGCGTTGTTCGAAAATTACAACAAATTGGCAATACAGTGCTGGTGGTAGAACATGATGAAGAAATTATCCGCAAAGCAGACGAGATTATCGATATTGGCCCTCTGGCAGGGCGACTTGGAGGTGAAGTAGTTTTCCAGGGAACTCACCAAGACTTGGAAAATTCGGAACTCAGCCTAACCGCTAAATATCTTACAGGGGCTGAAAAAATACCAGTTCCAAAACTTAGGCGGAAATGGAATAACTTTATTGAAATTGTTGGCGCCAGGGAAAACAATCTCAAACGACTAAACGTAAAATTCCCACTTAATGTACTTTGTGTGATAACCGGTGTGAGTGGTTCGGGTAAGTCTACATTGGTTCGCAACATACTTTATGCATCCATAAGTCGCTATTTTAATGGATACACGGAAAAGGCAGGAGCTTTTGATTCGCTGAAAGGCGATTTACGCGCCTTAAAGGGTGTAGAGTTTTTGGACCAGAACCCGATTGGCAAATCATCGCGCTCAAATCCTGTTACATACAGTAAAACATATGACGAAATCCGAAAACTTTATTCTGAATTGACTGCAGCAACCCATAATAACCTCAAACCAGCCCATTTTTCATTTAATGTGGATGGTGGACGATGTGAAGAATGCCAGGGTGAAGGCGAAATCAAAGTAGAAATGCAGTTTATGGCTGACGTTCGCTTGGTTTGCGAAAGCTGTCATGGTATGAGGTTCAAGGAAGAGGTGCTTGGAGTGAGGTATCAAGGTAGAAATATCTTCGATATACTTGAGATGACGGTTGAAGAAGCCATAGAGTTCTTTGGTGAAAACAAAGGAACCATTGAGAAACGAATTGTTCAGAAATTACAGCCTCTGGCCGACGTTGGTTTGGGATATGTTAAACTTGGACAATCATCCAGCACATTGAGCGGTGGCGAAAGTCAACGGGTAAAACTAGCCTCATTCCTTACCCACGAGAAAAGCCTCGAGCCTACCCTTTTCATTTTTGATGAGCCTACCACAGGTCTCCATTTCCACGATATCCGAAAGCTGCTCGATGCATTCAATGCGTTGGTGGAAAATGGCCATAGCATCATCGTTATTGAGCACAACATGGAAGTTATCAAATGTGCCGACTGGATTATCGATCTTGGTCCGGAGGGCGGAAAAGCAGGCGGGAATATAGTGTTTGAGGGCACGCCAGAACAGCTTGTTAAATGCAAAGAGTCTTATACTGGTAAATACTTAACTGAAAAGCTATAATAGATATTACCAGCATCATAAAACCTTCATCAATCGTTATGATGTTTGTTTAGGCTGAATGGTGTTTGGGTTTATAATTTCGATTTAACACTGGAAATATTATCAATGCAATTGAACCCCAGATCAGGTATATCAGACTTGTGAAAGAATGAGCGATAAGTGCAAAAATCAACCCATCCGGGCGGCTTATTCCAAATAGAAAAAGGGATTCGATAACCATAAAATGCCAGGCACCAATCCCGCCCTGCACAGGAGCAAGCATGGCCAAACCACTCATCATAAAAGTAAACATTGCTATCCAAATACTCAAATGACTGGTTGGCGGGAAAGCCAGAAAAATAACAAATAACATAAGCAGCCACATAAGGAAGATAAAGAGCGTGTGACCAATAAAATACCATTTGTTCTCAAGCATTAGGATGGATTTGACACCTTCCTTAAACTCACGCTTAATTTTGTTAATTTTATCGCTGAATTTGCTGTTTTTAAAAGGATTAAGCAAAAAGAAAATCACAACAATTAAAACTACCACAATAATGCCCAATATTATATTGGTAAGTGACAACAATTTAGCTAAGTTAACGCCAAATTCAGGGTGTAGCCTAAAGAATTCCTGTAATACACCAATATTAATAATAAAGATAATAACAGCCAGACCCATCATGGTTAAGGTATCAGCAATCCGCTCAACAATCATGGTACCTACCAGTTTAGAAGCGGGTATTTTTTCATATTTTGAAAGGATAGTACACCGAGCCACTTCACCACCCCTTGGAATGATCAGGTTCGTAAAATACAATACCATTACCGATAAAAAGATATTGCTGACTTTTGGATCGTAACCCAGCGGTTTGATTAACATTTTCCAACGAATTGCTCTGCTTAAATGACTTAACAAACCTAGTAACACAGAAACAAGAATCCAGAAATAGTTGGTCTCAATAAGACCATTTTTAATTGAATTCCAGTCCAAATGTTTGTATTGCAACCAAAACAGAAACAAACCAACAAAAAGAAGTAAGGAGTAAATTAATCCGTTTTTAACATGTTTCATAACAACGCAATTTTACAAAGCTCAAAAATAGAAATAATTAGTATTATCCAAGTGTAAGATTGTCCAAATACCCTAAAAATTGGATGAATGTTCCAAATAAACGGTATAACATCAAATTATAGCCTATGAATCACATTTCTTCATTTATTATTTTTAGGAAACACATTATATTTGATAAACAAATTTAGAAGCCTGTAATGAAAAATTACTTAAATGAATCCTATGATTTTAATGATGCCGAACTAGTTTCTATATTGGACGAATTCTCACTTTGGTCTGCACCATTTGGATTAAAACTGCTGGAGTGTGTTGAAATGAAACACGGAATCAACGCATTGGACATTGGTTTTGGCTCAGGATTTCCATTACTTGAACTGGCACAACGGCTTGGCAGCACTTCAAAAATTTATGGAATAGACCCATGGGATGCGGCCATCAATAGGGTTGACCAAAAAATAAGGTTTTATGGATTAACCCATACACAAGTCCAACATGCTGTGGCTGAAAAAATTCCATTTCCTGATCAGTTCTTCGACCTGATAGTATCCAACAATGGCTTAAATAATGTAGAGGATTTGGATCAATCGCTATCTGAATGTTACCGAGTAACCCGTCATGGAGCTCAGATGGTTATTACGATGAACTTGCCGGAAACCTTTATCGAATTCTATGATATTTTTCACGAAACCCTAACAGAATTAAGTTTAGAAAAACACTTTAAAGACATGGAAGATCATATCTTTCATAAACGAAAACCTGCTGATTATCTCCGAAATAAACTAGAAATCCATGGTTTTAGTGTATTCCAAATGCATCTCGACTCTTTTACTTACAAATTTGCAGATGGTACGGCACTTCTAAACTATTCATTTTTCAAAATATGCTTTCTTGACGGATGGAAAAGTTGTGTTGAAGCCAGCCTAATCCCTTTAGTGTTTGGGCGGCTTGAGGGCAACCTTAACAAATATGCCCAAAAGAACAATGGGATTGAACTTACCGTTCCATTTGCGTGTTTCGATATGAAAAGAACCTAAGTTGAATAAAATCCAAATATTAAATTTTGGCGATGTATAGGATCGATTAATTTTACATCCGCTTATAAAGACTGAACATACAAAAACAACGATATGAATTACAGAAAATTAGGCAAAACCGGGTTGAACATTTCAGAAATAAGCTTGGGAACATGGCAGGTTGGAGGACGCTGGGGCGATGACTTTAACCACTCAAATGCCGATAAAATTCTCAACTTTGCCATAGACCATGGCATCAATTTCATTGATACAGCTGACGTTTATAGCAATGGCGAAAGTGAAAAGGCTGTTGGACGGATAATCCGGTCTCGTTCCGAAAAAGTATATGTAGCCACCAAGTGCGGAAGACAATTATCTCCTCATGTCAATAGTGCTTATACAGATAAGATCTTGCGTAAATTTGTGGAGAATAGCCTAAAAAATATGGGTTTGGAGAGGCTCGACCTGATCCAACTCCATTGCCCGCCTCATGAAGTGTACTATAGACCTGAGATTTTTGAATTATTCGATCAACTGAAAAAAGAAGGAAAAATTGCCAACTTGGGTGTCAGCGTCGAAAAGGTGGAAGAAGCCTTGAAAGCGATTGAATATCCCAATGTTACTACGGTTCAGATTATTTTTAATATGTTCAGGCAGCGTCCTTCAGAATTATTCTTCAAGGAAGCCCAGAAAAGGGATATTGGCATTATCGTGCGCGTACCGCTGGCAAGTGGCATGCTTACAGGTAAATACAACAAGGATATGACCTTCGCATCAGGCGATCACCGTAACTTCAACCGAAATGGCGCCGGATTCGACAAAGGCGAAACCTTCTCAGGTATTGATTTTAATTCAGGTTTAGATGCCGTGGAAGAACTCAAAAAAATATTTCCTAACCAAGATCTTGCTGTACAAGCTTTAAAATGGATTTTAATGTTTAAGGAAGTAAGCTGCATTATACCAGGAGCATCAAGGGTTGACCAGTTGGAATCCAACCTGAAAGCTATAGATGTACCTTCGCTAAAAGATGGTGAAATTCAAAAGGTTGCAGAAGTTTACAATAGGCTAATAAAGAACCAGGTACATCATCTTTGGTAAAATCCGGTTTAGAAACTTTTTCCCAAAGGCAGTTGGCAAAGAAGCTATCATCCCGGGCGTCACACGGAATGATAGCTTCTTTGCTTTTTTGGACATTTTCCTTTCCGTTCTTCCAAATTCATCCTTCAAACAATAAATAAAGTAATTAACAGTTTATTGTTAATATAAAAACCTGGTCTTTATTTTGCGTTGCATTTTTAATCGGTACTTTTACTTGGTTTTTTGGTTAACTATCACCGATTCATATTCAGATTAATACAGAAAATAAGAAACATGAACTTGTCTAGATTAGTAATCATTTGGTTATTTGTACAATTTTTCATCTCAGGGTTGCAAGCCCAGAAAAGTCTGATTTATAGCCTGCCAGATCAGGATTATAAAACAGCCATGGAATTATATGAAAAACAGAAATACTCAGCTGCCCAGCAATTTTTCCAAAAGGTTATCGAAAAGCCATCGTCAGCTAATACAGGAATAAGGGCTGATGCAGAATATTATTCGGCTTTGTGCGCCCTGGAACTTTTCAATCCCGATGCAGAATTTCTGCTTACACACTTCATTACTGGAAATCCTGAAAACAACAAGGCCAACGATGCCTATTTTTTTATGGCTCGCCACCAATACAACAATAAGAAGTACAGCAAAGCAATAGAATGGTTCGAAAAGGTTGATGCTGGAAGGCTTACCCGCGACCAATCAGCTGAATACCACTTTGAGGCAGGCTACTGTTATTTCATGCAGGAAAATTACGACAAAGCCCGTTTGCACTTCTTTGAAATCAAAGATATTGACACCAAGTACACGGCTCCTGCCCTTTACTACTATTCTCACATCGCGTATATACAAAAGAATTATGAAACAGCATTAGAAGGCTTTCTTCGCCTGCGCGACGACGAAACCTTCGCTCCGATAGTGCCTTATTACATCACACAAATTTACTTCTTGCAGAAGAAATATGATAAAGTGATAGAATATGCCCCACCCCTACTCGATTCGGTAGTTGAGAAACGGATGGGTGAAATGGCTAGGATGATCGGGGAATCATATTATCGCCTTGGGAAATACAATGAGTCGCTGCCTTACCTGGAAAAATATGCAGAGAAGACAACTTCGATGACGCCTGAAGACCGTTACCAAATTGGCTATGCCTATTACAAAGCAAACGATTTTCAAAACGCAATCCGGTATTTTGAGCCTATCTCTAACGGCAATAGCGCCTTAACGCAAAACGTTCTTTTTCACCTTGCCGATTGCTATCTAAAGACAGATAACAAACAAAAGGCCCGTCTGGCTTTTTCTTCTGCAGCTAAAATGGATTACAATGCAGAAGTAAAGGAAAACTCGCTCTTCAACTATGCTGTTGTAACCTATGAACTCTCTTTATCGCCTTTCAATGAGGCTGTGACTGCTTTTAACGAATATATAAAATTATATCCTTATTCAAACCGTAGCGACCAGGCTTACAATTATCTGGTATTGGCCTACATGAGCACCAAAAATTACAAAGCAGCGCTCGAATCAATAGATAAAATCAAAAAGAAAGACAACACCATCAATAGGGCTCATCAACGTATTGCGTTTTTCAGGGGACTTGAATTGTACAACAGCCTGAAATTCGAAGAATCAGGAGACTTATTCGACAAGTCACTTGAATTCTCTACATATGATCCTATATTAGCATCGCGTGCCATTTATTGGAAAGGCGAATCACTATACCGACTTGGCAATTATAAAGAAGCTGTTAAATGGTACGACAAATTCATTGCCTCACCTAGCGCTGCCTCGCTGGACGAATTTGAATTGACAAACTACAACATGGCCTACGCTTACTTTAACCTGAAAAATTACGATGAGGCGCTCAATTACTTCCGTCGTTACACAGGTTTGATGAAAGACGAAAAGACAAAGACCGTTGCCGACTCTTACAACCGTATAGGCGATTGTTATTTTATGAAGTTAAGCTATTGGGTAGCCATCGAAAACTATGAAAAAGCCATGAGTCTTGGCGTTACAGTTGCCGACTATTCTCTTTTTCAAAAGGGATTTGCCTTGGGCCTTGTTAGTCGACATGAAAAGAAGGTGGCCACGCTTAACCAATTGCTCAAAGATTACCCCAAATCGGCTTTCGACGATGATGCCTTATATGAATTAGGCCGCGCTTATGTTGTACTAAATTCAAATAATCAGGCAATTACATCGTATACGAAGTTACTTAACGATTATCCAAAAAGTAGCTATGTGCCAAAAGCCTTGTTAAACCTTGGCCTGATATACTATAATACCAACAAAAACCAAGATGCCATTGCAAGTTACCAGAAGGTAGTTGAGCAATATCCAGGTACTGCGGACTCCCGAAACGCATTAAATGGTTTAAAAACCGTTTACATGGATATGAACAACGTGGATGCCTATTTCAGCTACCTTGAAAGCAAAGGTCAAAAAGACAATGTTCGTGTTTCTGAGCAGGATTCACTTACCTATACAGCTGCCGAGAACGTTTACATGGCAGGCGATTGCGACAAATCATCGCAACAGTTTGCAAAATACATTGAACGATTCAGTAATGGGAACTTCCTGGTTAATGCAAATTTCTATCTGGCAGACTGTTACTTAAAAAATAATAAAACAGATGAAGCTTTGAAAAGCTTTGATTATGTGGTTTCCAAACCCAGGAGCATGTTTACCGAGCAAGCCCTCGTAAATGCAGCCAGTATCCATTACAACAAAAATGAATATGCCGTTTCCTTAGCATTATACAAGCAACTTGAAGCCGAAGCCGAAGTGAAGACCAATGTTTTAGAAGCAAAAATTGGCCAAATGCGCTGCAACTTTAAACTTAACGACTTCCCCAGCGCTATTACATCAGCTAAAACACTTCTAAATGCTGAGAAACTTCCCGAGGAAACCAATCGCGAAGCCCGTTTTATACTGGCAAAATCGTATCTCCAAACCCAAGATGTGAACGCTGCTAAAGTAGAGCTTAAATTTGTTGCCAAAGACTTAAAAAGCGCTGAAGGGGCTGAATGCAAGTATCGTCTTGCCAATCTTTATTACGATGAAGATAAGAAGGATCTGGCCGAAAAAGAAATTTTCGATTTTATCAAAAAAAATACTCCTTATCAATATTGGCTTGGCAAGAGTTTTATGTTGCTGAGTGATATTTACCTGGACAAGAAAGATGAATTCCAGGCTACGCAAACCCTTCAAAGTCTTCTCGATAATTACGAAATTCAGGATGATGGCATCAAAGCCGAAGCCAAAGAGAAGAAAGACAAACTTACCTCTAAAAATGACGAAAAACAGGTAAAGGAAAAACAAAAGGATTTGGAGTTGAACATGAATGGCAAGAAAATTCAGTAGAACAAAAACAGTATTGAGTAAAAAGAAAAACCATGATAAATATTAATAATTCAATAATTTATAAAAATAATACAAGCAGATGGCTCTTTTTCGATCTTTGTTCCGTCTATTTTAAATACCTTTTTTTCAGCATTTTATTTACTTTTCTGATGAATTTGGAAGCTTTCACCCAAACCCCTATCAAAAAAGAAGTAGAAGTTGTTAAACCTTACGAACCAGTGGTTTCCGATGCCAATAAAATCAACATTCTGCCTAAAATAAACGATACGGTAACCATTAAGCCTACGGTGCAATACAGCATTGTGCCAACCATGATTAACACTGAATACCAGGTAAATCCCATAAATGCCGCCAAAATGCTAGGCATGCCACTTACCAATCTTTACCATAGTTATGTTAAGCTTGGGTTTGGAAACTACACCACACCATTGGCTGAAGTGTATGTAAATTCCTTACGATCAAAAAAATACAGCGCCGGATTATTCTTCAGGCATCAATCCTCCTCAGGAAAAGTGACACTTGACAATGACACTAAAGTAGATGCAGGCTATTCCGGAACATCTGGCGAGCTATTTGGCAAGAAATTTTTTAAGTCATCATACCTATATGGAGATGCTACATTAAGCGGGAACTCCGTTTTTCGTTATGGTTATAATCCAAAAATTGATACAATCCTTCAAAAGGGTGACATCCGTCAAAACTTTTTGCTTTCCAAACTCAATGCTGGATTGCGTTCCACGCACTCTGATTCCTCAAAACTCAGTTACCACGTTAATTTTGGCTATAACTTTTTCAAGGACAGAGTTAACCATAATGAAAACAATGTTAACGTAAATGGTCAGTTCAGTAAACGTTACGAAACCAAGATGCTTGGGCTAAACGCCAGTTACGACTTACTAAAGCCCAATGCTCTATTAGATTCTACAAAGAATTCAAACTCGTTACTCATGCTAAATCCCTGGGTGGGGCTTTCAACACCAGAATATAAGCTTAAACTTGGGTTAAATATCTGCTTTGAAAATCAAAACGGCTCCTTTGGCTTAAAGATTTATCCAGATGCTGAATTCCAGTTCATTGCCGTTAAGGATGTGATCATTCCATTCTTAGGTTTAACCGGAGGAGTCAAAAACCATAGTTATCGCGACATTGCGAATGAAAACCCGTTTATCCGTCCCAACCTTAATGTACGTAACAGTTACCTCAAACTAAATTTCTACGGAGGTTTAAAAGGAAGCCTGGGTAATAAAGCCTCTTACGTTGTGAAGTTCGATTATTCCAGTCTCGACAATCAGTACTTTTATGTAAACGATACATCTAGTGTGCTCCGTAACCAGTTTACGGTGGCATACACGCCAGTTGACATATTCACAGAGCATGTTGAATTGAATTATGAGGTTTTAGACCATTTGACACTTGGCTTAAAAACTAATTTTTATCAATACAACCTTATTACAGAACAGCATGCATGGCATCGGCCATCTTTCGATATGGCTTTGTCTGTACGTTATAATTTACGCAACAAAATTCTGGTCGACATTGATATCCTCGGATTGGGCAAACGATACGCCAAAGAATTTAATGCCGGCGAACACAACCCTCCGCTTCTTACTAAAGAATTGCCGTCAGTATTGGATTTCAACCTGGGAATTGAGTACCGGTATACTAAAATCCTTTCACTTTGGCTTCGGCTCAACAATTTCACAGGGTCAAAATATTATGTTTGGGATCAGTACCCATCGCAACGGTTTAATTTGATGGCAGGGTTTACTTACTCATTATAGCAAAGTTGAAATGAGCAATTTGTTAATAACTCGTTCCCATCTAATGTAAAATTTATAACGTTATCATAGCTCATTTTACTATCTTTACGTGACTTTTCAAAAATCACGGAAAAGTTAAATAATTTATTGATATACAGGTTTTTATGGGGAAATTTTCTCTATTCCTGTTGATGGAAAAACTTTTATAAAATTAAAGGAGAGTAATGGATAATTCGAAATCTGAGGTTAATGTAAATAATACCAAAGCAACTTCAAACAGTAACGAATACTCAGCCGATAGCATCCAGGTTCTGGAAGGCTTGGAAGCAGTGCGTAAACGCCCATCGATGTACATTGGCGATACCGGCTTACGGGGTTTACACCACCTTGTTTACGAAGTAGTTGATAACTCAATTGACGAGGCTCTTGCTGGGTTTTGTAAAAATATTCAGGTATTTATCAATGAAGATGGTTCGATTACTGTGATCGATGATGGACGCGGTATTCCAGTCGATTATCACGAAAAGGAAAAGAAATCTGCGCTTGAAGTTGTGCTCACTGTGCTCCATGCCGGTGGTAAATTCGACAAGGATTCATACAAGGTTTCCGGTGGATTGCATGGCGTTGGTGTATCTTGCGTTAACGCACTTTCAATCTATTTAAAAGCCGAAGTTTATAGGGATGGAAAAATCTACCAACAAGAATTTTCTATCGGAAAACCTCAGGGTGATGTGGTAACGATTGGTGAAACTGACAGAACTGGTACCACCATTACATTTAAGCCTGATAATACCATCTTTACAACTGTCGAATACAATTTCGAAATATTGGAATCAAGGCTTCGTGAACTTGCTTTTCTCAATAAAAAGTTGCGACTTACCTTGACCGACAAACGCGAAAAAGATGAAAACGACAATTTTCGCGAAGTCACATTCTTCTCCGAAGAAGGATTAAAGGAATTCGTCCTGTTTCTCGACGAGAACCGTGAAAAAATCATCGATAATATTATCACTATTGAATATGTGAAAGGCTCGGTACCTGTTGAGGTTGCGCTGCAATACAACAACTCCTTCTCCGAAAACGTTCACACTTACGTTAATAATATCAATACCATAGAAGGTGGAACCCACCTGGCCGGCTTTCGCCGCGGGCTTACCCGCACGCTCAAAGCTTATGCAGATAAATCGGGCATGTTGGCAAAGCTTAAATTCGACATTAGTGGCGACGACTTTCGCGAGGGATTAACTGCCGTTATTTCCGTTAAAGTAGCCGAGCCTCAGTTCGAAGGGCAAACCAAAACCAAACTTGGCAACAACGAGGTTATGGGAGCTGTAGATCAAGCAGTAAGCGAGGCCTTGGGCAATTACCTTGAAGAAAACCCAAAAGATGCAAGGACTATCGTTCAAAAAGTCATTTTAGCGGCCACTGCGCGCCATGCTGCACGCAAAGCACGCGAAATGGTGCAACGCAAATCAGTACTTTCCGGGTCAGGATTACCTGGCAAACTTGCCGATTGTTCTGAACGTGATGCTTCGGCTTGTGAGGTATTCTTTGTAGAAGGTGATTCTGCAGGTGGAACCGCCAAACAAGGTCGTGACCGCCGTTTTCAGGCCATTATGCCACTTCGTGGTAAAATCCTGAACGTTGAAAAAGCCATGCAGCATAAAATCTTCGAAAACGAAGAAATAAAGAACATGTTTACTGCTCTGGGTGTAAGCATAGGAACAGAGGAGGATAGCAAGGCAGTGAACCTTGAAAAACTACGCTACCACAAAATCATCATCATGACCGATGCTGACGTGGACGGTAGCCACATTGACACGCTTATGATGACGTTCTTCTTCCGTTATATGCAGGATCTTATTGCCAACGGACACCTCTATATAGCCGCACCTCCGCTTTATCTTGTTAAAAAAGGCCAACAGGAGCGCTATTGCTGGAATGAAGAAGACAGATTGAAGGCAATTGAAGAAATTGGAAAAGGAAAGGATGGTTCTGTGCATGTTCAGCGCTATAAAGGTTTGGGAGAAATGAACGCAGAACAACTTTGGAGCACTACCATGAACCCTGAACACCGGATACTTAAGCAGATAACCATCGAAAGCGCTGCCGAAGCCGATCGTATATTCTCAATGTTAATGGGCGATGACGTGCCACCACGCAGAGAGTTTATTGAAAAACATGCCAAGTATGCTAAAATAGACGTTTAACACTCAGCCCCAAAAGGGGCTGTTTTTACATATCATTTACCCTAACCCCTCATCCCATGGAAACTATCATCTCCATCAAAAACTTATGTAAAACTTACCGTAATGGGAAGTATGCCAATGAAGTACTAAAAAATATTTCGTTCGATATTCAGCCAGGTAAGATTATAGGCTACATCGGACCAAATGGAGCTGGTAAATCTACAACGATTAAAATTCTATCGGGCATTATCGCTGATTTTACAGGTGAAGTGACCATCATGGGCATGGACATACGGAAAAATGCCCTGGAAATCAAACGACACATAGGTTATATTCCTGAAAATGCTGCTTTG
>Ga0302321_100002497_pt1 | contig 15762 bp, 10 predicted proteins | sample Fen_T0_1_FD_202505 | JGI IMG/M metagenome (GOLD analysis project Ga0302321, IMG submission 202505) | Peat permafrost microbial communities from Stordalen Mire near Abisko, Sweden - Fen_T0_1 | ecosystem: Environmental > Terrestrial > Soil > Wetlands > Permafrost | place: Sweden: Abisko...
GCGGGACTTGGTCCATGGTACAACTCACCGCCCCTCACCCTGGCCTCGCTGAAAGGCAAGGTCGTGCTGGTCGATTTCTGGACGTACAGCTGTATCAATTGCGTCCGCACCTTGCCGCACATCCAGGAGCTTTGGTCCAAGTACAAGGATCAGCCCTTCGTCATTGTGGGGGTACACGCGCCAGAGTTCACCTTCGAGAAGAAGCCAGAGAACGTGGCCGCTGCGATTCGGAAACATCACCTGGACTATCCAATCGCCCAGGACAACGACTTCGCGACCTGGAAGGCGTTCGACAATCAATACTGGCCTGCCAAGTACCTCATCGACGCGCAAGGCGTGATTCGCTACACCCACTTCGGGGAAGGTGACTACGGAGAAACAGAGCAAGCCGTGAAGAGTCTGCTTGTGGAATTGGGCCGATCGGCAGGTGGAGAGCCCAGCGGCGCGTTCGCCAGTGGCGCAAACATGGGCAGGGAAGCCCCGCCTCGGCGCCTTTCACCGGAGACGTATCTTGGGACGCGCGGCTGGACGTCCTTTGCCAACCGCACCGGGATACCGGATTCGCGTCCGCACCGCTATGTGGCACCAAGCACCTTGCCAACCGACAGCTTCTCACTTGCCGGTGAGTGGGAGGTGGTGGACGGCGAACGCCAGGTGTTGCGTTCGAGCAGCGGCGAGATTCGCTACCGCGCCCTCGCTGGCGAAGTCAACCTGGTCCTCGGCCTTGAAAAGGGGGAGGCACCCGTCACCGTGGAGGTTCGAGTGGACGAGAAGGTCTCCAAATCCATCACCGTCGATCGCCACGATCTCTACAACCTCTACGCCGGCCCCTATGGCGAGCATGAGGTCGCGCTCCACATTCGCGGCAAGAAATTGGCAGCGTATGCCTTCACCTTCGGGGCATGACCAGAGAAATGACCAGCACCATGCCCGGCGCGATGCAAAATCTCGTTCGCTTTCAGAACTTGTGGAGCCGCTCGCTCTGGAGGCATGCTGGCGGCCAGGATGACCGGAGGAGACTCACCACTCGATCTCGCCATGGCGCGCTTTGCCGCCGGCGAAGACGCGGCCTTGGCTGAGGTCTACGACCTCGGGGCTCCTGCGGTGTACACCTTCCTGCTCCGCCTTGGTCGTGATCGGTCGTTAGCCGAGGACTTGACCCAAGAGACCTTTCTGCGGATTCACCGGGCGCGTGGACTGTACCGCCCAGGTGCCCCCGTACTTCCCTGGGCCTACACCATCGCGCGCAGGTTATTTCTCGACAGCGTGCGTTCGCGGCGCTCAGAGCTCCAACAAAACTTCGACCACGATTCCGAAGCAGAGCCATTCGGGCTGCATGACGGGGGTGCGGAGAGCCCTTCGGCAGAAGATCTGCTTGCCGATGCTGAGCTTGCGCAGGCGGTGGACGAGGCTCTGGCCCAAATCCCCGAAGCGCAGGCGTCGGCATTTCGCCTGCTCAAGGGCGAGGGTCTTTCCATCGCCGAAGTCGCCGCGATCATGGGCACGAGCAAGGGTTCCGTGAAACTGCGAGCTCACCGCGCGTATCTGTCGTTGCGGGCACTGCTTGGCAAGCGGGTTTTCGGTCGAAGCGCAGGGGGGGATCCGCCCGTCCGCGGATCCGCCTCGGGAGAAAGGCAAGGCCAATGAGTATCACCAACCGCCCCTCAGCTGGCGCACGCGACCGCTTTTTGCAGGCCGCCGCCCGCCAGCCCACTTCCCGGCCCCGCACGTGGCATCGTCGTGTTTCCCTGGCCTGCTTCGGAGCCACCGCGTGGCTGGTGACCGCGCTGTCCGTCTTGGGAATTCGCCCCGACTGGGGCGACTTGCCGGCACCCGCCGTGATGGCGACGGTCGTGGTTTTGCTCGCCGCCGCCCTGCTCGCCTCGGCGATCGGATTGGCGAGAGGCCGGTCGATGGTCGGAACCACCACGGAGTCTCTATCCCTAGCCGCATGGGGAGTTCCACTCTTGCTCTTATTGCTCGTGGTCATGATGGACCCGCACGGAACCTCCACCGCAGTGGCTCCCGACGCGCTCCTGCTGCATGCCTGGCCCTGTGGGCTGCTTACGCTCCTCATCGCCCTGCCGTTGCTAGGGATCGCCCTCCTCGTTCTGCGTGGCCTGACCTTGTCGCGCCCCGGATTGGCCGGGGCTTGCCTTGGCCTGGCCGCAGCGACTTGGGCGCATCTGCTGATCCGCGTTCACTGCCCGCTCGGTGGTGCCGGCCACGCCATCCTTGGCCACCTCCTGCCCTTGCTGCCCCTGATGATCTTGGGCGCGTGGGCGATGAGACGCCGATGAAAAGCTGTGTACCGCATCACAAGATCGAACGCCATCTGCGCCGCGGCGGCATGGCATGGACCTTCCTGCAATCGTGTCCTCGTCTTCTGCTCTTGCGCAGTCCCGGCGCCCAGGTTGTGAACAGGTCGGCGACCATCGCAAAGCTGATCGAACCCATCACGCCGCCGAGCAGGCCGGCGACAACGCGCGCTCCCAGCAGGAACGGATAGTTGGGCGCGATACCGCAAAGGAAGGTCCCCACCAGGAATCCCGCGTAGAACCCCACTAGAAGGCGCTTCCTATCGAACTTGTCAGCGAAGCCCGCGGCCGGAATTCCCGTGATACCTGCGCTGAACACGTAAGCGCTCACCACCAACCCGAACTGGCGCGCGCTGATCCCGAGCTGAGGCATCAAGATCGGCCCCAATGGCGAGAGGATCATAAAATCCAGAATGATGGTGAACTGCAGGAAGGCCAGAAGTGACACCACCAGCTTCTGGTACCCAGAAGGCGCCGGTGGCATTCTCTCCGATGTCTAGACCCCCGGAGGAAGGGCCACCATGAGCACGGTGAGGCACATCTCATTGCGCGTTCCCCAACCTGGCAGCACCGGTGCCGTCTCCGCTTGGGTGTCGTACGTGCAGGCCACGTCGATGAAGCTCGATTGGGTGAGGCGTGGGTAGTTGCCCGGTTTGTAGAAGTAGAACTTCTGCCAATGAAAGTCCCAGTGGGTAAGTTCGGACGCGCATGCCGAAGGCCCGTCGGAGGATCCTATATCCAGCTCTTGTCCGATGCCGCGGGTGTGCATGTGCGGGCCCACACCGACGAGATCGACGTAGGGCAGACCGCTGGGAACGCCAAGTTGCGCGGCGGTCCTGTGCCAGCGGTACACCACCGACGCCTGCCCTGGAGCCAAGACGTCGGGGCTTCCCGCCCGAAGGGTGTCGAGGAATCCGTCCGGAAGGAAGAAGACCACCCTGCGATTCACGGCATCGGTGTAGCGGACGCGCATGGTGGACGAATCCTGCTGCCCCGCGGATTGCGGGTCCGCCAGATTGTAGTGAACTTGAATCACATACCGGTAGCTGCTCTTCATCTGGAAACCCATCCCGTCCGGATAGCTCACGACGCCTTGTCCAGGCGCCCACTCCACCGGTACCCCCGCGACGGAAACGCTGTCGCCGGCCGCGCCAAAACATGGCCAACCCTCGCGGCCAGGAGAAGCATCATGCAGTCGCTGCATGATGACGCTGTTGGGTTCACCCGTGTCGCCGGGCGCGCTCGGATCGACGGCGAATCCGATGATGTGGTGGACGATGGCGGCATTGCCAGGCGTTACCTCGTACCCGGTGACGAATCCATCTTGGGCCAATCCCGGATCGACGAAGAAGCAGCGGTATTCGTCATACAGCGCGACAGCCGTCCCTTGCGCCACGGGCGCAAATACCGGTGTCGTATACGCCGTGCCCTCTTGCAGCTTGGGAACCGGCGGCACGACGACTGAGCTAGCTGTTCCCTCGTCAGCGGTTCCGCTGGCCCAGGCCACCAAGGTTTGAGTCTCGGCCGCTGTCAGCGCGACGCCGTCGTCGAATGTGCCGCAGGTGCCGTCGTGCTTGATGTAGTAGGGCGGCATGACACCGGTCGAGACGTAGCTCGAGATCAGCGGTGCCCGGGATTTTGTCTCCGCATAGGTACCCATGCTGAATGGCGCGATACCGCCGGGCTGGTGGCAGCCCATGCATTTGTTCTCGACGATAGGGACGATGTCCTGCCAATAGGTCAGGTGCTTTATACCGACCCCTGCCTCCGTTGCCCTGCTGTCGTCCGGCATCGCAACATCCGGCACAGATGCGGCTGCATCGGGGGGGACTGCGGCGTCGAGCGTGGTCTTGCTGTCCCTATTAGAGCAGGCCAGCGAGGTGGCAAGTACGAGGAGCGCGATAGGCATAGCGCGATTGTCCATGATGATCTCCTAGCGGACAGGCGGAGATTGCCCGTCGGCCTCTGAAGTTTTAACCATTGAGCCGTCGAAAGACGGCCGAGCAAGTAGGAGACTGAACTTTGCGGTGGACTTTCGCGTCGTGCAACCGCAATCCGGACACGTGCGCTCCGGTTTCCATTGAAAGAATTGGGAGGTCGTCGATCGGGCACAGAAAACCGGCCATCTCCCCCACACACTATTTTCGATTTGCCAGGAACCCGACCAGGTTGTCGAGGGTGCGATCCGTTCCCACGTCCACGCCGACCTTCAAGTACATCTCCAGGCGCTCGGCCGAGGCGCAGCGGATAGTTACCAGCAAGCGGGTTTGCCCCGCCTGTTCCTCCAACAAAACCGTGCCGACCGCGCCCAAGGCTTCGAAGACCAGCTTCGCGGGCCGTTCGATGATCAAGTATTCACCCGCAAACGGTGGGCTGTGTGCAGAGTCCTGATTGACGAAGCGAAACGCGCCGCCCGGACGCAAGTCGATGGTGCATTCGGAAAGCGGCTTGCCGGTGGGATCCCACCACGCGGACACTTCCTCGGGTTTGGTCCAGGCGTCGAAGACTTGGTCGCGGGTAACGAGGAAAACCCGCTGAAACGAGATGGTATAGGTGGCGCGGTCCAAGGTGGCATTGTGGTTTTGCGGCGCCCCCGAAAACACGCCTCCTTTCCCGCCTTTTGAGGCATGGCCAGGGTGATCAAGCGCCGTCCGGTAAAAGCAGCCAAGGCCGCCGTGGTGCAGGCTCGTCTACATTTTCCGCCGAGATAGCGGGCACATATCGCCATCCGAATACGAAAGATTTCCTGCTTCCGGCGCGCTTCTGTGGCATCCCACAACTACCCAAGGCGGGACCGGAGCAACACACTCGCGCGTCAACGTGAAGGACGGTGAAGGCAAAAGGAGCGGCCATGATCAGTCAGTGCAACCCGGCTAGCCCGCTCAAGTTTCCCCGCAGATTGACGTATTGGCCAGCAGCGGCTCGCGAGGATCGCGACACGGATAGGCAGAGCATCCAGATAGAGGCCGAGCATCATGTCTGAGAAGAACGCCTCCCACCGTACACCCACCCTGGCCGCAGACCGGTTCTCCGGGCTTTCCCGACACTTGTTTGATCACTTGCCTCTTGCCATCGTCGTCACAAGCCCGGCCGGCAAGATCATCGATGCCAACCATGCAGCTCAAGATTCGCTGCTATTGGATGTGAATCCGGACCTGACCGATAGTATCCATCGCCCGACTCGAGCCCTGGTCCGCCGTGATGGGACTGCGATGCCCAAGGCAGAGCATCCAAGCGAGCTCGCTCGGCTTCACGGCACGACCATCGTGCTCGAGCAAATTGGCCTGGTGGGTACGGACGGCGAAACCACTTGGTTCGAAGTAACGTCCACCCCAGTCCCCGGGCTAGGCGTGATCACGACCTACCATGACGTCACGCGCGGGCATCAGGTCGAAAGCGATCTGCGCCACCACCTTGACCAGCTAGATGCGTTCTTTGACACCAACCTGGATCTGCTGGTGATTCTCAATGCCGACGGCCGTGCGGTTCGCCTTAATCCCGCCTGGGCCAAGTTGCTCGGTTATGAGTCCGGCGAACTCGACGGGGCGAAGCTGCTCGATTTCGTCCACCCGAGCGATAGCGAAGCGACCCTTGGAGCGCTATCACGCATGCGCAGCCGCAGCGAAGTGGTCGGATTCGTGAATCGCATGCACCACGCAGACGGCGGCTACCGCATCCTCGAATGGCGCGCCACGGCCCGCGATGCCCTGATCTATGCCACGTCACGCGACATCACCGATCAGCGCTTGGCCGAGACTGCGTTACGGGAGAGCGAAGCCCGGTTCCGCGCGATTTTCGAACAAGCGGCGGTTGGCGTGGCCGAGGTGGAAGCCGGCACGGGCAGGTTCCTGCGCGTGAACCGGCGCCTTTGCGAGATCGTGGGCTACACGCAAGAGGAACTGCAAGGGCTGACCTTCCAAGCGATTACCCACCCCGAAGAGATGGACCTTGATGCGGAAGACTTCAAGCGGCTTATGGCCGGGGAAATCAGAGAATCCCAACGCGACAAGCGCTATGTCCGAAAGGATGGTCTTACCGTATGGGCGAGCCGACAAGTCAGGCTGGTGGGCGAATTGGGTGAACCGGCTCACCGAATGGTCACGGTCGTCGAAGACATCACCGAGAGGCGCGAGACCGACGAACTTTTGCGCAAGAGTTTGGCTGACGCATTGAGGGCCAATCAACGCCTGGACTTTCAGGTCGCGCGCATGCCGCTGGCCCTTATCGCATGGGACCAGGACTTTCGGGTCTCGGAATGGAATCCCGCCGCCGAACGCATCTTCGGATGGCCGGCGAATGAGGCGATCGGGAAACATGCGTATGAATTGCTGGTTCCACTCGACGTTCGGCCGGTGGTGGCCGGGCTGTGGCAAGCGGTGGTCGAGGGTGCCGATTTCGGCAGCCACTCGATCAACGACAACATCACACGCGATGGACGCCGGATCACCTGCGAGTGGTTCAACACGCAGCAGATCGATCCCAATGGCAAGATCATCGGTTGCCTGTCCATGACCCACGACATCACCGAGCGCTTGCGTCTCGAGGAGAAGGTCATTCGTTCCCAGCACATGGAAAGCCTGGGAAGTTTCGCGGGTGGCGTCGCACACGACATCGGCAATCTAATACGCACCATTCTCGGTGTGGCCACCTCGATCCACAAAAGTGTGCTCAGCACCTCCCCGCTGGCGCACGACGTGGGTACCATCATCAAGGCTTGTACCCGAGGCCGGACCTTGGTGCGTGGCCTCCTCGATTTCGCGCGCCAGGATCTGGCCGATTCGAAGCCGATTGATCTGCGCTCCCTCTTGGATGATCAACTCGATCTACTCGGTCGGACGATTCCACCCGGCGTCCAGGTGCTGCGGGAATTCGACCCCGGGCTTTGCCCGGTCACCGGCGACGAGCCCACGCTTGGCAGCGCCATCATGCACCTCATCATCAACGCCCTGGACGCCATGCCCAGAGGCGGGCTTCTCACCCTGCGCGCCCGCATGCGCAGCGATGACAGAATCCAGATCGACGTTGAAGACACAGGCACGGGTATGTCGAAAGACGTTCTCGAACACGCGATGGAGCCCTTCTTCAGCACCAAGTCGCGCGACAAGGGCGCAGGACTAGGGTTGCCCGCGGTCTACGGTGCGGTCAAGGCCCACCACGGACACATGGAAATCCAAAGTGAGGTGGGCCTCGGCACACAGATTCACATCACGCTACCCAAGTCTATCAAGGGGGGAGAGAGGCTGAACGAAACCGGCGAACTCGTGGCTATTCCCGAGTCCAGCGGGCTCAACATTCTCCTTGTGGATGACGACGATCTGGTTGTGACTGCCGTCTCGGCGCAATTACGCCGACTGGGCCACTCAGTGATAGTAGCTGAGAATGGCCAGGCGGCCATCGACCGACTGATGGAAGGCGCGGCCGTCGATCTGGTTGTGCTCGACATCAACATGCCGGTTCTCGACGGCTGCCAGGCACTTCCGCGTTTGCGCCAACTCCGTCCCCAGCTCCCGGTGATCATTGAGACCGGTGACATGGGGGACAAGGCCGAGGATCTCGCGCGAGCCTACGAGAATGTTTCCATCCTCGTCCGCCCCTTCAGTCTGAACGAGATCAAGGCCACGCTGGCTCCCTGGGTCGAGCGCGCGAACGCCCCAAAATCTACCCAATAGCTTACCCCGTGAGTTGGATCGCGTGGATTGGACGGCCACACCTCCTGACATAAGGGGTAGGCTGGTCGCGTACCAGGCCGAGAGCAAGATAGTGCGGCTGTGTACGGCGCCATTGGGTTCATAGGCGGGTGGTTGTGGGGCGCCTTCCCGCCGATTGGGCTCCTTTCTGCTACGCTTGCGGCATGCGCATAGGCTTGGTTTTCGCGATTTTATTGACTGTTGGCTGTAACGGTTCGAACTCCTCCAACAAGGGCACGGGGGGAGCGTTCGCCACCGGTGGCAGCTCGAACCCAGGTAGCGGCGGCAGGACAAGCACTGGCGGTGGTTCCATGGGCGGCAACGCGGCCACGGGTGGCATTGTCACGAACACTGGCGCGACGGGCGGAACCTCAGGCACCGGCGGTAGCGCGACCGGGGGAACCTCCGGCGCCGCCAGCGTAAGCACCGGTGGCCACGCGGACGCAGGCCCGATCGACGCCGCGGGTGGATCAGGCACCGGCGGCCGTGCGACCGGCAGTGCGAGTGGCGGCACCAGTGGACAAAGCGGCGCGATCGACGGCGGAACCGCGGGCGACAGCGGCCATCATGACTTGGTTCTCGGGCCGCGAACACTGGTGCAGGGCTCCACCGGCAACGCCTTCACTGTCGCAAACTCTGCCCAGGGCACCACCTACCAATGGACCATCACCTCGGGAACGCTGACGCCGTCCACCGGGAACTCGATCAACGTCACGGCACCCGCCCTGCCTGCAGGAGCAGCCAGCCTTGCGGTTGATCTGACTCTGACTAGCAAGAACTCGCTGGGCACCAGCTCTGCGACCATCGTCCCCCTGATGATTGTCGCCACCATCCCCGATTCAAGCGCTCTGACGAGGAACTTCGTCTTCAACGGGGAGTTTAAGCACGGGACGGCAGGGTACGAAATGAAGAAGTACGCCCTTCCCACCTACAACCCGCAAGGCGCCTTTGATCCGCTTGGAACCGATAGCGCGGTGTTTGCCCCTGGCGGAAGCCAATCGTTGACGTTTTCCAACAACTACTCGGACGGCATCCAAGTCCTTTCGAACAGTTTTCCTCTCGTCCAGGGACAGGTCTACAACTTGAGCGTCTACATCAAGGGCTCTTCTGCAACCGCAATCCCCGTTTCCGTGGGTATCATCTCCGCGGACTGGCAGGTGGCGGGCGGAGTGAATCCCAAGGTCACCACGACCTGGCAGCGCGTGCACGGCAATTTCACCGCGAGCGCCTACAACGCGGCCACGCGAACCTACACCGTCTCGATCCGCGCCAACATGAACCCGCAGGCCGCCGTCACCCCCTACACGATCTGGATGGACCAGCTCCAGATCACACCGGGAACCGCGGACGCTGCCACCTACGTTCCCCAGGCTGACGTCGAGATTTCGGCGGCGGCGACGAAGCGAGTCTTCGTCCAAGACGAGGCTGTTCCACTCACCGTGGTGGCGACCAACAACAGCACGCGCGAAGTCCACGGCAGCATCGCGCTGCAGGCCGTGGAAGATGACTCCGGCCAGACACCCCTTGTCCTCGATTCCTGGACGGTGACGCTTGCGCCAGGCGAAATGCGGACATTTCAGAAGGCGCTGGCGCTCACGCGATACGGAAGCTACACCGTGACCCCGGTAAGCCTCTTTGACGCCACCACCAGCACGCTACCAGCATGGTTTGGCAAGGTCGGGCCGTACACGACGTCCACCACGCCCGTGCCCCTGGAAAAGCACTTCGTGGTTGGGGTCAACGATGCCCTGGACTGCTCGGATGGTTACGCGGGCACGGTGGCCATGTTGAACGATTCCGTTGATCAGTACTTGAGCGGCCTACGTTTGATGGGCACGCGCGTCGTCCGACTGTGGGACTCCGACCCCGTCTCGTGGCGCTTCGTAGAGCCGAATGCACCGAATCTCTCAGGGCCCGCTTCCGCCAATTTCAGCTTTGCGTACAGCGACTTCATCGTCAACCGGCTCGTCTCTTCAGGGATCCAGCCACTTGCCGTGATCGTGGGCGGCCCCGGACTTGAGCCCCATGAGAACGCCACGCCCAAGAACACAAGCGCTACCGACCCGAACTGCCAGCCAGGCGCTACCAGCGACGACGTTCCCGCGTGGCTTGCCGCCGCAAGCACGGTCAGCCCCAACACCTCTCAGTACTACCTCGACGCTTGCTTGCAGGAGTTCCTGCCTCCCAATACAAACCCGACCGACGCCTACCCCTACTTTGTCTCGAACCTGGTCACGCACTACCAGGGCAAGGTCAAGTATTGGGAGATCAACAACGAGGCAAACCTGTTCAGCCCGCTGTCGGACTACGAGCCTTACCTCAAGTCTTCGTCTGACATCATCCGCGGCATTGATCCCGCCGCGAAAGTCGTTGGCTTCTGTTTCAACATGGGACCCAACACGCTGAGTGGGCTGAAGGGCTACTTTGGGGCTTCGTCGCTGCCCTCGCCGACACCCACGACGCTGGCACAGATCGGGCTGGCGGCGTCCGATGTTGTCTCGATCCACCCCTACAGCGCATCCAACCTGGGTGAGAACGGCAGTGTCAACGGGGGCGCCATTGCGGCTGACACCGCTATCGCGACCATGAACCAGGAGCTCACAAGCTTCGGATCGAGCAACATGCCCCTGTGGGTCACTGAGGATTATTACCTCTCTGACCCCAACCAAGCGGTGTCCTCGGACCAGGCAGGAACCCTGACTGTTGTCAAAGCTCGACACGTGGCCCAACGATTTCTGACGGATCTTGGTGAGGGAGTTGCACAGTCCATGCCCGTGCATTCGGGAACTGTACTCTGGAAGCAAACCCTGAACCCGGAGTTCAGTCATTTCTTCACCTCCAGCTGGACGCCAAGCTCGCTCTATATCGCCTACAATGCCCTTGCCCGCTTGTTCGAAGGAGCCCAGCCCGTTGCCAAGAAGAAGTGGAACGGCAAGAGTGTCTGCTACGTCTACTCCAAAGATGCGCACGCCCTTGCCGCGTGCTGGGTTTACGCCCAGGGGGCTGGCAGCGCGACGCTGACGCTGGCCACAACCCAGGTGGCCACTTACGACGTCTACGGCAACCTTGTGAATGCGGCCACGGGATCCATCACCCTCGGGCCCGCGCCCGTCTATCTCGTCCCGGACGCCGACACGGGTGTCAGCGATTTCAGCGCGCTGATTCAGGCGGCCACGGTTCAATAGATATCATGTGCCTCAGTGGGCGTCTTTCCTGGTCGGGCAGCGGCCTGTGATCAGTCGAGCGCCTCGCCCGTAGGTCAGATAGGACCAGGCCCAATTGATGATGACAATGGTTCGATTGCGAAAATCCACCAAATAGTAGATGTGGACGAGCAACCAGGTGAGCCAGGCAAGGAATCCGCTCAATCGGATCTTCCCTATTTCGGCCACGGCTCGGCTGCGCCCTATCGTGGCCATCGAGCCCTTGTCACGGTAGACGAAGGTTTCGAGCGGGCGAGCGTTGAGACGGCGTCCAATCTGCCGGGCAACGAAGCGCCCTTGCTGCATCGCTACTGCACTCACTCCAGGAAGTGGTTGCTTACCGATTTCGGGAAGAAACGCGGCCGCGTCTCCAATGCAAAAGATCTCGGGATGTCCTGGCAGGGAGCAGTCGCGTTCCACCTGTGCGCGGCCTGTCCGGTCCACGCGCGCGGTCAGCTCCTTGGGCAGGGGAGCAGCGGCCACTCCCGCAGCCCACAGCACCGTGCCGGCTCGGATGCGCTCGCTGCCGAGAAGAACGCCGTCCTCGTCGATCTGGGTGACCTGGGCACTGGTGCGGACCTCGACGCCCATGCCCACCAGACTGCGCAAGGCGCGGTCGGAAAGCTGGGCCGCGAAGCTGTTCAAGATGCGCGGGCCTCCCTCAAGCAGGACAACCCGTGTGCTTTCGGGGTTGATGGCGCGGAAATCGCGGGCAAGCACGTAGCTTGCCAGCTCGGCAATGGCGCCGGCCAATTCGACCCCTGTCGGGCCACCACCGATGACAACAAAGGTCAGGTGACGACGTCGCCCGTCGGGATCCGGCTCCCGCTCGGCGGCTTCAAAGGCCAGCAAGACCCGCCGTCGAATCTCCACGGCATCCTCGATGTCCTTCAAACCAGGGGCCACGTCTCGCCACTCCTCATGCCCGAAGTAGCTCGTGATCGCTCCGGTGGCCACGACCAGAAAGTCGTACGCCAGGGGCGGCGCCTCGCGAAGAACCACCTGGTGAGCAGCGGTATCGATGCGAACGGCCTCCGCGAGCAATACCCGCGCGTTCTTCTGCCTGCGCAGCACACTGCGGATGGGGACCGCGATCTCGGCCGGCGACAACCCGGCCATGGCCACCTGATAGAGCAACGGTTGAAACAGGTGGTGGTTTCGTCGATCGACCAGTGTCACCTGCACGGGCTCACGTGCAAGCGCACGGGTCACCGCCAGGCCGCCAAAGCCGCCTCCGATGACGACAACTTGTTTGCGAAGCTTGATAGCCACGAGAGAAATGCCTGGGCCTCATTAGGCCCCATACAAACTTCGTTCTAGCCCGGTTGGCGCAAGTGGCAAGGTGGTAATGGATCAGCCTGTCGATTCGAAAACACTCTGGCAGCGACGATTCAAGAACCAGGTGTATGCCAACTTTCGCATCTTGCACGGCCTGCAATTTGGGCTTTCATTGGGTATGCTTGGCTATATGGGAGTCCGCTCGCTTCTTGGCCAATAGTCAGGCTCGATGGCATGGTTCCTACTGTGGTGCGCCCCTATCACGTGAATTCTATGCCAGGCCTGCCCCGGTCGTAGCGCAAGAATGCATCGGCAAGATCCTGGTGCTCGAGACCGAGGATGGGCCGATGTCGGGCCGTATCGTCGAAACCGAAGCCTACCTGGGCATCCACGACAAGGCTGCACACAGCTATGGGGGGCGGCGCACGCCTCGCAACGACGTGATGTACGGCCCACCTGGCCATGCATACGTCTTCCTCATCTACGGCCTGCACCACCACCTCAACTTGGTGACCAATGCCTCTGGCGATCCTTGTGCCGTCTTGGTGCGCGCGGTGGAACCACTTTCCGGCCAAGATCGAATGCGACAGCGACGGCCCGTCGAACAGCTCACCGCCCTCACCAGTGGGCCAGGCAAGCTGTGCCAAGCTTTCGGGATCGACCGTGGCGTCAACGGCCACGATCTTTGCTGCTCACCGCTCTTCCTAGTCGATGGACCGGCGCCAGCGCGCGTGGTGCGCACACCGCGAATCGGGATCGACTACGCCGGCGACTGGGCGCGGCGACGCCTACGCTTCGTCGATCCTGACAGCCGATTCTTATCTCGACTGCGCAGCGGGCTCCGGTGACCCTCGACCGAAGCCCCGCACCATCATGATCCGCATGCTCTACCTCGCAAGGGCCGAGCCGTGCGATGAAGCCCCGCTCGCGATGGCACGCACTGACTGCGGAGGTTGCTACCATGAGGACTCCCAGAATCCCCCTTGTGGAGAATCGGAGCTTAGCTAAGAGTGTCCTTCCCCGCCTTTCGCTGGAGGTCCCAATGTCCAATCTGCGTGGCAGGTGCACTCTCGCGGTCGCGCTCGCAGTGTTCAGTTGCAAAGCCGGTACTGGCAATCCCACGGGCAGTGGCGGCGCGGGCGGGTCCCCAACGCTTGCGAGCGGTGGCGGCGAGACGGCAGCGACGGGGGGCGCGCCGGCCATGGGCGGAGCCAGCTCGGGCGGCAACGCAACCGGTGGCAAGGGTGGCAGCAACGGTGGCAGCAACGGGTACGGAGGCGTTGATGCGTCCGGCACCGGGGGGACGCGACCTTCGCTCCCCGCGGATTACCGCCCCACCGGTCGCGCTGCCGCCGGCGATGTTTTCGTGCACCTCTTCGAATGGCCCTGGCCGAGCATCGCCGCCGAGTGTGAGAACGTGCTCGGTCCCGCGGGCGTCAAAGCAGTGCAGGTCTCGCCGCCGCAGGAACACAGCATTACACCGAGCCACGATTGGAGCGAACGCTACCAGCCGGTGAGCTACTCGCTTGAACGCAGCCGCTCGGGCACCGAGGCGCAGTTCCAAAACATGGTCAACCGCTGCGCCTCGGTCGGCGTCGGGATCTACGTGGATGCCGTCATCAATCACATGACCAACTTCCCAAGCCCGGGCACAGGGAGCAACGGCACGGCGTACACGAAGTACGACTACCCGGGCATCTGGAGCACCGGGAATTTCCACCCAGCCTGCACCATCGACAGCTACCAGGACGCCGCGCAAGTACAGGACTGCGAGCTGCTCTCGCTGCCCGACCTCGACACCGGCCAGCCTGGGGTGCGACAGCGGCTCGCCGAATACCTCATCGCGCTTGCGCGCATGGGCGTCGCGGGCTTCCGCATAGACGCCGCGAAGCACATTCAGCAGGTCGAACTCGACGACATCATCAACCGCGCGAGCGCCACGCTGACCGCCGAGGGGCGGCCGATCCCGTACCTCTTTCTCGAGGTGGCCGGCAGCGGAGGCGGCGAGGCGGTGCTGCCGCCACAATACTTCGGCGTCGGTTACAGCTCCGGCGGCGCCGCCGACATTACCGAGTTCAAGGTCATCGGCGTGGGGGACAAGTTCCGCAAGGTCGGCGGTCAGTCGCTCTCACAGCTCAACCCGAATGGCCCCACTGGTTCGCGCTTTGGTGAGACGGCGTGGGGGCTGTTGCCCGCCGACAAGGCCGTCGTTTTTCTGCAAAATCACGACACCCAGCGCACATGCGGCATCGGCTACCAGCACGGCGACGCCTTCCGCCTCGCGAACGTCTGGATGCTCGCCCAGCCCTACGGCTACCCGAGCATCCTTTCGGGCTACGCCTTCCAGTGCGGCACGGAAGACTCGCTTGGGCCGGCATCAGACGTCAATGGCTGGACGCTGCCAGTGTCATGCATGAACGACTGGGCGACTGCGAAGAGCCAGCAGTGGATCTGTGAGCACCGCGACCCGTACATCCGCAACATGGTTCGCTTTCGCAAGGCGGTCGCTGGCGAGCCGCTGAGCGCCTGGTGGGACAACGGCACAAACGCGATCGCATTTTCACGGGGTGGGAAAGGCTTTGTTGCGATCAATGGCGAGACCACTGCCATCACACAGGCGGTTGCGACAACCGTCGCCGACGGGGCCTACTGCGACCTGCTCACCGGCGGACTGGTTGGCCGGAGCTGCGCTGGCACGAGCGTCACCGTGAAGGGCGGCAACGTTACCTTCACCCTCGCCGCCGGCCGCGCGCTCACCATCGCCATCACCGACCCATTGCCGAAGTGAAGGCGTGAAACCGCTCGGTCATTCTGCGCGCTTCTGGCCCGCACGCTCGACGAAAAACCTCGTCGCTTAGAGCTGCCGGCGCTTCCCATCCGAGGAAACATCTTTGTTGAAGGATTGGCTGGCCTTCGCCCATCCTTGAAGGGACAAGCCGATCTGCGAAAGGATTCCGCCATGAGACCACCCCTGCTAGCTCTTGCCACGGCCCTGAGCGCCCTATTCATTGGAAACTGCGGGAACGGAACCTCGGGAGGGCAAGCTGATGGGGCGACGAGGGTTTCCGGCGGGAACAGCGGCTCGGGCGGAGCGTCGAGCGCGCTCGGCGGCTCGACACCGATCGCCGGTTCGGGCGGCCTTGCCAGCGCCGGCGGACGCGCGGGTTCCCCCAGCGGCGGCGCTTTGGGCAGCGGCGGATCGACGGGGACAGGCGGCGGTCAGTCAACCGGGGGAGTGTCCGAAACCGGCGGCCGGGTTGGCTCGGGCGGCAACAC
>Ga0302321_100002498_pt1 | contig 15761 bp, 17 predicted proteins | sample Fen_T0_1_FD_202505 | JGI IMG/M metagenome (GOLD analysis project Ga0302321, IMG submission 202505) | Peat permafrost microbial communities from Stordalen Mire near Abisko, Sweden - Fen_T0_1 | ecosystem: Environmental > Terrestrial > Soil > Wetlands > Permafrost | place: Sweden: Abisko...
CTGACGAAAGCGAGGAAGCGCTTCGACGCGATGCCGAATGTCAAGACCCAGTTTGCAGAGATCAACCGCACGGCGACCTTATGGGGGCTTCTCATGGACCTGTCTGGGCTTCGCGAGTCCGAAAAGCCAGAACGGCTTCAGGGTTCGGTGAACCTAGCTGTTGAAAATGCAACGGCCGACGTTCGAGGTAGCTTTGTTAATGCGGACAATGCCGCTGCCGTCGCGAATAAATTGAACGAAGAGTTGGCGAGAGCGAAAGAAGACTTAAGAACTCATCCCAAGCTGTTCGGCGGAGCAACGCCTGCCGTTTTGCGACTTCTTGGGGCGGTGAATATCGCGTGTACGGGCAACGAGGTCACCGGTGCTGCCACGACTGCCCAATCCGACATCGTCGACATTGCAAACGCCATTATCGCAGAGTGGTGAGCAGGCCGCGGCGGCCCATCGCGGCAATCGCGTACAGCGCCCCCAGCGCGAGTCGAAGGCGTGACCTTCGCTTAGGAAGGGACGTAGTTTGGGGGCGTGGTATGGCAGCAAGACTGCGGAAAGCCGCGGCTTTTCTTTGGTGTCGGTGCGGCGCGATTACGGCGTTACCGCGACGTTTCCATGGGCCCCCCTCTCCTTTCTCGCCAAACGCCCCCCGTTTGACAGACAACCAGCCCTTTCCACAAGACCAATGGAAGACGTCAAGCTCGGACTGTCTGAGCCGGCAACCCACGTGAATCATGCCCTTGGTGGTCGTCCTGGCGAACGAGTCGACTCCGAAAAAACCGATGCGCTTCCACATCTGACGAAACCGAGGACAGGCTTCCGCGTTACAGCGCACAACGAACAGTGACACTTCGGTATTGCTTGACCGAATGCGGGAGGAATCGCGCTTGAACTTGCGCCCCAGCGCGATCGCCTCCAACAATTACGGCTGTAGCGTCTCAAAGTCTCTCTTCACTTGCCATGCCGTCGCAAAGGATCCGTACCCACGGCGCGCCAAATCCGCGGGTGAAAGCGAAGGTTCAGCCTCGAGTAACGCCCAAAGATCGGCGCGATACGACGGTCCTAAGAGCACCCGTCGATGGTACGTGCGATGCCGCATCGCAAGCTCCCGCGGCGACAACACGTCCTCCTTTCGATCTCGCAAGACACCTTGAGGCACAATCAATGCTGTACCAGCGAACCGCGAGTCCTCGCCATGGCGTTTCAACTGAAAGGCAGAACCAACCCGTAGCAGTGCAACACGTTGCTTAGGCGCAAGTCTAACGAGACGCGTCAAGCGCCTATCTTGATGCAACCAACCTGCTACGGCGGCCCAGTAGGCCACAACCCGCGGTTCCTGCCGCGCTGACACCAACCGAAACAACCGATCGGCGTTGATCCGCGAGTAATGCACGCCGAGCCAGGTCGTTAGCACAGACAAAATACGAAGGTCGTCCCGTTCCATTCCCTCAACGGAGGCCGCCAACAGCGTATCTTCAATATTCGGTTCCTTCGCGCCATCGACCGCAAAACCGAATCCAATCCCGGCCATCGCAGCCGTAAGCGCATCACCCTCAGGCAACTGCTTTGGTACAACAGATCGCTTATAGGCCACGGTCGAGCCTCCTCTCGAGGTCTCGAAGGACCTCGCTCACATGTTCGCTCCAGTCCGGGTTGCCATCTTGCTCCGCGAGCCACGGCGCAATCACCGAAATCTCCGCACGAGTTGGCGCAAGTGCGACACAATCGCCAAGATCCCTTGCCCTATCGCACAAGCCAAACAGCTTGCTCCGCAACAGATCAAGCCGACCGAGGGAGTTCAACAAGATCGCTTCACCTTCGAACACGACTGTTAGCCTCTGCTGCCACCCTGAGGGTAAGGCACTGACAAGACTTGCCGGGCCGTTGTTTAGCCAATCGTTCTGCAGAGCGTCGCCCAACGTTCGTCGCTCCAACGCAAACAGTACTGCCGCTTTGGCAATCTCGGCGAGGATCGCGGGATAGAGAACGTCACAATCACGTGTGGTTCGGCGCACCACGCCGAGCAGATTGAGCGCTGTACCGCCAATGACTACCGCCTCAAAACGCAGTCCACGTACGGCCAGGTAGGCGTCGAAAGCGGCAATGACTTCGCGGGGGTCCATTCAGTATCAGTATAACTGATACCTCCAGTGGAGCAATGTTGCGCACCGGATCCACGTCAAATCCCGTCGTACCAGCCAACATCCACGTCCACTTTCTCGAGCGGCGCCCGCTTCGCCTTGCTTCCCGCCCCCGAAGCACTCCCGGATGGTGTAGCGGCAAAATGGAAATGACGGGTTCATGGTAAGTGACCAGGCGTTTCTCTCCCTCGTCGGGCGTTAGCGCGCGGTGACCCGCACCCAGGGAATTCCCAGCAAACCCGGCAATTGCTCGATGCGCACGTGGTCACCGACGCGCAGTGCCATAAGGACATCAGGCTCCACGCTGATAGAGTCGATAGTTCGGTGATTGCCCCACGGACTCACGTTCAAGTCGTACCGTTTGAAAAGAATGCCGAATTGGCTGTGGACCCATCGGGATTTGACTGTTGCATCGAAGCGTTGAACGGGGCCGTCGTCGAAGAAAGTATTGGCAAAGTACGCCGCTCCCAAGCCGTAGCTGAAGGCGCACACTACAGCGACGACCGCAAACCATTCGTGCCTGGTGCGGAGCTGGCGCACAAAGGGCGACCGGCGTGCAATCGCGACAGTGAGCAGGGCGGGCACGAGCGCAAAGAGCGCGGTCCACGCCAAAATCATTTCGCCCTCGACGTTGAATACCCACGCGTGTTCAAGTGCTGGTATCGTTGAGAAAGCCGCCGCAATGAGGGCCAATTCAGGCGGCGTCGCCGACCACCAACGCAAGACGAACAGCGACCCACCCACGATAAGGGGCACGAGGAGCGCGCCGCTCCACACCCCAAGGCTTGGCTGCAGCTGCATCAAGACAATGCTCACGAAAAAGACCAGCAAAGCTGGAGCGGCCTGGCGAAACTTCAACATCTCTTGGTCGACCTCTCCCGCGCTTGTGATCGTACCCGCGACGCGAACGACCATGCACGTCGGCTGCCCACTTGCCGCCAGAGAGTCGTTCCCAGGACGCACAAAGGTCGCGTTTGGTCGTAATTAACGCCTCCTAAGGCCAGACGAGGAAGTGCACCGATAGTGAAGCGTCGCAAGTCCATTGGGGGCCGCCACGGACGAAGCTACGAGAAACAAGACGGGTTCGCAAGAAGTGCTTTGCGTGGACCTGCGTACAGGCAACGGCGACGGGGAAGCTGGGTATGTTGGCCGGGAGTCGTTGCGCGGGCGCCGCTTCCGGTGGCCGCCGACTTGACCACGTTGGGGCATCGGACTTTCCCGTTGGTGGGGTGGACTTCTCTGCTGAAGCCGAGAGTCTAGTGTCTCGCGAGTCCTACTGACCGAGCTGGGCGTGCACAAGCGAAACTTGCCCCCGTATCGCAGGCGCCTGTCGCCGTGCAGGGTTGTCCGTTTGCCCCGGCGGCAAGACAGCATTGATAGTTGGAGTCGTCCCCACAGACGACTCTATTGTGTCTGAAGACTGCTGCTACGAAGATTCGGCAGCGTTGTGTTGCTCCATCTTTTCACAAAAACGCGAATGTCTGCGTGAGTACCGCGCCTACGTTTCGGTGTTGCGAAAGATCTCGTACAGAGCCCTGCGGGGCGTCGCCGCTGCGACGAACCGCTGTCATGACCGAAACGGAACCAGTAACGGTTTCACACTGGTGCTCACTCACCCGAGTTGCTCCCAAGCAACCATCTCATGAAGCGCTCGTTTTACCTGACCCTCGGGGTCTCGTGGTTCTTGCTAATCGTGACCTTAGGTTGTACGGCGAGACCCAAGGCTAAAGTCGTTGTAAAGAGTGGCGCGCCAGCGGATGCAAGACGCTCGAGCTCACTTGGCGCGGCAACGCTGCGAGTTCTTCAGCGCTTACGGGCGCCAGTGGTCATAAATGGGTTCGTAGTGGGTGGGCTTTCCGGGCTCCACGATTCAAACCACGCCTTGCAGCAAACATTTGCGGAGTACGCGAAATGCTCGAATGGGAATGTTCAATTCGAGATAACCGAAACCAGTTCGCTTGCCGACACCATTCGGCAGAGGGCCGAAAGTGCCGGCCTTTATACCACTACCTTTGCCGAAAGCACCAACGGCGCAACGAAGGTTGTGATTGGCTATTACGGAATCTCTTTTCAATACAAGGGAGAACGAGCACTAGTGCTATTGACGAGTGAAGTTCGCAGAGAGGAACTTGAATACCAAATTACCAACGTGATACGAGAAGTCTACGACGCAGGCGAAAAGCTTAGTCGAAGAATTCTACATGCCGAGAATTACCTCGTTGGCAGTATCGTCGTTGTAAAACAGGTCCTCGACTGGATGACCGCCGATGCCGAGCTCGACGACGGCCTGCACTAACCAGGGCTGATCGTGAGACGATGCACGTGACCTGCCATTGCGCCTACGCACCTTCTGCTCCGCACTTTACGCCAATGGTCAAGATAAGGCAGAGCCTTTGGAACTGCTATCGAAACGTTCGGGCGGGGTATTGAACTGCTCGGTGAAAACTGGCCCTTGCACGGCAAGATGGACTTCTTCTGTGATGGGTTGCCCGGCGCGGAATGCCCGCGTAACTGCTTCGATTCGGTCGAGAGCGAGTTCGCGCCCGCAGGCATCGTAAGCTTGCCTCAGAAGTCGACGTTCGGCTCGTGTTAGCTTACCGTCAACGATGGAGGCAGTGACAAGGACGTGCAGCGCGAACGTTTGCTCCGCGGCACTGAGTGAACGTAGCTCGTGAACGAACCGTTCGGTGTTGTCGGGTTCTGGAACTTCCTCGAGTGCCAGGGTTTCATTGAGACGACGGATGAGCGCCAAATGATTGGGATGAAAGTTCCGACTGCGTACGACCGCGCTCGCCGCGGCCCGCTGGGCGATGGCAAAAGCCGCGCGTCCGAGCTCTGTAGACGCATGCACGGATGAAAGTAGCTCGGTGACGGCAAAAGGCCCAAGTATGCGAATGCGCGCTTCTCTTAGTACATAGTGGCAAACGATGGCGTTCCATATTGCAGTCACGGGAACACCGACGAAATCGAGAACGGCCCTTGCTGCAATGCGACCCAATACACCGCGCAACAAAGCCTTCACGAGAAACGTGGTGAGCGCAATTTTTGCCTTGTACAGCAGTGAAACCGCAAAAATGAAGAAGGCGCTGCTTTCAATCAGTGGGTCGATACCATCCAAGGGCTTGGGTGGATTCGGCAATTCGAGTGCAGCCCGGGCGAGAGTCGAGAGGAGTTCGGCGTCGCGGCTTTGAGCCGTGTCAGTTTCGAAAGCAAGACCGGCGGTGCAGGCCATTCGGTGTACCGCGCGCAGCCCATCGAGATACAGGAACCCAAGTTCGAAAATGGACGCAACGATAGTTACGGCACCCACCCAGCCCCAGTACGTCATCAGATTGTGCACGGACACTCTGGACCCGTCTATGGGATGGCCTCGATTGGCGAGCAGGGCCGCCGTGAACGAAGCGGCACCCGACAGGGCTCCCGCGATGGCAGCTCGAACGATAGCTTGCCGTTCGATTCGACGCAGCGCTTCGCGCTCTGCGGGGTTGAGCAAGTGTATGGGGTCGTCAGAAGGTGCCGCGGGAGTCCAATTAGGCTGCCGCCTCATGAACTTTAGCGCGAGTCTCTCGGTAACAGGGGTAGAGCGGGCGGCCACGACTGGTTCCAGTCATAGAGGAGGCGAGTCCATCAGGCACGCCAAAAGGACAGTGGCGGGTGTTTAGCGGTTAGGCCCTTGGCTCCGTACCCTTGCCACGCGGCTCGCTTGACAGGGTCGACTGAAACGTTAAAGTGGCCGATTAGAGAAGCGTTTCTCGATTGGTCTTGCTATAAGCCTGGCCCTGATTGACGTCACAGTCGTCACCGGATGCCTTCGGTTCAAGACGCCCAAGAACAACCAAGTCACCGACGGGCCTAAGCAACGCAGTGGGCCCGCAACGGAGGGGTTGTTGCCGTCCAACTCGCGAGAGGCCGCCCCAGTTCCTGGCAGCACGCCGGTTTCTCGGTATGGGCAACTCAGTGTTCGCGGCGCACAGCTCGTCAACGCTAGCGGGCAACCTGTTGCGCTTCATGGGCAGGCGTTTGGCTGGAATAATTGGTGGCCGCAATATTACAATGCCGCCAAAGTCCGCTGGCTGCGGCACGATTGGTGCGTGGACGTCGTGGGGCCCGCCATGGGCATCGAGCCAGACGGCGCATACCTCTCGAACCCTTCCACGTCGAAAGAGCACATGGCAGCCGTCATCGACTCTGCCATCGAAAGCGGCATCTACGTCATCATCGATTGGCACGCCCATAAGCGGCACAGCAAAGAGGCGGCCGAGTTCTTCGGTGAAATGGCGCAAAAGTACGGCAAGCAGCCCAACGTCATCTACGAAATCTTCAACGAACCCGAGAGCGACGCCAAACGGCCCGAGCTAAGTATCTACGCTTCCACGGTTGCGGCCAAGAAATCCAAAGCCGTGTAAGTGGGTTGAACCTTGCCGGGGCCACATAACGTCCCATCCACGATCTAACACTTCTTCAGTCAGTGTATAATTTCCGGATCTCGTGAGCAACGCTGCTTGGACTGCTATCCCACTGGTCGCACGTTCGAGTCCTGCCGAGCATGCCATGTGTCGGCTCTTAGCCAACACCATTTGTCAGGACTTAGACCTCCTGCAGCTCTGGGCCCTTCGGCCTCGTTTTGGGCTGACAATCCCACGGCGTTGCCCTTGCAGTAAGTCGTGGTCCGGGCGCAAATCTGCAGTCTCCCACCGCAACCTTTCTTTCTTGGTCTGTTTCCCGTAACTTCGTCATTTGATGCGTCCGACGCGGCAGGAACCTGCGTGACTGCACCGGAAACCGCAGAAACCCCGCCGGCAACTTCGCGAGCGGAACCTGACACTAGATTGCCTCGTGTTGGTGCATTCGCTCGATTGGTCGAGCCGGGCGAGTCCCCTAACAAGGATGATTCGCTGGGTGCACCGTAGGTAGCTCCAACAGGGGCACCAAGGCGTTCTGATGGAACCGATACAGCTGCGGTCGACCGCTGTAACGTTCGCGAAATAGCATCAATGTGAACCCCAGCCGCGGGTCATACCAAACGAGAACGGGCAATTCTTTGCGCAAAGGGCCCGTGTCAAACGAAATGGGCCCACCGGCGAATGCGGCTTGGGAAACTTGGGCGTAGTCGCCCGTTTCAGGGCCACACGGAGGATCACCTTGTTCGAGATCACCGAAGAAGACTAGGCCTTCTTGGGTGACGTAAGTCGCGCTGTTGGCTTCGGCTTCCGTTGATGCGACACCGTCGGCTTTGAGCCTTCGACGAAATTCTGCAAGCTGTGCGCTAACAAAAGCCGTTTGCGCAGGGGAGGGTTTCGTCAATGGAGCCGTGAATTCTGGGGCAGGCAGCGGAAGCAGTCGGGCGAGAACCCAGGCACTTTCCGGAGCGGCAGTGATGGCCTTAACAGTGAGTTCTACGATGGGTGCGCCACCGTAGGCTTCCGCGACGGGGATGAGTCCCTGCTCGACCTCATCGTTGCGGAACGCGGCCAGTTGGGGCTCAATCCGAACTTCCACGACAGTCCCAACTGTCTGGCGGCCGTGGTCGTCAAACAGTCGAAGGTTTCGCCCCGGCAATCGATGAAGCAACGATATGGCTTGGGCACAGGACGCTTCCGAAAAGTCCGGCAGAGGCAGCGGCCTTGCGTAGCGTTCCTTCAATCGCGGAGGGGGTAAACAGTTGAGGAGGTTTTTCATGCCAGGTGGCATTGGGAGCAGCACGGTAGTAGTGGAGGTGAAGCTGGCGACGAGTCCGTAGGGGAAGGTTTCGAGCAGCTCGCGATCCGCATCCACATCTACGGCCTTTGCTGATGCCGGTGCTTTGGGCGGCTCCGTCAAGGACGACGTTGGCATTATCGCGGGCCCGGTCTTCGTGCGACAGGAAATTGGTGCGAGGAGCAGCAAGAACGAGAAGAGCCATGGTTTCACGCGAGTGCTTCTAGCTTGCATCCTTCAGTGGGACAAGGCGATAGGTACGGGAGAGGGGTCGACTCTTACTTGTCAAATGTTGCCAAAGATGGGCGCTGCTCTCGTCCGCAGCCCAGTAGTGTCACGTCGGACACTTGCGAAAAGCATTTGGAACGTGCTGCCTCGACCTGAATCGCTTGGTTCAATCGCCCACGCTCCAGGTTTTCGTGGCGTTCCTTGTTTTGGAAGGCCTTCCACGAGGGCCTGGTCGACTTCGGGGTTCAAATGAATGGTTGTGTCGTCTGACGCGGACGCGTTGCCAAGTTCACGGTCATGTGCATACTGCGGATTACTTATGGCGACTGAACCTCGACATAGGGTCCCTCATTGCGGCTGATGTGGCACGCCATCTTGTCGCAGTTGGAGGCGACAACCCAACATTGCGTAATCGCGAGAATGGGAAGGTGATTGCACACTTGCCAACCCGCAACTTGTGCGCGACGGAATTTGGGCGCAATGCCCTGATCGTCGCTACTGATGATCAGCGACTCCAGGTTTGGCAGCTTCCGTCACCCGAGCCTGAAGGTGAACTACTGTTGGATTTGGGAGGCTTTCTATTCATCGCGGCCAATCGGAAGTTCGAAACAACGACGCCGCTTGTCACTTTGGCGATGTCGCTCACCTGCGCCGTGCATCGCGACGGTACGGTGGCTTGTTGGGGGCAGAACGACTACGGCGAACTAGGGGATGGCACGACGACGGATCGTTTAGCCTCGGTTTTGGTCGTAGGATTTTCCAACGCGGTTAGCGTGGCGGTTGGCCGCGACCATTCGTGCGCCAAATTGCGCGATGGAAACGTCCGCTGTTGGGGAAAGAACGACGCTGTCCAGCTCGGTAACGGCGCGGTAGGTCAAGTAATTGGCGTGATCGCGCCACTGGGGCTCCCGTCAATTCGAAAGCTCTCGATGGGTGCGTCGAAAAACTATGCCGTAAGCGAGAGCGGTAAGGTGTTCACTTGGGGAGGAGATACTATCGATCAAATACCCGACGAATGAAAACGAACCATCGATCAATACTTACGATCACACGCCGCACCGGTGGAGCGGCCCCGCGGGAGTCGCCGAAGTCGTAAAAGGGACGTACGTTCGACTGTTGAACGGTCAGGTGATGCTAAATAACGTGATAGGTTGAGTCTTCGCGTGCGGGTTCGGTGAAACGAAGGCGCTCGACTACAGCGGGCACGTCTGCTCTGTCCTGACGAATGGTAAAGTGCGTTGTATGGGTGATGGCACTTTTGGTCAACTGGGTGATGGATATGCGACCTGGCGCCCCTGGCCAGAAATGATGTCGGCGTGATAAGCGCAAGTTTTGCGGGCGAGCTATTGAGCCTTGCCATATGCCGTGGCCCGCGAAAATGCCACCGCCAACCGACACCTTCCGGCGAGCAAGACCGCGCCAGATACCCCAGAATAATTCAATTCAGACCTACAATTTTCGGCAATTGCGGGGTAGCTTGGAGATCTGTGACGACCATGCACCTAAAGCGGATTCGACTGCTCGCGATCCTTGCCTTGTCGACGATGGTCGGCGTGGCTTGTTCATCAAATGGACAGGGTAACGTAGCGCCAGGCTCGGGTGGCACGGTGGCTGGAGGCACGGTGGCTGGAGGCACGGTGGCTGGAGGCACGGTGTCTGGAGGGTCCGTTGGCCAGACCACCGTTGGCGCAACGACGGGCGGCGCGGCGACGGGGGGAACCACCTCAAGCACCGGACGCGCCGGCGCGGGTGGTGTGGCCACTGGCAGTGGTGTTGCCACCAACAACGTCGGCGGCACGGGCAGCCTCGCGACGGGCCGTGGCGGCGCGGCTACGGGCGGTGGCGCGACCGGGATTGGCGGCGCGGCTACGGGCGGTGGCGCGACCGGGATTGGCGGCGCGGCTACTGGCGGTGTTTCCACGGGAGGCGTCGCTTCTGGCGGTGCGCGCACGGGTGCCGGCGGCGTCGCGACAGGAGGCGTTGCGACCGGCGGTGCGGCTACGGGCGGTGTTGCGACAGGGGGCGCGGGCGGAACCACCGTCTCCGCAGCAACCGGTCCCGTGCGACTTTCGTGGACTAATCCGCTCGTGCCCAAGCGCGCCGATCCGCACGTGTTCTTACACAGCGACGGCTACTACTACATGACCGCGACGGTTCCCGAGTACGACCGCATCGAACTACGCCGGTCGACAAGCCTCGGCGGGCTTTCCACTGCACAAGCCAAGGCCGTCTGGCGAAAGCACACGACCGGCGAGATGGCGGCGCACATCTGGGCGCCTGAGATCCACTTCATTGACGGGGCCTGGCACATCTATTTCACGGCTGGTCGCAGCGACGACGTGTGGGCAATTCGCATGTACGTGCTTAAGAACGTGTCCGCCAATCCCCTCGAGGGCGAGTGGACGGAGCTTGGCCGGATCGTGACCAACTGGGATAGCTTCTCGCTGGATGCGACTACGTTTGCCCACGCAGGCCAGCGCTACTACGTCTGGACTCAGACGGTCCCGAACTACGCGGGCACCAGCATCGTGCTCTCCCGCATGAGCTCACCGACCAAGCTTGTAGGGGCGCAGGTCGTCCTGAGCTCGCCCCTGCTTACATGGGAGAAACAGGGCCATGAAGTCAATGAAGCCCCCGCGGTGCTGGTGAAGAACGGCAAGGTCTTCGTCACGTATTCCGCCAGCGCCACCGATCAGAACTATTGCATGGGGCTACTGACCGCGGACGCGACCGCGGACTTGCTCGACGTTAAGTCATGGAAGAAGGCGGCGCAACCGGTCCTACAGAGCAACAGCCAAAACAGTCAGTACGGTCCCGGTCACAACTCGTTCACGACGACGCCGGACGGGCGAATCGACATCCTTGTCTATCACACGCGCAGCTACCGGGACATCGTAGGCGACCCACTGAACAATCCCGATCGCGCCACCCGCGCACAACACCTTCCGTTCGACACGACAGGCATGCCGGTCTTCGGCGTGCCCGTCCCGGACGGACCGTACCAGGTCGACGCAGTCCCGTAGGCTCCTTTTCCCAAGATAGCGTCACCCTACGCACCATGATCCCCGCAGGTCTTTCGCCATTGGTCGTCCTCATCACCGGTGCGGCCAAGAAGTCCAAAGTCGCGTCAATGGGTTGAAGCTCGCTGGGGTGACAAGACGTCCCATCCACGATCTAACACTTCTTCCGTCAGAGTAGAATTTACGGATCTCGTGAGCTTTCTCGGTGAGACCTTTGACGTAGAAAAGGGCTTGTTCCCGGCACCGGGGCTTGAGCGTGCCAAAGCGTTCCAGTGGTTAGCCTGAGCAGGCGTGACCATGGGGGATACCTTTAGCCGGATCCTGCGCAACACCCACGAGCGCTACCCGGAAGAGCAACGCAATGCCGCCGCCGCGAAAGTTGAGATGGGGGCGTTGGTCGCCATTCTCGAAGGGGCGCTAGCTAACTCCGACTACCTGCTCGGAAACGCCTTCACTTTTGCGGATTTGCCCGCCTTTGGTTTCTGCGCCTTTGGTGCGCTCCTGGGCGCCGTGGATTTTGCAGCGTGCCCGCGCGTCAAAGCGTGGGTAGACCATTGCTCCGCGCGCCCTGCCCTCGCCCGCGCCCAAGCCATGTAGTCGTGCTCCGCTGTGTGGAGCGTGGGCGTTGGAATGGTCGGGGCCATACCTGACTGTGCCCTACGTCCGCCCACGCGTCGACGCGCTATCGCTGTTGGTCTCGCGCCGAGCCTAGGACGTCCTGCGCGCTTTTCGCGAAAGTGCATTTGATAACCGGACTTTCGTTACGCAAAATGCTCTTCAGGTTTTGCCCGCTGCACGCACGCACAGAACCGATAGAAACTACAATTACGCGTGCCTTCATGGCGGCAGCTTGGGCGACACGCGCGTCCCATTGACTACGGCTGTGCGCCTCGCAAAGTGGGAACAATTCCCGAAGATCTCGCAACTTGATCGGTTCAATGAACAGCAACCCAAGCTCGAGACCCTGACATTTCTCGGTACATTACGGTCGCTGAACCCGAAAAAGTCTGGTCTTTTCCTCGAGACGTCCACTCACCTAAACTGGACGCAAAAGCAACAATTCAATAGCCACATTGACGAAGATTGAGTTGCAATTCATCTTGAGTTCTCGGACTTCATGCCGTTTGTTGCCGGAGTGCTTTGACCGCACACGTGCCACCGTTCCCTTCCGGGAGTTCTTCACCAACGACCTAGAGGACACACTATGACCGCCGATTTGACATTGTTTGAGATGGTCATGCTGTTATGTTTTGGGGGATCTTGGCCATTTGCCATTGCAAAGACGATTCGAACGAAAGAAGTCTCGGGAGCAAGCCCCCTTTTCTATGCGTTGATCCTAACGGGGTACCTGTGCGGGATCATCCACAAGCTTGAGACCAATCCCAACTTCGTACTTGTTTTCTACGTCCTGAACGCCGCTATGGTAGCAACCCAGCTCGTGTTGTTGACGCACTATCGTGCGCAGAAGTCTGAGCCGTCGCGAGACCACTCTCAGAGCCGTATTGCAGCCCATCGAATCCGCCGAAGGCCCTTGCGGCACTCGGTGCGAGCGACGCAGATCAGCGTCACTGACACTGGGCGACTTGGCTGATGGCGTGTTATGGTTTGTGCTTCTTCTCAAGCACGAGGCCCACCGGCACGAGCGTCTTGATGCTATCGAGGGTTACCTTGCGCGTCACATAACCCTTGTGCGACGCCTCGACGCTGATGCGCTTGCCTTGCGGTACATCGAATTCATAGGGAGGCCCCGCTACGGCCGCACCATTGCGTGTCAATTTGGTATCCGGCGGGTTCGTCACTAGCCGCACGTGAACCGTCTTTTCCGCGGGAACAGGTTTTGCTTTGTCCACCACCACAGCTGGAGGAACGGCTTGCAGTGATGACGCCTGCGGTGGCAAAATCGTGGGCGCTTGCGCGTCAGGCGCTTGCACGACAGGGGCCGCCGGTTGCTCGGGGGCCGGCTGAGCCAGCGCCGAGGGGGCAGATTGCGGGATCGCCTTGGGTGAAAGATTGCCTCGGTTACCGACGAGGACTGCGCCGCACAAACCCAAAGCGGCCAAGAAATCCAAAGTCGGCTCAAATGGTCCAACCGCCCTGAGGCGACATGACGTCCCAACCACGAACTACTCTTCTTCATCCAGGGTAGAATTTCCGGATCTCGTGGCCGGTGACGACGCAGGGCTCGACAAGTCGCTCAAGACAAACACGAGCGCGAAGCGAACGCTGTCACTGCTCAATCAGGGCCTCTGCTGGTATCGCGCGTTGCCCATGATGCCCGACGAACGCGCAGGCACTTTGATGGGCGCATTCGAATCCCTGCTTCGTCACCACGAATACTTCGGCGCAATTTTCGCAGCGATATGAGGGGATGGCTCAGAGTCGGACCAGCTCTTCTTGCGACGTTTCCCCTCGGTCAGACGGTGGCGGGGAGTGACTACTCCGGGACTTCCTGCTGTGTAGAAGTTGCTCTGGTACTCCGAGGCCCTTCGCGACCTCCCCAATCGTTCTGTTACCACGCTTCAACGTGGGTCGAACGGACTCTGCCTTAGACTCGGCGGTGTACCGAGACCGAGGCTTGTTCTCTTTTGTCATTTTCGGACTCACAGGCGGAAGGATAACCCCCTTCCGAGGTGTCCGCTAAACCGGTGCCACTCCAGTGCCTATCCACCCAGGGTCACATCCTGCTTTGCATACCACCGCAGGGCTGCATGGAATTGCTCAGGTTTGTAGTCGGGACAGAGCTCATCGACGACGTAAAAGTCCGAATAGACAGTTTGGACCGGCAGCATGCCACTAAGCCGACGCATCCCACCCCAGCGAACCAAGAGGTCGATTCTCGAGACGTCGGCGCTGGCGAGTCGTTCGTGAAACCGTCGTTTCGGATCTCCCTCGGCGGCTATTCGAAGGTCCCATTCCCAGCCATAGTTAACAAGCACGTTGACTCTCATCCCCGCGCCGATGCGGGCCTCGGCATAAGGGCGCAGTTCTTGCGGGAACATCGCGGATGTCGTGTCGCCCACTACGCGAATGGCGACATTCCGTTCCCGCGCGCGTTCGACGAACCCTATGCACGCTTCCGTAAATGCTTTGGATTGCGCCGGCGGTCGTTTAGCGTTGTCGGTTGTGAAACCATAGACACTGACCTCCCGGATGCCAACGTGGAGACACTCGTCGAGCAGGACTAATCCCCGATCGAGTCCTGCCGCATATCCCAGTTGAGGGAGAAGACCACTCATTCGCGCCCAACGTCGGTTCCCGTCCGGAATGAGTCCAACGTGATCGGGAAGGCGGGAGAATTTCGGAGCGACCTTGGCTTTCGCGGACGATGTAGCGCTGGGCCCCCTAGCGCGTGTCTCATATTGGTCAATGAGCAAAGGTTCCCCTTGAATTGCCATCGGTTATTGTTTCATCGCGGATGTGCGGGACGCTGGACCAACCAACGCTCTAACCGCGACTCCTCCAATAGAATCCGCCACCGCCAAAGAATAGGACTGCTAGAACAACCAGGATAATTACAGTGTTCGTGCTCATGGTTTTGCTTTCGTTCGGACTTTTCTTGGGGCCGTCGCGCTAGGTGAAAGACCACAGCTCTCAGCCCGAGCCAGATGAACTGCATTTTTGGTGCCATGGCAACGCCGGTCGCTTCCTGGACTGTCCCTGAGCCCGCTGTGCTAGCCCTCCTTCAAAGCGATGAGGAAGGACTGTCATTGGGGTTGAACCAAAAGGTCCGTCAACTGGCGTCAGAGTGAACGGCGAGGCTCTAGTGAGGCGCTGGTTCGCAGTTTTCCCATTTGACTGGAACCTTTGGGTTGGCGGAAGGCTTAGGATGTCTTAGCCGCCACTACTCGTCCGCAATCTACCACTTCGAAAGCCGGCTTAGGTTTTCCGGATCTCGTGAGCACGTCCACACCCGATAGATCCAGACCGCCAGCATCCTTCGCTGGCAAAACGCGAAATGCGATTTGCAGTCGGCAAAGCCGGTTCGGCGTCTCAGGGTCTGGAGTGTCGGTGAGCTTCCAAACACACCGTCTGTGGCGAATGCGAGCTAGTGGCGCGATTCCACTAAAGTGATGGGTCCGAAGGGCTCGCCGCTCTGCGGCCAATCGCGCCACTAACGAGCATCGCGTGGGCCACGGATCAAAGGAATCGCGCGACCTGACCGGCAAGCATTTCTGGTGTGGTGTCGAACCGGACGAATGTTTGGCGTAGAGCCGTATCCCGTTCGTCAGTGGTTTTGAAGAAACGGTTGTGAGTCGTGCACTCCTTGGTTTCCTTCCAGACCCCCTCGATGGGGTTGAGGTTGGGCGAGCAGGCCGGCAGCCGGTGCAGTTCGATTCGATGGCGGTTGGTCTGCAACCACGCGACACCATCAGCCTGCAGGTTGTGGCAGGGACCGTTGTCGATGATGAGGAAGAGTTTGCATCGTGTCGCACGGACGAGCTTCTTCAAGAATGCAAAGAACGTGCTGCCGTTGAACACGGTCGCAAACATGTGGTGGAAGCGAGGGCTGCCTTCCAAAGACACCGCACCGAATACGTGCGCGGCGGCCAAGACAACCAAAGTCGGATCAAAGGATCTAACCGCCCCGAGGCGACATAACGTCCCATCCACTACTAACTACTACTCAACTCTTCGTCATCCAGGGTAGAATTTACGGATCTTGTGAATGGCATGTTCGGCAGCA
>Ga0302321_100002499_pt1 | contig 15757 bp, 13 predicted proteins | sample Fen_T0_1_FD_202505 | JGI IMG/M metagenome (GOLD analysis project Ga0302321, IMG submission 202505) | Peat permafrost microbial communities from Stordalen Mire near Abisko, Sweden - Fen_T0_1 | ecosystem: Environmental > Terrestrial > Soil > Wetlands > Permafrost | place: Sweden: Abisko...
GTCCACTCCGACCTCGAATCACACCAGCAACGTCATCATGCGCATCGTCGTCCTCCTGCTGCTGGTCGCCAACCTGACGTTTCTCGGATACACGATGCTCGACAGCGGCGGCAGTGGCGAAGGCATGCGCCTGCAGCAGCAGATCCAGCCGGAGAAGATCAAACTGCTGACGCCGCAGGAAGTCGCGGCGCTCGGCCCCGCCAAGGTTGCCGCGCTGGCGGATGTCTGCGTCGAGTTCGGCCCCTTGTCGGATGCCGAACGTGCCAAGGTCCTCGGGGAACTCGAACCGATGGGATTGGGCCGGCTGCTGACGCAACGGCGCGTCGAACTCGACAACGCGTATTCAGTGAGCATTGCGCCCTTTCCCAATCGGAACGCCGCGGACAATCGCGCCGGCGAATTGCGGCGACAGGGCGTGAAGGACATGACCGTGGTCGACGCAGGCCGGGGCCAGTTCGCAGTTTCGTTCGGGGGATTTCGCACGGAACAGGCGGCGTTGGCATACGTGGACGCGCTCACCAGGCAGGGCGTCAAGCTGGTTCGCGTGCAGGCGCGGCAGCAAACACTCGTGCAGACGCTCCTCGTCGTTCGCGATCCACAGCAACCCGTCGTCGCCCGGTTGAAGGAGTTGCAGGGCCAATACCCTGGGACCGAAATAAAGGTCGGCACCTGCGCGCCGAGCTGACACCACGCATGCTCCTGCCGATTCGCGCAGCGGCGACAATGAACGATATCGCGCAGGCGCGCGCGCTATTCCAGGAATACGCGACGTGGCTGGCCGTCGATCTCTGCTTCCAGGGATTCGCCGAGGAACTTGCAACGTTGCCTGGCGCATACGCGCCGCCGCGCGGGATGCTGTTGCTGGCCGGCCCCCCTGACGCCGCCATCGGATGCATTGCACTGCGACCGCTCACTGCCGATGAATCGCCATCGGGTGCAGCAGCCGAAGTGAAACGCCTCTATGTCAGGCCCGCCGCCCGCGGGACCGGCCTTGGAAGGCGCCTGGTGCAAACGGTGATCGATGGCGCGCGCGCGATCGGCTACGGCGAACTCAAGCTCGACACGCTAGAGCGGATGGCCGAGGCGCGTTCGTTGTACGCGAAACTGGGGTTCCGCGAATGCGCGCCGTATTACCACAACCCGATCGCCGGCGCGGTGTACATGGCGATGGGGCTCTAGGGAGCCTCTGCATAAGTATTCACGATTGCGCTGCTTGGGCCCGATGCGGATGGATGCCTCAGTTGGCAAATTAGGGGCGTCGCTGGTCGTAGTTGATCGTACGATGCCAAGGAGCACGGCGAAGCAGACGCCACATTGGGCCACAGTTTGCAAAATGAGCGGAGGGACGGGACTCTTCGGGCGGTCTGCTTAGTTTGCCAACTGAGCGCGAGCCTCGCGAAGGGGGTCGACCATTCGCTTCGGCTCGCCTCATTTTTGTTAACTGAGGCATCCCATCCCGAAAAGCTCCCGTCGCAACCGCGAATACTTATGCAGAGACTCCCTGGCTCAGGCTCGCGCGGATACCGAGAACGTCGCCTCGTCGCCTCCGCTCATCGGCGCTGCACCGGTTGTCACATCGCGAAAGCCTGCGTCGCCCAGGATCTCGGCAATTTCCTCCTCCGAATACCAGGTCAGCGTCAGCGTTTCATGTTCTTCGACGAGCCGCGTGGTGCCGCGCCGGTGCGCGTAGCGATATTCGGTGCGCGACAAGCGCGCCTCGGCCCACACCGTCGATTCCGAGCGCAGCGCGATTTGGGTGCCGTCAGCGAGCCTGACCGTGCGCACTTCGATCAACGGTGCCCCCAGCCGCAGTGCCGATTCCGCGGGAACGAACATGTCCATCAGCAGCAGCCCGGGATCGACCAGATGCGCGCGAATGCGCTGCAATGCCAGCATCGCCGCACCCGGATCAGTGAGCAACTGGAATGATCCTGCGGCGACGAATGCCGCGGAATAGCGGAAGGGCAGATTAAGTTGCGTGACGTCCTGGCGAAAGAGCGGGGCCACGATCCCACGCGAGACCAGCCGCGCCTCGCAACTCGCGAGCATCGCTGCCGACAAATCCACGCCATGAAGCTTGAAGCCGTCGGCGACGAGCGGAAGCAACAGGCGACCGGAACCGCACATCAATTCCAGCAGTGGTCCGGCGCCCTTCGGCAGATGTCGCGCATACCAGGCGACCTCCGCGTCCGGCGCAACGGGCTTGTCCGCGTCGTAGAACAGCGTGCAAAGCGGGCCGTAGGAAGGCAAGGGCGGCGTCTCGAAGTCGAATCAGCACAGCATACGCCGGTGATGCAATCGGCAAGCGCGTCCTACAGCTGCTCCCAGGGCAGGCCGTCGTTGCGCCAGCCGGATATATTTCCGCGCCGGTGTTGCTCGTCCAGCGGGCCCTCGAAGCCATCGGCCACGTTGTAGACCTCGGCGAATCCGGCCTTCTCTAGCGCAAGGCCTGCATCCAGTGAACGGTGCCCGCTCCTGCAGATCAGCACCACCGGACGATGCATGCTGGCGACTTTTTTCACCTGCCCGACGAAATGCGGGTTGATGTCCCAATCCGGACCGTCATTCCAGGCGACGTGCTGCGCGCCTATGGGATGTCCAACGAAGAAAAACTCCATCTCGCTGCGGCAGTCGACAAAGACCGCATCCGGATTGGAGGCGAGGAAGGCGAAGGCTTCTTTCGGCGCGAAGTGTTTCATGCGAAAAAGAGTATCACGATGCAGGGCCCGGCCTTATTCCACGGCGTTAGGGAGATATGACGCGTCGGACCGGCATCAGACGCGCAAAGTGTTAAAATTCAACACTTTGCCGGTGCCCGCCGGCTACAGGCAGCGTCCAATGCAACCTGATCGCACCGCAGAACTCACCCGCCTGCTGCACGCGCGCATTCTCGTCATGGACGGCGCGATGGGCACGATGATCCAGCAGCACAAGCTGTCGGAAGCCGACTTTCGCGGCGTGCAATCGTGCGGCCTGCACGGCCACGCGCACGATCTTCGCGGCGACAACGATCTGCTGGTATTGACACGACCGGACGTGATCCGCGCAATCCACAACGAATATCTGGAAGCCGGCGCGGACGTGATCGAGACCAACACGTTCAGCGCGACGTCGATTGCACAGGCCGACTACGGGTTGGAAGCGCGTGCCAGGGAAATCAATTTTGCGGCAGCGCGAATTGCCCGCGAATGCTGCGACGCGTGGACTGCGCGTACGCCCGACAAGCCGCGCTTCGTGGCAGGCGCCCTGGGCCCCACCAATCGCACCGCGTCGATTTCACCGGACGTGAATGACCCGGGTGCACGCAACGTGACGTTCGATGCGCTGGCCGTCGCTTATGGCGAAGCGGTCGCAGGGCTCGCGGAAGGCGGAGCGGACCTGATTCTGGTCGAAACGGTGTTCGACACGCTCAATGCCAAGGCTGCGTTGTTTGCCGTCGAATCGTATTTCGATCGCGTCGGCCGCCGCCTGCCGGTCATTGTCTCGGGCACGATCGCCGACGCTTCGGGACGCACGCTTTCCGGCCAGACGCCGGAAGCGTTCTGGAACGCCGTGCGTCACGTGCGGCCTTTGGCGGTGGGCCTCAATTGCGCGCTCGGCGCGGCGCTGATGCGGCCGTACATCGAGGAAATCGCGCGCGTCGCGGACACCTTCGTCTCGTGTTACCCGAACGCGGGCCTGCCCAATCCGATGTCCGATACCGGCTACGATGAAACGCCGGCGCAGACATCGCGTTTGATCCAGGACTTCGCGCTAAGCGGCTTCGTCAACCTCGTCGGCGGCTGCTGCGGGACCACGCCCGCGCATATCCGCGCCATCGCGGAGGCGGTGCGTTCATTGCCGCCGCGGCGAGTGCCGACGGAAGAAACGACCGAGGCGCTTGCCTGAAGTCTTGGGGAAGAGTTTCGCCTTCGTCGCATTCGCGCAATCACTTCCCCAGGCTACCGAGCAATGTCCCGCGTCATGCGCCTTTCCGGCCTCGAGTCGCTATTGATCGGCGACGACTCGCTGTTCGTCAACGTCGGCGAGCGCGCCAACGTCACCGGTTCGCGCGTGTTCGCCAAGCTGATCCTGGCGGGCGATTACGCCGGAGCCGTTGAAGTCGCGCGTGCGCAGGTGACAAGTGGCGCGCAGATCATCGACGTCAACATGGACGAGGCGATGCTCGACTCGCGGGCGGCGATGGTGAAATACCTGAACCTCATCGCGACCGAGCCCGACATTGCGCGCGTGCCCGTGATGATCGACTCCTCGAAGTGGGAGGTGATCGAGGCCGGCCTGAAATGCGTCCAGGGCAAGGGGATCGTCAACTCGATTTCGATGAAGGAAGGAGAGGCCGAGTTCCTGCGCCAGGCGCGGCTGGTGCGCCGCTACGGCGCCGCAGTCGTCGTCATGGCGTTCGACGAAAAGGGACAGGCGGACACCTTTGACCGCAAGACGCAGATCTGCCGCCGCTCCTATGATTTGCTGGTGGACAAGGTCGACTTCCCGCCCGAGGACCTCATCTTTGACCCGAACGTGTTCGCGATCGCCACCGGCATCGACGAGCACAACAACTACGCGGTCGACTTCATCAATGCGACGCGCTGGATCAAGGAACACCTGCCGCACGCAAAGGTGTCGGGCGGCATCTCGAACGTGAGCTTCAGCTTCCGCGGCAACGATGCCGTGCGCGAGGCCATCCACACGGTTTTCCTGTATCACGCCATTCGCGCCGGACTGTCGATGGGCATCGTCAACGCGGGCCAGCTGGGCGTCTACGACGAAATCGAGCCGCGCCTGCGCGAACTGGTCGAGGACGTGGTGCTGAATCGGCGCGCGTCCGACGGCGAAAGTCCGACCGAGCGACTCGTGGCTTTTGCCGAGACGGTGAAGGCGCAGGGCAAGGTGAGCACCGTGGACCTGACGTGGCGCGAAGCCAGCGTCGAGGACCGCCTGTCGCACGCGCTGGTCAAAGGCATCACATCGCACATCATCGAGGATACGGAAGAGGCCCGGCTGAAATTCGCGCGCCCCATCCAGGTCATCGAGGGCCCGCTGATGGCCGGGATGAATGTCGTCGGCGATCTGTTCGGCGCCGGCAAGATGTTCCTGCCGCAGGTGGTCAAGTCGGCGCGCGTGATGAAACAGGCCGTGGGCCACCTTGTGCCGTTCATCGAGGAGGAGAAGGCGCGTTCCGGCGACGTCGGAAAGCCCAAGGGCACGATCGTCATGGCGACCGTGAAGGGCGACGTCCACGACATCGGCAAGAACATCGTCGGGGTCGTGCTCCAGTGCAACAACTTCGATGTCATCGACCTGGGCGTGATGGTGCCGGCGCAGAAGATCCTTGCCACTGCGCAGGAACGCAACGCCGACATCATCGGCCTGTCGGGTCTCATCACGCCGTCGCTCGAGGAGATGGCGCATGTCGCGCACGAGATGGAGCGCCTCGGCATGCGGCAGCCGCTGCTGATCGGCGGCGCGACCACGTCGCGCGTGCACACGGCGGTGAAGATCGCTCCGAACTACGCGGGCGTCACCGTCTACGTTCCGGACGCGTCGCGCGCCGTTGGCGTGGCGAGCAACCTGCTGTCGGAGGACCTGCGCGCGTCCTACATCGCCGATGTCGCTTCCGATTATGAGAAAGCGCGCGTCCAGCACGCCGGCAAGAGGGGCCCGAAACTGGTCACCCTGGCGGCTGCGCGCGCGAATGCATTCGCAACGGATTGGCGGGGACACGTGCCGCCGGTGCCGACGTTCCTCGGCCGCCGCGAATTCCGCAACGTTGATCTGGCGGAGATCGCGAAGTTCATCGACTGGGGTCCGTTTTTCCAGGCGTGGGAACTGTCGGGTCCGTTTCCTGGGATTCTCGACGACGCGATCGTCGGCGAAGCTGCGCGCAACGTGTACGCGGAGGGGCAGGCTATGCTGCAGCGGATCATCGCTGGCCGCTGGCTCGGCGCGAACGGCGTGGTCGCGCTTCTTCCGGCGAACGCAGTCAACGATGACATCGAGTGCTACACCGATGAAACACGCGCGAAGGTAGCGCTGACGTGGCGCAACCTGCGCCAGCAGAACGAGCGTCCGCCGGGCAAGGCTAATTTCTGCCTGTCCGACTTTGTCGCGCCAAAGAAACAACGGGTCAATGACTATCTCGGTATATTTGCGGTCACGACGGGATTGGGAATCGAAAGGAAGCTCGCGGAATTCGAGGCTGCGAAGGACGACTACAACGCCATCATGCTGAAGGCTCTCGCCGACCGGCTCGCCGAAGCCTTTGCCGAATGGCTGCATGCGAAGGTCCGCCGCGAACTATGGGGCTATGCGCGCGACGAATCCCTCGACATCACCGCGCTGGTTCGCGAGGAATACCGCGGCATCCGACCGGCGCCCGGCTATCCGGCGTGCCCCGATCATGCGGCCAAGGCGCCGCTGTTCGACATTCTGCGCGCGCCCGAGATCGGCATGACGCTGACGGAAAATTTCGCGATGCTCCCGACGGCCGCAGTTTCCGGATTCTATTTCTCGCATCCGGATTCCCAGTACTTCGCCGTCGGCCGGATCGCGGACGACCAGCTCGAGGACTTCGCGCAGCGCGAGGGCATCGACGTCGCCGCTGCCCGCCGCAGGCTGGCGCCGAACCTGGGCTGATCGTCGCGGCCCGCGACTCCGTGAGCGTCTGCTTTGCGCCGAGCCGATCGACGCCGCTGGCCACTCGTGCACAATGGAGGCGCGCTGAGTCGTGCGATAGGGAAGTTGCGCCCTTCGCGCCTGCACGGAAACGCAACCCGCAATTGTGAGGAGCAGGACATGAACCGATCTTTCTTCGCGGGCCTGGCCGCCGGCATCGCGGCTCTGGCATTCGCGATTACGGCGCAGGCGGCCTATCCCGACAAACCCGTCCAGTACATCATTCCGTTCGCGCCCGGCGGCGAGTCGGACATCGCGGCTCGACTCCAGCAACAGGTTTTCAAAGTGAAATTCAACCAGGACCTGATCGTCACGAACAAGCCCGGCGCGGGTGGCGCGCTCGCGTGGTCGCAACTGAACAACATGCCAGGTGACGGGTATACGATCATGGGCGTAAATCTGCCCCACATCGTGCTGCAGCCGCTCGAACCGGGGACCCAGTTCAAGACCGAGGACATCACGCCGGTCTATTTTTTTCACTACACGCCGGACGCGATCATCGTTCCCGCCGACAGCCCTTACCGTACGTTCGCGGATCTGGTGAAGACCGCGCGCGAGAAGCCCGAGTCGATCAGCCTGGCGGGGTCCGGCACCAACTCGGCCAATCATCTCGCGACGGAGCGCCTGAACCGGGAACTCGGCATCAAGACACTGTACGTACCGTTCAAGGGTACCGGCGAATTGGTGTCCGCGGTGCTCGGCAATCACGTCACCGGAGCGATGTCGTATTCGACGTTGGCGATCCAGCAAAAGGGCAAGATGCGGATGCTCGCCGTCGCGACCGAGAAGCGGCTGCCGCAGTTTCCCGACGTGCCGACATTCAGGGAGCTGGGAATGAACTGGGTGGATGGCGCGTATCGGGGAATCGGCGTGCCCAAGTCCACGCCGCCGGACGTGCGCAAGCAAGTCTCGGACATGATGGATGCGATCAACAAGGACCCGGAGCTGCGCCGCCGCATGGTCGAAGGCGGCTTCGAAGTCACGGACATCGGACTCGAACAGATCCCGGCGTTCGTGAAGGAACGCTCGGTGGAGTACCTCAACGCCGCCAAGGGACTGGGGATGATGAAGTAAGATGGCCTGGCACAGAGCAGATCCGACCGACGTTCTAAGCTGGCTTTGAATTGCGCAATGCGCAGCGTCAGGAACCGCGGCCGGCCGCTCGATCCATTTCGCAGTCCCGCCGGTGCGGCACCGGACGGCGCACACGCGGCGAAAGCGTCGCGGGCGGGAGCGGCCCCGAATGCCTAAGGCCGCATTATAATGCGCACCGAACCTCGCGTTCCGCGCGGCGCCTCATATTCGGTCCGGTACAGGATGCTGGGGGGATATTTCATCGTCACCCCCGTTCGACCCCTCGCGCACAGCCTGGATCCTGCGGAATTCCCGAGCAACCTGATTCCTCCGGACGGCGAAACGCCGCGATGCCGACGATAGATCCCTGGTACCTGGTTCGTTGCCTCGTGGCCGTCTTCCTCGGTATCTGCGCGGTGCCGGCATCGGTGGCGGCCGCCGAATATCCGGACAGGCCGGTTCGACTCGTCGTACCTTTTCCAGCGGGCGGCGGCGCCGATACGCTCGCCAGGATCGTCATGCCGCGCGTCGCGGAGGCGCTGGGCATGCCGATCGTCATCGACAACCGGCCCGGCGCGGGCGGCAACGTTGGCGCCGAAATCGTGGCGCACGCGGCGCCCGACGGCTATACGCTGCTCTATGGCACCAACGGAACGCATGCCATCAACCAGACCCTTTACGCCAGCGTGCGATTCGACCCGGTCAGGGATTTCGCGCCGGTTTCGCGAATGACGGTGATCGCGGCGATGCTCGTCGTGAACCCGGATTTCCCCGCGAGTTCCGTCGGGGAACTGATCCAATACGCGAAGGCGCACCCCGGAACGGTCAATTTCGCGTCGGCGGGCAACGGCACGACGTCTCACCTCGCCGGCGAACTCTTCCGGACAATGGCCGGCATCGACATCGTGCACGTCCCGTATCGAGGCGGCGCGCTCGCGATCATGGATGTCGTGGGCGGCCAAGTGCAGATGATGATCGACGTGATGCCGAACGCCTATCCGCTCGCGAAAAGCGGCAAGGTGCGCGGTCTGGCCTGCACGACCGCGCAGCGCTTTCCGGCGGCACCTGAGTATCCGACGATCGCCGAGAGCGGCTTGCCAGGCTATGAGGTCAGCGCATGGGATGCGGTTTTTGCCCCGGCCGCAACGCCCGTCCCGATCATCGCCAGGCTGAATGCGGCTATCCGACAGGCGCTCGAGGATCCCGAGGTGGCAGAATCCCTGCTTAAACACGGGGCGCGGGCCGTTCCGGGAACGCCGGACGAACTCGCGCGCCATGTCGCGGCGGAAACCGCCAAGTGGGCGAAAGTCGTCCGGCAATCCGGCGCGAAGATCGACTGACCCCGGTCGATTCGCAGTTCCCAGTTTCCAAATGGAGAGCCCGATGGAAGTACCCGCACTGCCCCCCCTGCCGTCCTGGACGACGGTACCGGGCTACGTCGACATCATCTACGCCAAGGCCGACGAAGGCATCGCCAAGATCGTCATCAACCGGCCCGAGGTGCGCAATGCGTTCCGGCCCGAGACCGTGCGTGAGATGCAGGCCGCCTTCGCCGATGCGCGCGACGATCCGGAAATCGGCGTCGTGATACTCACAGGCCAGGGCCGCGAAGCGTTCTGCTCCGGTGGGGACCAGCGTGTCCGCGGCGAGGGCGGATACGTCGGCGGCGATGGCGTCCCCCGCCTCAACGTGCTCGACCTGCAGCGGCAGATCCGGACGTTGCCGAAGCCGGTCGTGGCGATGGTCGCAGGCTACGCGGTCGGCGGCGGACACGTGCTGCACATGATCTGCGACATCACCATCGCAGCGGACAACGCGCGGTTCGGACAGACGGGTCCGCGCGTCGGCAGCTTCGACGGGGGATACGGCGCGTCGTACATGGCGCGCATCGTCGGCCAGAAGAAGGCGCGCGAAATCTGGTTTCTCTGCCGGCAGTACGACGCGCGCCAGGCATTGGAAATGGGCCTCGTCAACCGCGTGGTCCCGTACGCGCAGCTCGAAGCGGAAACCGTGCAGTGGTGCCGCGAAATCCTCGACAACAGTCCGATCGCGCTGCGCTGCCTCAAGGCCGCGCTCAACGCAGACTGCGACGGACAGGCGGGACTGCAGGAACTCGCCGGAAATGCGACGCTGCTCTATTACCTCTCCGAAGAGGGCCAGGAGGGACGGGACGCGTATCTCGAGAAGCGCAAGCCCGATTTCCGCAGGTTCAGGAGGCTGCCGTGAACGTCGCGCACATCCGCGCGCGCGCGGCCACCGACCCGCGCGCATTGGCGGGAATACGAAGAGAGTGAGCGAGCTTCTTTCGGTCTTCGCCGCCGGGCGGGACGCGGCCGATGTGCCGGGGCTGCGCATCGGCGAGCGGCTGTACACGTTCGCGCAACTCGCGGACATGACGAAAGGCCGGCTTGCCGCGCTAGCGCTCGAGTTGCGGTACGGCCTGCCCTGCATGCTGGTGGGCACCAATACGCTCGAGACATTGATCACGCTATACGCGCTGCTCGAGATGCACGTTCCGGCGCTGCTCGTGCACCCGCGGCTCACGGCGCCCGAGCATGCCGACCTGCAGGCGACCGCGGCACGCGCTGGCCCGGTGCCGCACCCGGACGCCGCCGCGATCATCTTCACGTCCGGAACGACCGGCGATTCGCGCGGCGCCGTGCTGACCCGCTCGGGGCTTCTCGCCTCGGCGGAGGCGAGCGCGGCGAATCTTGGATGGCACGGCGATGACGCGTGGCTGCTTTGCATGTCGGTTGCTCGCATGGGCGGACTCTCGATCGTCACCCGCTGCCTCGCCGCGCGCCGATGCGTCGTCCTTACCCATGGATTCGACGCCGATCACTTTCCGGAGTTGGTCGCCAGACATCGCATCACGCTGGTTTCGCTGGTTCCGACGATGCTGACCCGCGTGTTCGACGCCCATCCGGACTGGAGGGCCCCGGCCCACCTTCGATGCATGCTGCTGGGCGGCGCGATGGCGTCGCCGAGGCTGTTTCGCAGCGCCGAAGACCGGCGACTGCCGATCGTCGTTACCTATGGCCTGACCGAGACGAGTTCGCAGGTAGTCGCTACGCCCTACGCCGCGCGATTCGCGCCGGCCGATTGCGGCGCCGGGACCGCACTCGAGGGTATCGGCGTCCGCGTCGACCAGGGCCGGATCGAAGTCCGCGGCCCAACGCTAATGGCCGGCTACTGGAACGGACCCGCGCTCGCCCCCGACGCGTGGTTCGACACTGGCGATCTTGGCGAACTCGACAGCGCGGGATGCCTGCACGTGCATGCGCGGCGCGCGGACCTGATCGTCACCGGCGGAGAGAACGCGTATCCGGCCGAAGTGGAACGGGCGCTGGAAGCCTTTCCTGGCATCGCGGCCGCCGGCGTTTTCGGCGTTCCCGACGAGGTGTGGGGCCACACGGTGGCGGCAGCGCTCGTCGCCGAATCGAAACCTCCTCCGGACGCGACATTGTTCGAATACATCACCCGGCAGCTCGCGCCGCACAAGCGTCCGCGTCACGTCTGCTATCTGCCCAGGCTTCCACATGCGCCTTCGGGCAAGCTCGACCGCCGCGCGTTGGCGGAGAGCGCGCCGCTCTTGCGACCGCTGTCGCCGACACCTGGCGCCACGGGCTGACCGGACGGAACGCCAACCGCTCCAAGGGCCGCGTCGATCCCACGCGGCTACGTGCCGGGCGCGAGACCATGCCCAGCGCGTCGCGAGAAATCTTCGACATGCGCCAATGCGGCTTCCCAATGGATGTTGCAGAATACGGCGGTGACGCTTCCCTATCGAGGCACCCATTCCATGACAACCGCCATCTGGCATCGTCGGCCGACGCTTGCCGATCTCCAGGCAATGTCCCGCGCAACTGCCGTCGAGCATCTCGGCATCGAGTTCACCGACGTCGGAGACGATAGCCTTAGCGCCAAGATGCCCGTCGATGCACGAACGATCCAGCCTTACGGGCTGTTGCACGGTGGGGCGTCAGTGCTGCTCGCCGAGACGGTAGGCAGCGCTGCCGCGCATTGCTGTGTCGACGACAGTGCAGTACTGACGGTCGGGATCGAGATAAATGCGAATCACGTCCGTGGCGTTCGCGAGGGGTGGGTGCACGGGACTGCACGGCCGCTGCACATCGGACGAACGTCACAGCTGTGGGAGATCCGGGTCGTCGACGATGCCGCTCGGCTCGTGTGCATTTCTCGTCTTACGATCGGAGTCATGCCCCGGGAAGCTATCCGCTGACCCGTGTGCGCGAAAAGATGTTGCAAGCTGGCAATTCGAATATCCGTTGACCGCACAGCGCGCAAACGTCCGCTCCTGGCCGGGAGTCGACGTTTGACCCGCCAGACTGGGCCTTCAATACTGCAATAAGCGGTTTGGAAAAATCTATCGGTTGGAGACGGCGAATGAAAAGCGGGACGCTCGGCACCACCAGCATCGCGGTTCCACGGGCATTCCTCGGCTGCGGCACTTTCGGCGGGATCGGCGGCGCCCGGCATCTGGTCGGCCGCGGGCTCGACCGGAAGGCGGCGTTCGCCGCACTTGACGAGGCGCTCGCTCTTGGCATCGATGTGCTCGATACGGCGGAACGCTACGCCGACGGCGAGAGTGAACGCGCGATTGGCGAGTGGCTTCGCCAGCGCCCCCGCGAACTGACCAGGGAGGTTCGCATCGCGACGAAGGTCGCTCCGCCGACGGCCGACGGTGTCGATGGGACGCGGTTCAATCGCGCGTACATCGAGAGGAAATTGCAGACGAGCCTTGAACGGCTGGGCCTGGAGCGTGTGACCTTCTACCTCTCCCACGCGCCGGACAAGAGGACTCCCATCGAAGAAACGGTGGAAGGGTTCGCCGCGGTAATCGACGCCGAGCGCGTGGGCCACGTCGGATGCTGCAACGTCGGAGCGAATGAGCTGACCGAGGCGCTGGATGCGGCCGAGCGGCTCGGCGTCCCCGGATTCGAGTGGGTACAGAACGGTTTCAGCCTGTTATCGCCCAACGACGACCGCGAAGTCCGCGCCGTGTGTCGGGAACGGGGCCTTGGCTATACGCCCTTCTCACCGCTAGCCGGCGGCGTCTTGACCGGAAAATACGCGCGCGGCGAGCCGTTTCCCGAGGGGACTCGAATGGCGCTTCGGCCCGAAGACCATGCGGAGATGATGACCGACGCGGTGCACGATGCCCTCGATCGGCTCCGGAGCGCGGCCGCGGCACATTCAGTGAGCTGTGGGGGCCTCGCTCTAGCATGGGTGATTGCGCATCCGGATTGCACCGCCCCCGTTGTTGGGCCGTCGCGTGTGGCACCGCATCTAGATCATCTGGCCGAAGCGCTCGATTTGGTGCTGGCTCCGGAGGAGCGCGCGCAGATCGCTTCATGGTTCGAGGCGGCAAGCACGTAGGCGATGTTCCTGCAGCCGCGACGGGCGTGTCGGTTGCAGCCAGGGGTCCGGTCGGGCGCACGGTCAACATCGGCAACCAGGCGATGTCCAATCAGTGGCACCGCGTGCTTACGATACCGTGGGAAGTCCAAGTCAAGTCCGTCGACCTTGACCTATCAATGTCGGGTGAAAGCGCCGGAGAAGCTGTTGGGCCCGCCCAGTCCTACGCCGGCACCCGACCCGTTGCAGTCCATCGGTTCTGCGCAAAGCCGACGCTCGCCGGCGGGAAAGCGGCCGTTCAATTTTGCCATGCAGCGGTTCGCGTTTTGTCCCACGGGGCTGAATCCTGGTCCTGTGCCCCAATTGCGTTGGCGCGATGTGCACAATCGCATTCAACACCCATCCCTCGGCCGTGCGCGACCCCTTCCTCGACCTCGGTGAGCCGACCGCGCCACCCCGCATGGCGCCGGCCCGGGGCCAGCCGCTGTAGGACCTGCCCGATGGCCGGACGGGTGACTTCGCCTCCCACGCCCAGCCGCCACCGGAGCACGAATTCGACCAACGCATCGCTTGACTCTTGCGGTACACCCGCACCCGGGGCACCCATTGCCCCGCGGCGACCGCTGACCATCCCTGGCGTGTCACGGCGTTGGATTTGTTGTCCGTAGTCGAGCTCTCGCGACGGCCATCCGGACCCTGAAGCGGGTCTGACGTACTTGGCACATCGGGCGCGAAATGTGGCGGTCGAAATGTGGCGGTATTACAATTAATCTCGCTTGAACTGCCATTTGGCACAATTGATCCTGGATGGCTCCAGTGTTTGATCCGTAAGATCGCGGGCAGCGCTTTCCGGGGGTCATAGAACTCGGGAATAGTGTCGCCCATGGGAAGTTTTGTCTGAATCTGCGCTTCGCACCCGCCTTGGGAGAGGTCCGGGCTCTAACTCTTGCCCGATTGCTGCTGGCCGCAACTCTGGGCATTGCCGCCTTTGGTTCGGCACGCCAGGCAAATGCCGATTTGGTAGTCCCCGCCAATTCGGTGATGAATCTCGCGAGCGGGACGATCGATCTCGCTTGTACCGACTTGATTGTCGCCGGAACGCTGCAACTCGCCTCCGGTGGCGTCGTCAATGCCCGGCATGTAACGATACAAGCCGGGGGAACAGTCGACGGTGGAACCGGCATTCTCGCCATGGGAGGCAACTGGACGAACGCCGGGCAGTTCATCCCCGGCGCTAGCCAGGTCCGCTTTCGCGATCTCTGTTCGCTCGCGACAGCAGAAATTGCCGGCAACACGATGTTCTCGACGGCAAGCTTCGTCACAGCTACCGGCAAGAACTACGTGTTTGCAGTGGGCTCCACTCAGAATGTCAACAATCTGCTGGAAATCTCCGGCACCGCCGCGCTGCCGATCCAGTTCCGGAGCAGCGGAGTGGGCCAGACCGCGTTCATCAATCTGTTGGCGAGCGGCGTGCAAACGATTCAGCATGTCGGCGTCACCGACGTATGGGCAACCGGGCAGTGGCTCGCGCCCACGCTTACCAATGAAGGTGGCGGCGGCAATGCGAATCGCTGGTTCGGCGGATCCGTACCCGGCGTCGCCACCCCCGTCCCGACACTGGGATATTCCATGCTGGTTGCCATGACATGGTTGTTCGCCGCAACGGGTGCCCTGCTCCTGCGGCGCCGCCGTCAGACTCCCCAGGATTTCAACCGGCCGCGCACATGACGTGCGCAGCGAGGAAGCGAACATGAAGACGAACCGATTCAGACAACGGCCGCTGGCGATTGCGCTGGCCGCGACTCTTGCCTTGGGAGGCGCTAAGGTCTACGCAGCGGAGGTCGAGATTCGAACTCCAGCCGGCGGCGGGTTTGCCGTGCGCGACTCGACCGGATCGCTGTCGCGCCTCCTCGTGAACGGCGCGACCGGCGAGGTCGCGATCCCCTACCTGCAGTTTGCGACCCAGCAGAACAACGTCGTCTGTTTCCAGCTCGCGTCAGGTTTGCTCGGTCAGTGTGTGCCGGGTTCACTCACCGGTCCGCAAGGGCCACAGGGCGTGCAAGGTAGCGCGGGACCACAAGGCTCGCAGGGAGCTATCGGACTTCAGGGGCCACAGGGAACGAATGGCGCGCAGGGCTCCCAAGGAATGATCGGCGCACAAGGTTCGCAGGGCACGGCCGGTTCGTTGGGCCCCCAGGGAACGACCGGTGCTCAGGGCCCCATCGGACCGCAAGGGACAATTGGTGCGCAAGGTGCGCGGGGTACCGACGGATTCACCGTGTTGAGCGGCACAGGCGCGCCTGATGGCGGTCTCGGCGTCAATGGCGATTTCTATATCGACACGACAAACGAAGTCATCTATGGCCCAAAGACGGGTGGCGTCTGGGGTACGCCCACATCGCTGATCGGGCCCCAAGGCCCGGCGGGCCCACCAGGATCGCAAGGCATCGCGGGAGCTCAGGGCACGACTGGCGCGCTGGGTCCGCAAGGTACTCAGGGCACGACCGGCGCGCTGGGTCCGCAAGGTGCTCAGGGCACGACTGGCGCGCTGGGTCCGCAAGGTACTCAGGGCACGACCGGCGCGCTGGGCCCGCAAGGTACTCAGGGCTCACAGGGCACGACGGGAAGTCCG
>Ga0302321_100002500_pt1 | contig 15756 bp, 9 predicted proteins | sample Fen_T0_1_FD_202505 | JGI IMG/M metagenome (GOLD analysis project Ga0302321, IMG submission 202505) | Peat permafrost microbial communities from Stordalen Mire near Abisko, Sweden - Fen_T0_1 | ecosystem: Environmental > Terrestrial > Soil > Wetlands > Permafrost | place: Sweden: Abisko...
ATCAGTGATACCGACTTGCACGCCAGCAGGCGTCAACACGCGATCCCCTGTCGTGGCGGCTGTCGGCTTACTGGCGTTCTTCGGGGACTGAGCTTCAGGCCCAGAACCACCACAGGCGACGACCAGACCCAACACTGACACCATCAGCGCGAAACCTGAGATACTTCGTCTTCGGTGCGACATGTCAGTTCTCATTGCGGAAGCACCGGTAGAGGTTCAGGCATTCCATCGGGCTTCGGTGTGGTTACAAGACCTGGTCTCATGCGTTGGAACATCCCAGGGGCGTAGTTCAAGTCTTTCACGCCGCCGGCAAAACCGCTCATCTTAGCTTCACCAACCACATCACTGACGAACGCCAGCCGGCGAATTGCTCGGGTGATTGCAGGGCTTGACACATTGTAGCGTCTCGCTAGCACGACTGATGTCGAGTAGCGGTCCACAAGAATGCGGTCTGCACTGTCCAGCTCTTGATCACGAGCCTTGCGCCAAGCATCCTGAATCGCAGTGCGCTTGGCATCGGCTTGTTCCTGCAATTCGGGAATACCGCTTTCTTCAGCCCGCTTCAGCAGATCCTCGAGTTTCTTGTCGAGCATCTTCAGAGCCGGAGGTCGGGTGTTATAAAGACCCGTTCGCAGCGAGTCGTATAAGGACCCCTGCCTGGCGATCGTGATCGGGGTGTATTCCGGCGAAAGGTACCCGTCCGCGATCGCTTGAAGCTTATCAAACCATTGCTTTGCGTCAGCCGCATCCTTTCGATACTGCCCAATGACCTCGACGGTTGTTCCCTTGAAGCGATGATGTCCGGACTCGTAGTCGAACTTCTTCGCGATATCCTGGTCAAGTAGGGTGTATTCGGCCTCCGCGGCCATCGTGGACTCGCGGGTGCCCAAAGCCGTATTGCGACCTTCTTTGACGGGCGCGCTACGCTTGTAGCGCTGGAACGCGGTCATGGTGTTCTTCCACCAATCGTTGGTATCAGACGCGCTCGCTGCCTTCTTCATCTTGGCAACGTGATACGCGGCTTGCACTACGAATTGCGTCGAGACGTCGCGGCCCTTCTCCGCGTCGTAATAGTCCATCATCGACTTCTGCGCGCGCTTGCGTGCTTCTTGGTTGGCACCTTCGTCTGGACTGAATTCGTCCCAACGCTTGAGGTCGGCGGTAGCAACCACGAAATCCGCCTCAGCTAGTTCCCGTTGCGATGCACCTAGCTGGCGGTACTTGTCCCGAAGTCGGTTCATTCCGCCGCGGTCACCTAGGCTTGTGTAAAGCACGAGAGCCTGCTTCGTTGACTCGCGCCGATCAGCCTCGGCAAAATGGGGCGTCGAACCGATTTTTTCGAACGTTTCGGCAGCGCGTGGATAGTCGAAGAACAAGACGTAAGCAGCTGCGAGTGCGTCGTAGGCGTTCTTCAGATACGAAACCCGTTCCTCGTACTTCTTCGGATTCGGATCCACAGGAGGCTTCGCCTTCGGATCGCCCTCCTTGAGTTTCTTCAGTTTGGCTTCGCTGCCGTAGCGACCAATGAAGAGCTCGTACATCTCGATGGCTTTGTCGTACTCGCCAACTTGCTTGTAAGCGAACGCACCATTCATGGCAGCTTCGGGCGCTTCGTCGCGCTCTGGAGCCGCATCGAGAGCCACCTTGTATGCCGCTGCCGCCTCGCGCCATCGCTTGTCACGCTCGGGACCAGGCGACATTTTCTCTGCTTCTTCGTAGAGCTTGCGGGCATCCAAATACGCGACACCCTGTTTGACAGGCTTCCGGATGGCGTCTTCGGCTCGTTTCGTTTCCTCGTTGTAAGCGCAACTCTTGCCCTCAGCGAGACGCCGACTCTCTTCGACTTTGCCCTCGAAGTTGCTCATGCTGATGAGCTTCTCCCAAGCTTTGTAGCCCCACTCGTTCTTCCCGCAATTTTCCTCAAAAATGGGGGTGAATCGCTGCCGAGCTTCAGCAAACTGACCATAGACGAAGACGTAATCAGCGGACTGGAATGAATAAAGCATTCCGTTCTTCTGCGGATCTCGGTCGGGAGGCACCCGCGACAGGTATTCGTCACGGGCACGTACTGCCTCCCGGACGGGGTCGGGAACGTCGATTACGCGCACATGCCGCGCGTCGCCTTCGCCATCGAAATCGACTGAAGCTCGCTGTTCGAGACCGTGGGTTCCACTCGAGTCCTTGAACACACGGTACTGGTCCTCCAGCACCTTCTCGGCAAGAGTGACCACGTAATAGGCCGCCGGTTGCAGGTACTTGTCATCTTCGTTCGATTCGCGCACAGAAACAGCCGCTTCCCTCGCCATTCGAACCTCGTCAGGCGAGGGCGTCTTGCCCATTGCGACTTGCAGAACCGCAACCCAGTAGCGGGCGTCCGCAACCCAGAAGCGTGTTTCGTACGCGTCGAGTGCGGTTGGATCCTGCTCAAGGTACGCCGACCACCCCTGATCGGCAAGCCGATACTCCGCGATCGACTTCTCGATGAGTTCGCTTTGTTCCTTGGCGTCATTCAGCTCAAGTGCACGATCGTAGTAAGCTCGCGCAAAATTCGTGTGATCCGCTGCGGCCCGCTTGAGCCCGCTCTTGACCAGCAATTCCGCTTGTTGCAACGCCTCAGGGTCGTCGCGATTTGCGTCCGTCCATGGCGTCGCGCCAACGTATGCGGCAAGTTTTCCGCGCGAAGCAAGTGCTTTTCCGGAGTATTCAGCTCTTGCCGCTGAACCTTCCGGAGCAAGCCGTGCAATTTGATCGTAAAGTTCTGCAACTTTGTGCTGAACCAGCGGCGCGTCCCTGTCCAGCGGGTACTTTTGGAGCATCAGCTCCATGGTTGCGATAGCATTCCGGTTTTGCGAAATGTCGGAATACTCTTGCGCGAGAGCCTTGTAGATCTCGACAGACCACTTCTTATCCTGCGGTATGAGCAACGGGTCCTGCACCCGTTGAATTGCGATCGACATCTTTTGCTCAGCGACTACAGGATCGCTCTCGATGTCGAGCACGTCATTTCTCGGTACGTAGGGATCGCCCTTTCCGGGTCCGTCGAAATCCACATACGTAAGCGAACCAGCGATATACGTGTAGGCCTCTGCGCGGAAGTCGGCACCAGGATCTCCAGTTTTTGCCTCTTGGTCGTCGGCATAGCCCAGTAGGCCAACGAATGCCTGCGTGGCGGTTCGATACCGCTGCTGTTTGAAATATGCCCAGGCTTCCTTATACAAAGTGACGCCGAACAGCGGCGGCTTCCTGTACTTCATGCCTTGGTCGTATGCAGCAACGGCTCGATTGAGATTAAACGGTCCCCCATTGGGATCGATCTGGTCGAAATGGTAGTTGCCGAGTTGCCACCAGATTTCTGCAAGGTAACGAGGCTCCTCGCCCCCCGCAACCTGCTGCGGAATAGGCCTACAATCACGATATGGATCGCGAAATGCGAGTTCCTCAGCCGGATCCAAAGACTTCTGGGCGTTTGCTGTCCCCCGTTTTCCAGCCAATTGATCAACCGGAATTGGGTTCTTTGTGTACCAGGCATCCCAGAACTTGTTGTCGTGGTCTTGTTCCAGCGGCATCAATGCGATGCCTTTTGCATCCCCTGAAGCATCCTTCACTTGATAGCGGTTCTGGCAAACCAACGACCGCCATGCCTGCTGGCCCTCTTCGAGACGTCCGGAGTCTGTGAGTGCGTGACCTAAGTAGTAGTGAACGGCCGCGATCTCTTCGTACTTAGGGTAGTCGCGCGCGATTCGCCGATAAAGCAGTACTGCCGGCTCGAGCTGCGGTCCTATATCGCCTTCGAAATCCGTTCGGGCGCGCTCTTCGTACAGCGCTGCAAGACGGAACATCGCATCGGGCGTAGCCGTTGGATCGGCGTTATCACCGCTGTATCGCTGAACGAAAGCCTCAAGCCTCCGAATTGCTTCTTCACGCGCCTCAGTGAGGCTCTTCTTCTCGGAGGTGATCTCGCGATCCAAAGTCGCGAGAACTCGGCGGCGCCTCTCCTCGTAATGGTGTCGCACAACCATGGTTAGGGACTTCTGGAACGACTTTGCACCGTCCGAGAAGATCCGCGACTCCTTCTGGAGTAGCTCGAGTGCCTTCACCTGGGAGGGTGAGGGCGCTGGTGGTCGCGGCACGATTCGCTTCGCGGCCACAGCACCAAAAGCAGCTGGGGGCGTTGTGGCGTTCGCCGTAGGAACTACCGATGTCGCTTCGGCTACCGTTCCCGCGGTTGCTTGGACAGACGAACTCGTATTAGGGGCGCCACCACTGGTGCCAGGCAGCTCCGCAGTTGCGGGACGTGACTGGGCAAGGGTCGCACTAATGCCAATGGTCAACATCAATATGCTGACATTGGCTGACCTCAAAAAGCGCCTCATGGCGACACCTCTGCGTCGTCAAGCACCTCGCGAAGCTCGTCATTGAGACTTTGCTCTTCCCGGGCCCTTTCGCGCTGCAAGTTCAAAACCCTCGTCCGCTGTTCCTCGCGCACTTCCCACGCCTGTTGAACGATTCCCACATCGGCACGGAGCACCACACTCTTTAGACGGTCTCGCACTTCTATGAAATTCGCCATCGCTGCCTGCCCTACGACGAGGCGAGCCAATTGGTCTAGCTCATCGAGGCGTTGCGCTCCGGCATCTATGGCTGCAGATTCCTTGGCGACTTCATTCTGAAGGCTCTTCGCACTCTCCAACGCCTCCGCCTCGAGTCCCGAAAGAGTCGAAGTCAGCGCGGCCTCCACAGTCAGGGCCTGAGTAAGCAACGCGCTCGCCGATGTTCCGTACTGGGTCGGCTCGGCATTTCCACCGGAGGCAATTACAGCGCCTACCTCCTGTGTCAGCACGATGCGAAAGCGCTCCCGAACTGCTGCGTCTTCGACATATCGCGAATCTCCCAGACCAATCTGAACACGTCCCGTTTCGACTGCCTCCTGGTACTGGCGAATTCGCTGACGATAGACTTCCATGTCCCTTTGGTTGGCCTCGACTTCAGCCTGGTACCTTTCGCGCGAAGTGGGATCGAGTTTCACTTCCTGATGCTCCGACTCGCGCAGCACCCGGCTTAGCCCATTGACAATTGCCTGAAGCTTGTCCGCCTCAAGTGTCAGCTGTTGTAATTTCTGCGAAACGACATTCCACTGCGTTTCTCCAGCCGTTTCGCGACGGAGAAAGTCACCGTCCGTTACGGGCAGCGCAGAGACTCGCTTCATTAGGGCACGCCGCTCGGGTCGAACCTTCATTACATCGGCCGTTTCGACACTTCCAGCAGCCTGATCCAGCCCTCGCGCAAGCAGCAAACGCACCTCAGTGATGCGATTGAGAGCAGCAAGGGTGCGCTCAATTGCCGCCTTGAGCTCAGGAAACGCCTTGGCTCGAGTGCTTGACGACAGCACTCCAGATAACTGGGAGGCGAGGCGCCGCGATCGTCGCACCAGATCCCTTGAACGAGCCACGTCATCAATTACGACGAACGCTCGCTCGCTTTCGACTTCCTGCCGAGCCCACTCGACAACAAGTGGCGACAAGTCTTGCGCGGACTGTTGTTCCAGCGTGTCGGCGACGAGGCGGTCGTAAAAGACCGACGGATCGGTCGTTGACTTTAGGAACTTGTCCACCTGCCCATGAATCGGGTCAAAGCGGCTTCTTACGCCCTGGTAGAGGCTGAATGCCTTTTCGAACTGACCGGAACGAAGCATCAAATCGGCTCGCAATAGAGAGCCGTCCGCAAGCTTCAAACTTTGGGGGTCGGTGATGCTCAACACCTCAAGAGCGCGCTGCGCACGTTGATAGTCGCCGAGCCGCGCGTGAACCCACGCAAGCTCGTACAGCATCGTCGAAAACTCGGGTGACTCCCGACGCACTTTTGCGTACGCATCGGCAGCTTCAAGCAAGGAATCGCTTTCGTAGTGCAACCGTGCAATGGCAAGCCAGGCGAGGTCAACCATGTGCCGATGTTCCTCGGTCACTGCCGGCAAGCGCGTAATTGCCGTGAAACTCTCGATTGCTGAATTGAAACGTCCGCCGAATGCCGCGTTGGGGGCCGCTGTACCCGCGGACTCAGCAGCACTGCCTCCAACTCCGGCTGGCGCAACTGCGTTTGCCGCTAGAGCTTGGCGGGCGGAAATAGTTCCCTGAATGTACATCGCTTGCGGGTAGTACGCGGAATCCCGAGGGACCTGGAGACTCGCTTCACGAGCCTTTACGAGATCGCCCTTCGTAAAATAGGCCTTCGTTCGAGCGTACTGCAGCGATCCTAGGGAATCGGATGGGGGCAGCGCCTCGAGTTTCGCGACAAGATCATCGAGACCTGCCGTATTTTCGGTGCGCAATACGATGTCCACAAGACGCGATGCCGCCCGACCCGAGTAGTTATCAAAGGGCGGGCGTTTGGCCCGATTGAGAATTTCCAAGTAGTGGCGACGCGCAGAAAGAAACTGTTCCGAACCAATGTACGCTTCGCCGATCAAGTACTCGGCGTCAGCCTTCGCAGACTCTGACGCTTTGCCTTGGGCATTCAATTCGAGAACCTGACTTAGCGATTGTATCGCTCGTTCCCAATCGCGGTTCCGAAGCGACATTTCAGCCGCGGCAATCCGTTCCGCCGGTGTCGTGCGGGAACGCGCCGTTGTTGGCCCCCGTTTCGCGACGTCCGGCGCGCCGGCTGCAACCTGATTCGTGAGCGCTTGAGCTTGCTCGAGCAGGTCCTGCGCCCCAGCCCAGGAGGTCGCGGGAAAGATGACGAGCAGTAGCGCCCCAAGAATTGTGGGTGCGCGCAATGTCCCCATCACTTGCTCCCTGCGGACACCGAAACCGACGAGCGGGCATCGCCCGCTGCCCCCTTCGACTCAGAGCCAGGCGCAGCGCCTGCGTCCATACCCGCCTTCACGTTCTTGTGGTATCGAACCGCGGGACGTTGTTCGATCGGGGTTGTTACATCACCCTTCTCGAACGATATCGCCTTAAGCTCGACGGTCTTGCCCTCTGTCACAGTAAATGAGTGACTAGAGCGAATCTCGAACCTATACCCCTGAAGGTAAGAGAAGACGCCATAGCCGTGACCGCGAAGCTTCACGAGCACTTGCAATGTGTGATCGCCCGGGGGAATCGATCCGCTGAATATTGGTATCTCTTTCTGGCCAGCAAGTACGCCCGTTTCGTCCTGCTTGTTGTACTGAACTGCACCATCGAGGACGAATAGCGCCTGGGTCATGCGGAACGCGCTACTCATGTCGTTAATGAAGGAGATTTCCGCTCGCGCTCCCCCAGTCCCTCCGGAGAGAATTGTCTCGCTGAGCAAGCTCAGGCGCGTGTGGCTTCGTCGAATCTGCTCCTTGAGCTCGTCAATGCGTTGCTCAAGATCACGGAGTCGAACCTGATAGGTCGCACCGTCCATTCCGCCGGACGGTGGCGCGCCGCCAGCATTTGCAGGCGCAGCACCTGTTGACGCTGAAGGTGCTGCAGGTGGCTGGGTGGGCGAGCTTTCTGCCGCAACCTTGCCACCGTCGGCATTACTCGCGCCGGTCGAGGCGACCACTTTTCCATTCGGCGCGACGCTTCCCTTCGTCACATCCGGCGCTTTCGCCGGCGTGGTTGTTGAGCTGCCACTCGTTTGGTCACTCTTCGTCGTTTTGCTGTCGCCGCTTGGATTCGATTGTCCCATTGCGGGAACCGTCGCAGTCAGAGCCAACAGCATCATCAAGAACAAGGTCTTACACAAGCGCATCATGGACCCTCTTCAACCTCGCGATAGCCGGCCTATCCCCCAAGGGACGACTCGCTCGCTGAAACGTAACTCGCAACAGCAAACTCGAACCCATCGAGAACCGCAAGGATTTTTGCCGGAGGTTTTCTTAGAAACGATAGATTTTCCGTCGGCCGAGATCGGCACTTCAAGCTGATTTGGACACGTCAGCACCGAGATGCGGTGACCTGTGTCGCTCCCGTTCGAAATCGGCTCGATGCAACTTCGGAAAGAGCCGAACGACCCACCTACAATCCGTCCGAGGTGCAACTATACGTATGTAGGCGACTTTGGAAGGTGTTTGGATGGAATCTGAATCGCTTCCGGCGGCTTCATTCCGCCATAACTGAAAGTTGAGGTCCTGATTTGCATCATTCAGCTCGTGCCTCGTCGTCCGATAAGATGGCCAACCGCCCGGCAGCGAAAATGGCCGGTGGGTTGGGCTGAGTCGCCTCTCAGGGCATCGGCCAACGGACCTCAATCGTACCCTGCTCCCCACGCCATTGCGCGCCGATTTGTCATGACGACGGATGCGGCCCGCCCCGAGCGCGGTAGCCTTCACTCAGCCGGCGTTGCTGGCAAGAGTGCAAGCTATGTCGGACAAAGTGGACCACCATCGAGAAGGAACCAACGAGGCGCTCGTGGTGAAATACCAACGTGGGGATCGAACAGCGCTATCGATACTCGTTCGCCGTCATGCACGCGCAATCTATTCGACGGCATTCTACATCGTGGGTGACGTTGATTTGGCGTCGCGTCTGACCCTCGAAGTATTCAGGTCCGCCATGGAGCAGGCAGGCAGCTTTCACATCGAGATGCAATTTCGCACTTGGATTTTCGGGTTCTTGCACAAGCGAATGATGGCCCTACTCGATGGCTCCGCTGAGCTACCCAGAAGTACCGACGGAGCGAACACGTCGGGCGAGCCCGGCTCCTCCAATGCCATCTCGCGACTCGGTCGGTCACAATTGCTCAATCGAAGAGTGACCGATTGCGTGTCGGCGTTGCCGCTGCAAGCAAGAGAGGCAATTTCGCTGAAACTGGTCGGCCAACTCACAATTCCGGAGCTCGCGACAGTCACCCAGTCTTCCGATGATACCGTACGCGATCTACTTCGCCAGGCTCTGGAACGAATTCGAGATGCCATCAGTGATACCGAGGATTATGCTCGCGCCTTGCGCTGAACGTCACCCAAATGGACTGTGAGATTTTCGACAAATTGGTCATCGACCGCATTTTCGCGGAATTGGATGATCTCGCGTCCGGAGCCGTGCAACGGCATGTGGCGCATTGCTCGCGCTGTCGGAGTATCGAGTCGAGTCTGCGCGCAACTCGAGAAGTGGCGACACTTCCCTTGGTTGATCCCGAAGCGGAATTTGTCGATCAAGTGCTCGCGCTTGAGAAGGCGACGCGAACTCAGCTCCCGTTCAGGCAACGCCTTGGACGCGCAGTGAGCGTTCTTGCAGGTTACGCGATGCGTCCGCAATTGGGGATGAGCGCGCTTCTCCTGCTGATGATTGGCTCCAGCCTGTTCCTGATTCGAGTACACCCCGGCGAGCATGAACTTGTGCAAGTCACCGAGCGTGGCGTTCCCGAAGACGAAGTCGAAGTCCATCCGACTTCTGCGTCGAAGGCAAGCGTTCAACTTGGCACGACTCTTGGCACAACACTCGGCGCGGCAACACGAGAATCCGCGATTCCGAAGGCAGACACGGCCACCGCGGCTGAAGGAACTTCGACGTTGGCAATGCTTGATGCTGCTCGCAAGGCGTACGCAGAAGAGCGCTACGGTGAATGCCATCAACTGGCCGAAAACGTCATTCGCCTTGGCGGCACGGAAACCGGGGCTGCGGCGCTGCTTTCGGCCTTGGCACTCGCAAAGCAGTCTGGGTGCAGTTCCGCACTTGCACGCTTCGAGGCGCTTCGCGCCCGCCATGGCCGTTCCGCGTTGGGCGAGGAAGCAGCCTATCACGCGGCAGAATGCCACCTCGAAGTTGGAAATGCCGACCGAGCCCGAGCGCTCTACCAGCAGTTGAAGGGCAGCGCCACTTGGGGCGAACGCGCCCGCCAACGCCTTCACGATATTCCCGAGCCACATGTCGATCCCGCTGAGTCGCTTGATGGTGGCACACCAAGACCAACGCCTTAGCCAAGACGCGTCACCGTGCCCGTACGGCTCGAGCCAAGACGACAGGGCAATGTTCTGGCAAGACTCAGTTCGTAGTCGAAAACGGGACGTATGCGATGGTTCTAATGGCTTCCACCAATCGTTCGCGATCTTCCGCCGTCAAGCTCATGAACCGGACTCCCATCCCCGGATTGGGACTCACGGATAGAGCGCGCACCGCGTTGACCCATTGTACAATTCCACTGAGCACGAAGGGCTGGTGCCCTGGAGGCGCGAAACGAAGCGTCAACGGGGTTCCCACCTCAAGTGGCTCCTTCGTCTGAACAAAGATCCCCATTTCGGAGATGTTGACAATCGAGGCGTACAGAAACGTGTCTTCTGCTTCGCAGTCCACCGACCACGTGACATCTACACGTTCAGCAGTACGTCGTTCGACGCCCCCTTCAGAATTGGGCGAGTCCGATTCCTCACGGTCCGAGCTCACGCTATCCGCTTAGCTCCCTTTGACCGCGCTGTCACCCCCTCATCCAAGTTGGGCAAGCTTGAAGCGCTGATTCGCAGCAGAACGTCATGCAGGAGCAGTCTTTGTAAGACTTGGCCTTTGGGCCGCATTTGCCGTTGCCGGTACCTAGCTGGGTAGCTTGCCGTCTACGTCTACGGCCGGGAGCTACGCGTAGCTAATTACCGCGCCGGCTGGCGCTACCGGACGCGCTCTTTTACTCCCCTTCTGCGACAAGATGCACCTTCGCTGGCGGGGGAACCCGATCCCGCTCGTCGTAAACCAACGCACGTCGCATCCAAGAACACAGCTCGCATTCCTAACGTATCGAAACCTCGCCAGCGCGCAGCCGGTTGTCGTCCGCTCCGCCTTGAGTCACTTCCCAACGCTGTGACCCGCGGAAGAACCCAACCAAAATTCGATACAGCCCCGCATTCGTTTCTGAACCGATAGCAAATGAATGGTCGTCGACGAGCTTGTCTCCCGCCTGCCAAAGACCCGTCGGGTAGTCCCCACCGATTGGCTCGTGGTCAGCCGTCTGTCGGCGTCGAGGTCCATCTAAATGCACAAAAATCTGATAATCAGAAAGGGGCGTATCTGTCACTCGAAACCCGAGTCGCAGGGTGTATTTGTGCCCACGCAGGAGCGCGTCGACGGGTCTGCCGCCTTCATCACGCAGCTCCCAGCCAACGATGCTAACAGCGTGACCGAACTGCCCCTGCAGTGGATGGCGCAGTAGCGGCAATTCATCGGGGAGCGACGGTAGCAGCGGGTTGCGATTTTGAATGCCGGCATTGCTGTTGCTGGTCGCGAGGAGGGCGCGGCCATGGCATTCACTAACCAGCAACAAATTCCTCCCGCCAGAATGTGCTCGGTGAGCCGAATTGAGCTCAGCAAGCGTTTCACTACTGAAAGCAAGGAATCGTGGTTCAGCTTGTGCTTCGACGAGAAAGTACGCCGCCGCACCCACGTCGCTGAAGGGTTTCGGTCGATCGGTCAAGTAGTAGCGAGCAGACTGTTCGCCAAGACCGAGCAAACCGAGCTGCGCGCCTTTGGCTGCGGTTCGCCGATAGTCCAAGTAGGCGGATTTGGGGGACAGTTGTTCCGCGAGTTCCGAGAAAAGTGCCAACGTCATACAAGCGCCACCCAACGAAGCTCCGATGAATAGCGACAGAATCGCTCCACTCCCCGCAAAACGACGCGCTGCACTGCCGGTCTCGAATCCCAGCAACCACGGCGAGCCAGCTGCCCCCCGAAGCTGCTCAGCTATCCACGTGGAACCATCGATCGCAACCCAGAAGAACGCAGGCACCACCAGAATCAGCGGCGGTACGAGCCATGCAAGCTTGACGACCAAGTGCGAATCCGTCGACATCTTGTCGAAGGCTTCGACGGCGACAAAGCCCTTGTCGTGGGCATGGCACATGAGAGCGACTGTGCCGAGCGCGGTCTCGACCAAGACCAGCCCACTGCCGATATGCCCCGACAATTGCCGCCTGAAGCGCTCGGCCAACGCTAGCCAGCGTGCGCGCGAAAACGGTCGCCAAGATGCGCGGGTCTCTGCAAGGACGGCAACGCTGCCGAAAATGGTGAAGCCCCCTAGGCCGAGGCGAATCAAGGTTCGGTGTTCAGCAAGAGCACTATCGGACAATGTGGCGTCGACAATCCCGGTCATCGACAGCAACCGATTCGGAAGGTTTTCGAAATCGGAATAGACAACCACTGCTGTGGCCAACGCAGACACGGCTATCATCCGAACGCTACTGGGATTGCTCGGCGCTCTGGCGAGTACGAGCCCCGTAAGGCCGGCTAACGCAGCAACAGCAGGAAAAGGAAGTGCAATGGCGCGTGCGGCGCTCGCTCCCATTGCAGCCATTGAGAGCACCACAACCAAAGTCAAGCAACTCGCGAGCTGCCGTTCCCCCGATTTTTCGGGCTCTCTTTCGAATGCAGGGCTCACCAATGCCGCCGGAAATAGCGCCGACCACGGAAAAGCCGAATGCATCAGGCCGGCGACGACGATGGCAAATGTTGCTCCGTTGTAGGGTCCCGATAAGTTCGCGCCGAGCCAGAAGGAATAGCCATGTCTGGACCCAAGTAGACCATTTAGCGAAAAACCGAGGGCGACCGGGCCGACAACCAGGCAGCCAACCGCTACCGCGTGTCGCGCCAGCCAAGCTCGAACTTGACGCGGCTCTCCTCGCCGAGCCGAAATTGCGGACATGCCGACAGCCAAAGTGGGCACCACGACCCCAGTCAACGCGCCACGGCTGAGCAGCCCTAGTAGGAGGCCAATGCTGCCAAGCACCGCCCACAGCAGTCTCGTCGCAAGCGAGTTGCCGTCCCGATCAGCAAGCAGCAAACCCGTCGTCGCTAGGGACAACGAACCCATCGTTGCCGCATCGCCCAGTAACATTCGCGACTGCCAGACGAAGCAAGGGATTGTCACGAGTGCGAGCACACCCATCATTTGAACCAGCCTGTTCGAGAGTTGCCCAAGCAACGCCCACAGCGAAATGACGCAGACAAAACCCCAAAAGAGGCTTGAGACGCGACCGGCGAAATCCGTTGGCCCGAACAACGCAAAGCCGACCGCCGCGGACGTGAACGGCAATTCGCCCATCCCGAGCTGACCGAGCGTCACCCGTTTCAGGGATTCCGCCGCATCGAACGCGACTTGTGCGGAAAAGAGTTGGTGCGCGAGTCGCCGCGACAATTCCGCGATACGAAGTTCAAAGGGATCCCAGAGCCCTGCCCGATTGAAGGGGCCGACCAGCAGCACGAGGGCCAAGAGCAGCCAGCCAGAAGCCCGGAACTGCCTTTTCCAACGCTGAATCGATGAGTTGCTCACTTCGCTCTGGCCCCTTGGCTGAACTTCTGCAGTATTCCCCGCTTGCGGTTCTGGCCTCCTAACCCTGTTCCGGTCGCGTCGCAATAGCCCAAGATAGAGTCGATTTGGGCTGCGCGGCGTCTGGGCCAGCCTATCCTTCGCCCCCCTATGTCGCATTTTGGTACCGTGGCGCTGATCGGACGCTCCAACGTGGGCAAGTCGACGCTGCTCAACACGGCGCTCGGCGAGCCGCTCGCAATCGTCTCCCCCCTCCCCCAAACTACTCGAACTTCTCTGCTTGGCATCGTCAATCGGGGCGAAGATCAAATCGCGTTCCTTGACACGCCTGGAATGCATCACGCTCGCTCGGAGCTCGGTCGCCGCATGAATGCTGCGGCCCAGGATTCGCTTCGCCACGCCGATCTGATTGTATTTGTCTCGGATGTCTCCTGCCTACTTCGGCCTGCAGCAATGCAGAAGGGCCAGCGCGCCAAACCGACGGTAGCAATTGACCCTGCAGATGTGGCTCTCCTTGGCCTGCTTCGCGCGGATATTCCGACGATTTTGCTGATCAACAAAGTGGACCTAGTTGGCAACAAGCACCGTCTTTTGCCGCTTATGGAGACCTTTTCCCAGAGATTTGGATTTGTTGCCGCGGTACCGGTGAGTTGCCAATCAAAAGAGGACGTGGAACGCGTCCTTGCCACGATTATTGAGCATCTACCTGAGGGCAAGGCGAAATACGCACAAGATGACATCACCGATCGCCCAGTGCGCTATTTCATCGCGGAATACGTGCGTGAACAAGTTCTACTGGCGACGCGGCGCGAGGTCCCGCATGCCGTTGCCGTCACCGTAGATAATTGCCACGAAGAAGAGAAAATGCTTCACGCGGCAGTGACGCTTCACGTCGAAAAGGACGGGCAACGCCGCATTCTAGTCGGTCGCGGCGGACAGATGGTGCGAGACATTGGAACCAAGGCGCGCGCACGCATCAGTAAGCTCGTGGGCAAGAAAGTCCACCTGGAGCTATTCGTAAAGACGAATGCGGCATGGAAGTCGGTCCCGCGACAACTTGCGGAATTGGGCTTCGTAGATTCCCTGGCTGAGGCGACAAGCGCCTCACCGAAAGGCTCCTTATGATCCCGATTGTTGCCGTTGTCGGACGTCCGAATGTAGGCAAAAGCTCGCTCTTTAATCGCCTTACTGGCAAGCGATTAGCCATTGTGGATGACCAACCCGGTGTCACCCGCGATAGGCATTATGCCGATGCACTGCTCCACGGCAAGAAAGTCACTTTGGTCGATACGGGCGGGTTCGACATGACGACGGACGATCCGATGGGACAAGGGATCGCCCGTCAAGTTCAAGCCGCCCTCGACGAAGCCGATGTGGTGCTTTGCCTCCTGGACGGCTCCATGCCACCAACCGGACCCGACCGCGACACGGTGGGCCTGCTGCGGAAACATGGGAAGAACGTCATTTTTGCCGCCAACAAGGTCGACAATCAAAAGACTGAGGTTACGGCAAGCGACCTCTATTCCCTCGGACTGGGTGATTTCATCTGTATCTCCGCGCTTCACGGGCGGGGGATTGCCGAACTCGAAGCCGCCATCGTCAAGGCTTTGCCCAAGACGGAACCCGAAGCCGTGGTCGACGGAGAAGCCGAAGAAGGCGTCGCCAAGATTGCCATCGTTGGTCGACCCAACGCTGGCAAAAGCTCCCTGTTCAACCGCCTTGCCGGCACAGAGCGCTCACTTGTCGACAGCATCGCGGGCACGACGCGCGATCCGGTCAACGCGCGTCTTGTCTACGAGAACCGCACGTACGATCTCATCGATACCGCCGGAATTCGCCGAAAATCCAAGATAGAAGAGCGTGGAATCGAATCGGCGAGCGTGTACGGCGCGATTCGAGCCATGGAAATCGCGGACGTCGCAGTGGTTCTGTGCGACGCCTCGATTGGCGTCGCCGAGCAGGATGCGCGACTGTTAGGTCTCTGCGCCGATCGTGGGCGGGCCATCGTCGTTGGCCTGAACAAGTGCGACTTGCTTGGTCGAGAAGAGCGCAAGCGTGCCATTACGCAGGCCAGTGATGCGCTAAAGTTCGCCTCGTGGGCCACAATCGTTCCCCTCAGCGCCAAGACGGAGTACGGCGTTTCGGAGCTAATGATGACCGCCCATCGCGCCTCGCTCAACATGCGCAAGCGGGTGACCACCGGCGAGCTCAATCGCTTCTTCGAGCAGGTTCTCACGTCGCACCCACCGCCCACTCAGGGTGGCCGAGCCCCGCGTCTCTACTACATCACGCAAGCGGCCGTAAGCCCGCCAACTTTCGTCGCGATATCGAACGCACCGGATAACGTAGCGGAGAGCTACCGGCGCTACGTCTCGAGCCAAATCCGCAAGGCGTTCGGATTCGATTCCGTGCCCATCGTCGTGCACTATCGACCGAAGGACAAGAAGGGCGAGGCACTACGTCGAAGGTAACGGCGCGCTGCGCCGTAACCGCGCCGCACCAACAAACTTGGCCCGGCCAAGCTTGGCATCGCTACCATTTGCG
>Ga0302321_100002502_pt1 | contig 15755 bp, 8 predicted proteins | sample Fen_T0_1_FD_202505 | JGI IMG/M metagenome (GOLD analysis project Ga0302321, IMG submission 202505) | Peat permafrost microbial communities from Stordalen Mire near Abisko, Sweden - Fen_T0_1 | ecosystem: Environmental > Terrestrial > Soil > Wetlands > Permafrost | place: Sweden: Abisko...
CCTGGTGTCAGGGACACTTTCCGGATCGGCCGATCATGCCCGGCGTGCTGATCATCGAAGCGCTGGCGCAGATCGGCGGCATTTTAGCGTACGCCTCCGAGCCGTTCGATGCCTCGACGAGCCTGATGTATTTCCTCGGCATCGACAAAGCCAAGTTTCGCCACACGGTGACCCCGGGGGATCGCCTCGACCTTTATGTCGAGGTGATTCAGCACCGCTCGAACGTGTGGAAGCTACGCGGTGAGGCGACGGTCGAGGGCACGCTGTGCGCGCAAGGCGAGCTCCTGGCCTCGATCGTCGATCGCGACGGCTGAGCGCCGGGGCTCAGCGAGAGCTCTTGCCGCCGCGCTCGAACAGGTCGTCGAACACGCTGTCGAACTCGTCCTGGTCACCGACCGCGCGGGCGCTGGACGAAACGGGCGGCCGATCTTTCTCGGGCTGGAGCGCGCCCAAACGCTCGCTCACGTCCCGATAGCCAGGATCGCGGCGTGCGATTTTCTGGAAGTAGTACAGCGCGTCCTGGGTCTTCCCCTTCATCTCGTAAACCGTGCCAAGGTCGTAATAAACGTTCATCTCTTGCTCGACCGTCTTGTCGCCGGCGCTCAGTGCTCGAACGTACGACTCGACGGCGCGTTCGAGTTGGCCTTGTTCCAAGTAGACCAAGCCGATCATCGCGAAGCAGTTGCACTCGCGCTGCGGGTCGCGAGCCGCCAGCTCGAACTCGTTGATCGCGTCGGGAATCAGCCCCATCTCCTTGTACGCGACGCCCAAGTCATAGTGCGTGGCGCTGTCGTTCTCGGACACCTGGGAGCGAATTCCGGCGCGGAATTTCTCGAACACTTGGTCGACGTCGACATCGTTGCCGGCGCTGAATGCCGTGCTGCCTTCCGGTAGCGGCATCTCGTCCAGCGCACCGAGCGATTGCGCGACGTCGAAATCGAGGGCGTCTTGCTCTTGCTCTTGTTCTTGGTTCCTGTTCAGCAGCGAACGCTCGATGGTCTGGCTGCCGCCGGAAGAATCCAGCGCGGTGTCGACTTCGCGCAATCTCTCGAGCACCAGCGGGTGATGCGGCGTGCGCGTCAGTTGCTCGACCAGAATCGCTTTGGCGTCTTCGTACAGGCCGCGCGTGGCAAAAAAGTCGGCCTCGTCGAGCACATCCTCGAGACCTTCGGTCCCCTGCAGGGCAGCAGCTCCGGCCGCCGTGCTCGGCTCGAAATCCTCGACCGAGGATACCTCGTGGACGTCGTCTTCGTAGTCGTCGAGGGGGCGCGAATCGACGCTAATCGGGAAGCTGGGCAGCGGCGCGTCGGCCTGGAAGGGGTCGTCCTGAATCTCGTACGCTGGGCGCTGCGAGTAGGAACTGGCGGCGTCGGAATTCATCGCCTGTTCGGCGCCGACCTCTTCCAAATCGTACGACGGCAACGGAGCGTCCGGATCGTAACCCTCGTTCGAGGCGGAAAAATCACGCGGCGCTTGCTGGCGCGCGCGCAACGCCGCTGCATCGTCGTATCCCGCGCGACCGGGCGCGATGTGCTCGAGCATGGCCAGCGCCTCTGGATGCTCGGGCTCGATCTCGAGCACTTCGTAGACCAACGCCTGGGTCTGGGCGAGATCGCCATTGTCGAGCTGCAACGACGCCATGTTCAGCGTCTCGGCGATCGCGCCTTCGCGGTCGCCGGATTCTACGAGCAGTTCACGCAACTTCTGGCGAATCTCGAGCGAGCGTGGATCGATCTCGAGTGAGATGTGCAGGGCCTCGATGGCCTTTGGAAACAGGCGCAATTTGCGGAACGACTCCGCGTCGACCACCGCTTTCCGCGCATGAGCGTGCGCGTCGAACGAACTCGGATCGGCGCGTTCCTCAGCCGCCTCCAACCGGTCATCCACGACTACGACGTCGGGCGAGCTTGCCATCATCGGCCGTGGCGGTGGCAGTGGGATGACCGCGTTCGGCATGCCCTCCAACGCGTCGCGCTCGGTGGCTTCGTCCAGAAACTCCACTTCGCCATCGCCGACGCTGACGGGTGCCGCTGACTCGAACGGGGGACGCGACGAAGTGTTGCCCAGGTTCGGCGGCAAGCTCTGCAGCGCTCGCACTTGTTCGTCGTGCGGAGCGACCTCCCGCAAGTGAGCGAGCAGCTGTTCGAACAGATCTCGGCGTTCGCTATCACGCGCGATGCGCGCCATCTCCTTGTATACCTCGATCGCTTTGGCCTCCTGCCCGATCAAGGTGAATGCTTGGGCGAGCAAGCCCAGCGTGTCCAGGTTCTTGGGGTCCGCCTGGAAGCAGACCTGAAGCTTGGTCAGCGCTTGCAGCCCGTCCTCGCGGGTTCCGCGCTGCAAGTAAAGCTCGGCGGCCACCCAGGCATAGCGGGCGTCGACCTTGAAGTGCAAAATCCGCTCGATGACCTTGAGCGCGTCGTCTCGACGCTCGAGGCTCAGCAGTAGCTCGGCGGCCGACCAGAAAGATTCGATGGCCTCATCGAGGCTTTGCACCCGGCAGCGAGCTTCGGCCAAGCGCAGGTGCGGCAGCGGGTTCTGCGCGTCGAGCCCGACCATTTTGCTGAACACCTCGATCGCTTCGCGATCGCGGCCGGCGCGCTGCAGCCGGGTGGCCACTTCGTCGTATGCGGCCAGCGCGTCGCTGGTCAGCCCGAGCTGCGTGTAGATTTCCGCCAGCTTCGGCACGATGTGGCCATAGCGGTCCGCCAAATCAGGCGCATGCTTCTTGATCAGCTCGCGGATCTGTTTGTAGACCGCGATCGCCTTCAAGGCGAAGCCCTGCGAAGAATAGTACTGCCCGACGCGATCATAGGTCGCGATGGCTTCGGGATAAGCCGAAAGGCGAGCCTGCAAATCTCCGATCTTCAGGAGCGTGCGAGCATCGTTCGGATCGTCTTGGACGATCCGCTGGTACTCCGCGATTGCCCGGTCGTACCTCTTTTTCTCGATGTACTTCTGGGCAGCCTGAAGCGTCTTCTCACGGTCGGATGGCTGCACGTGCGTTTTTTCGCAGAGCTCGAATGGCGTGGCTCGGTCTTGGCGTTGGCCGATGCCTCTCCGAGGTGCTAAATCCTAGGGGATATCGCTGGTTTGGTCAAGGAGCCGAGGCAGCATTGCAAGTACTCGGAAGTGCCCGGGCGCGGACCGCCAACGAGTAAGAAAGTAGCACGCGGTGTGGGTGCGCGACCCCCTCCGACGGGGACCATCCGCCCACATCGGCCCGCGTCCCAGAGCCGTCACACGGTTCTGGGAAAAGCTCGAAACAGTGCCAGGATCAACGGGTCACGCCCATGATCTGCTTGAAGGACATTGCTGCCGCGCGGCTTCGGATCGAGGGCAAAGTGCGGCGCACGCCCTGCGTGGAAAGCCCGGGCTTGTCCGAACTGACCTGGGTACAGCTGTGTCTCAAGCTGGAGAATCTGCAGTTTACCGGGTCGTTCAAGGAGCGCGGGGCGTGTAACCGGCTCGAAGCAATGCCGGCCAGCGAGCGCGCTCGCGGCGTGATCACCGCCAGCGCGGGCAATCACGCACAGGCCGTGGCCCGGCATGGCGCCCGTCTCGGCGTTTCGGTGACGGTGGTCATGCCGGAGGCTACGCCGCTGGTCAAAGTCACGGCCACCCGTCGCTTTGGCGCTGAGGTAATCCTGAGCGGCACGAACTACGACGATGCGGCCGCGCTGGCCAGCAAGCTCGGGGCTGAACGCAGGCTCGTCTATCTGCACCCGTTCGACGATCCGGACGTGATCGCCGGGCAAGGCACGGTAGGCCTGGAGATTTTGGCCGACGTGCCGGATCTGGACGCCATCATCGTACCCGTGGGGGGCGGAGGGCTGATCGCGGGCATCGCCTGCGCTGTCAAAGAGACAAAACCGACAGTACGTGTCTTGGGTGTGGAAGCGCGGCGCTTTCCGAGCATGAAACACGCGTTGGAGAGCATTGCACCGCCCTCCCTGCCCGGTGGCAAGACGATCGCCGACGGCATCGCCGTGCGGCGCGTGGGCGAGCTGACACGCGAACTGACACGCAAATACGTAGACGAAATCGCGCTCGTCGACGAAGCCGAAATCGCCCAGGCCGTGCTCCTGCTCCTGGAGCGAGAGAAGACGGTCGTGGAGGGCGCGGGCGCGGTCGGCATTGCGGCACTGCTACATCACCGCTTCGACCACTTGCAGGGCAAACGCGTGGCAGTCGTACTCAGCGGCGGCAACATCGACGTGAATCTGATCAGCCGCATCATCGAACACGGTTTGGTGCAGACCGGACGCTTGGTGCGAATAGAGGTCACCGTGCCGGACGTCTCTGGGGTGTTGGCGGAGCTTACCCGCGTGGTGGCAAGCACGCGCGCCAACGTCCTGGAGCTCAACCACGATCGCGCGTTTTCCGGCGCGGAATTGGGCGAAACGCTGATCGAGTTGGTGCTCGAAACGCACGGCTTCGAGCATATCGCCGAAGTGTGCGCGCGCCTCGGCGCGGCCGGCTACCGCTTCGCCAAGAAGTGAATTTCGAGCGCGTCGAGCAAGCCATCCACGGTAAAAGTAGTGGCCACGACGTCCGCGCGCACGCCCCGCTCACTCAATGTCTGCGAGGTGATCGGACCGATGCTCGCGACCGTGACGCGCGACAACAGCTCCGCTGCTTTGTCGCCGAGCGTGTCGACCACGGCATTGACCGTGGAGCTCGACGTGAACAGCGCAACGTCGATCTCGCCGCGCTGGAAGTGAGCCCGCAGCGCCTCGCCGGCGTCGGCTGATACCGTTTCGTACACGGGCACGACCTCCACCTCGGAACCCGCTCGCCGTAGCAGGTCGGGCAAGGCATCTCGCGCAACCTGCGCCCGCGCGAGCAAAACGCGCTTCGGCACGCCGTGCGCGAGCACTGCACTCGCCAAGCCTTCGCCGATGAATTCCTCGGCCACGACGTCGGCACGGAGGCCGAAGGATTCGAGCGCCGTGGCCGTCTTCGGACCGATCGCGCCGATCTTCGCGGAGGCGAACGCGCGCGCGTCGAGGCCCGCCGCACTCATGGCATGCGTAAAACGCTTGACGCCATTGGCGCTGGTGAACAGGACCCATTCGAAGCTCGATAGGGCAGCAATTGCTCGCCGAAGCGGCAGCGGATCTGCCGGATCGCGGATCTCGATCGCCGGCAAGAGCCGGGGATGGGCGCCGCGCGCGCGAATCGCCGCTGCCGTCGCCCGCCCTTGTTCCATGGGCCTCGGCACCAGCAACGATTTGCCGAATAGGGGCCGATTGTCGAACCAGCGCAGCTCGTCGCGCAACGCGACCACCTCGCCGACGATGATCACCGCAGGGTTGGAAATGCCCTCCGCGCGAACCAGACCCGAAATGCTCGTCAACGTCCCACTCACCACGCGTTGCTCGGGGCGCGCCGCCCATTGCACAACGGCCACTTGGGTGTCTGCACGACGCCCGCCCGCGATGATCGCCTGCATGATGTCTTCGATCCGACGCATGCCCATGAAGATGCATATCGTGTCGGTGGCTGTGGCAAGCTTCTGCCAAGACTCAGGCGACCAATCCTTACCCTCACGATCGCTACCGGTGATGAACGTGACGCTCGACGACAACTCGCGATGGGTCAAGGGGATCCCGGCGTATGCGCTGGCCGCCATCGGCGACGAAACCCCAGGCACGATCTCGAAAGCGATGCCGGCCTCGTGCAAAGCTCGTAGCTCTTCTGCGCCGCGTGCGAACAAAAGTGGATCGCCGCCTTTCAGGCGCACGACTCGTTTGCCCGCACGCGCCAGAGCAACCAGCTCGGCATTGATCGCAGTTTGCACGGCGCTGTCCTCTCCGTAGCGCTTGCCCACGTTGCGCTTTTCGGCATTGGGACAAACGTCGAGCAAGGCGGGATGGGCCAGCGCGTCGTACAACACGGCGTCGGCCTGCGAGAGTAGCTCCAAGCCGCGGACGGTGATGAGACCCGGATCGCCGGGACCTGCGCCAACCAGATAGACTTTGCCGGGGGCCATTTCGCGCGTTGTCACCCTAATCGCCGCGCTGCGTCAGGTCGAATCGCCTTGACCTGTAGCATACAACCAAGACTATTGTAGGCCTCTGTATGCCTTTGTGTCTAAATGGCATACATAGTTTGTGCGAATGCGAATGGCTGACGATTCACGGGATGGCGAGACGAAAGACCGCTGGTTCGTGACCAACGGTGTGGTCGCCGTGGGCCCAGTATCCTACGAGTTGGTACTTCGGGGTGTCGCCTACGGACGGATTCCCGCTGGTTCGTTCGTCCGGCATGAGTCGTGGCAAGTCTGGCGCCGGCTCGAAGATATCGAGACCCAAAGCGCGGGCGCCCGCCGCCAAATCATCGCGGACCTGGCGCAGCACAGTGCTGACGTCGAAAAGCGAGCGCGCAGTGCCTCCAGCGAACCGCCGCCGCCACCCACCGGCGCTGAACTCAGCTCACGCACCGAAAACATCGATCACGCCGCCCGTCAAAGCTTCCGCCCCGCCGCGGTGGACCCGGTTGGCGTGCTTGCCAACGCCAGCGAGCTACCTGAAGCGCTCTTGTTGACCGTGGTCACTGCGGTCACTGCGGCTGCCGCCGACTTCGGTTTGGTTCACCGGATCCGCACCGACATCGGCGCCGCGATTACGGTCGGCGGTCACGGCCCCTCCACGGAACGCCTGCTCGGGGAACGTCTGAGCGCGGACGACCCCACACTGGTTGCCGCCCGCGGTGGCCACAGCGTGTTGACCGAACCGCAATGCGGTGAAGTCGGACGCCACATGCTCGGTCGGATGACTCGCTGCTCGCGCGAGGTAAAAAGCATGGCGATGGTGCCACTCTTGGTCTACGGCGAACTGATCGCGCTGTTCGAAGTAGGCCGCAAATCCCGCCCGTTCAAAGCGCGTGAAATCGGTCGCGTCGAAGACGTAGTCGAAGCCTTGGCCGAACGCAGCGTGGTCATGGGTTGGGCCGAATAGCAGCTCCGGGCATGTGAGCGAGGGTCACGTTTCACCGACCCAGGAGGTGATTCGGATCCGCTCGCCGCCTCCGTCAACTAGGAACGTGCTCTAGGGCAGTCTGTAGGGCGCTCTCTTGTTCCGCGCGTGAAAATTGCAGCTCGTGCAGCCGGGCGTAGAGCCCACCTTCGGCCATCAATTCAGCGTGTGTGCCTTGTTCGACGACGCAGCCCTTGCGGAGGACCAAGATGCGGTCGGCTTTTTGGACCGTACTCAAGCGATGAGCGATCACGAGTGCGGTGCGGCCACGCATCAGCTCTTCGAGTGCTCGCTGCAAGCGCGCTTCGGTGTCGCTGTCGACGCTGGCAGTGGCTTCGTCCAAGATTAGAATTTGTGCGTCGCGATAAAGAGCGCGGGCGAAGGCGATCAGTTGGCGCTCACCGCTGGAGAAGTTCGAACCATACTCGTCGACGCGGGTGTCGATGCCGCGCTCGCGCGCTGCGAACAAATCCAGTGCACCGATGCGGCGAAGAACGTCCTCGACGCGCGCGCGATCTGGGGTCTCCGAGGCGGCAACGTTGCTGGCCACGGTGCCTGGGAAGAGCACGACGTCCTGCGGCACGACCGCAAAGCGCCGCCTCAGTTGGTCGCGCGCCAGGCACGCGACGTCATCCCCGTCGACGCGCACCGTGCCGGTCTCTATCTCGTAGAGGCGCAACAAGAGCGCTGTAATCGTGGTTTTTCCGGAGCCGGTCGGGCCTACGAGCGCGATTTTTTCACCCCGGCGAGCCGCAAAACTCACGTCCGACAAGATCGGCGTGCCAGGCTTGTAGCTGAAGCTGACCTTCTCGAACTGCAGCGCGAGCTCTGGGTCACCCGCGGGTTTGCCGTGACGCAGAGGAGCGTCGGGCTCCACCACATCCAACAGACTGAACACGCGCTCGGCGCCCGCCATGGCCGCTTGCAACAACGTGTAGCGCTGCGCCAGCTGAGAGATGGGTTCGAAGAATTGCGAGAGGTAAGCAGTGAACGCCACCAACGTACCGAAGCTTACTGGCCGATGACCGAAGGAGGCGATTACCAGCGCCAAGCAAATCGCGGCGATGGTATCGATGGCAGCGTCTTGAATCGAGTCCCACTTGATCGCGCTCATGTTGGCATCGCGATAGGACAGGTTGCTCTCGTCGAATTCCGCGGCTGCGGCTGCTTGCCGACTGAAAGCCTGGATCAGGGTCATCCCCGTCACCTGCTCGTTCATGGTCGCGTTCATGCGCGAGGTCTTGGCGCGGATAGCGCGGAAAGCTTCGCGAATATTGCGCCGCACGAGCACGACCAACACCGCCATCGGCGGCACCGCGGCAAACGCGAACAGCGACAATTTCCAATCCAAGAGCAGCATCAGGGTGACGATGCCGATCAGCCGCACCAGGTCACCTACTGCGCTCAGCGCGCCGGAAGCAAACATCTCCAAGATCGCATCTGTGTCGTTGGTCACACGTGACACGAGCCGCCCGACCAGCTGCTTGTCGAAAAAGCCGAGCCGCAATTGCTGCAAGAACTCGAAGGCTTCGCGCCGCATGTCCGCGACGGCACGCGCACCAGCGACCTGCACGGCGTACATCTGCACCAGACCCAAGATCTGCTCGGCCAACAGCACGCCGGCCAACAGCACGCCGCCATGAAACAGCGCGACGCGGTCGCCGTTCTTGATCACCCCGTCGATTGCGGAGCGCATGATCAATGGGCGCACTAGCGCGCCGATCGAGGTGAGCACGATCACCACCACCGACGCCCAGAGCAATAGCCGGTAGGGCACCAAGTAGCCCCACAGCCTCTTGGTCAGGCGCGCATCGTAAGCTTTGCCGAAGCGCTCTTCTTCGTGGAACGCTTTGAGAATGCGCTCCGTGCGCTTCTTGTCGGCCCGACCGCGTTGCTCGCGAGTCGTAGACGCGCCGTTCGCTTCGGGTGCCACGGAGGGGGTCATTCCGCCACCTGTTGTTCGTCGGGAACGATGCCACCGAGCTTGGCGAGTTCGCTCTCGATCCGCTGTTCTTCCGCAAAAATTGCGTAAATACCGCCTGTTTTGCTCAATTCCTGGTGGGTACCGCGCTCGACTACGCGGCCTTTCTCCAGCACGATGATTTGATCGCAGTGGGCGGCCGCTGCCACGCGATGGGTGATCAAGATCAGGCCGCGCTTTTTGCGTTGGCGATCGATCGCGTCCAAGATCGCGCGCTCCGTGCGGGCGTCCACCGCGCTCAATGGGTCGTCGAGCACGAGCACCTTGGGCTCGGAGGCAAAGGCCGCCGCCAGCGCCACACGCTGCTTCTGACCGCCCGAGAGTTGCACGCCGCGCTCACCGACCACCGTGTCGAAGCCGTCTGGAAGGTCGAAAACCTCTTGTTCGATGCAGGCCTCGCGCGCGGCCTCTTCGATTTTGAGGATCGATTCGGGCTCGTCCGGCTCGTCCAACGAGAAACCGATGTTGCGAGCGACCGTAGTCGAAAACAGGAACGCGTTTTGTTGCGCGTAACCGACGCTTTCACGCACCGTGGTGAGTGGTAGGTCGCAGACGTCTATTCCGTCCAAAAAGACGCTGCCACGCGGGGTGGGCTGCAGGCGTGCCAGCAGTACGGCAAGCGATGACTTTCCGCTACCCGTCCGACCCACGATGGCCAAGGATTTCCCGGCCGGCAGCTCGAAGCTCACATCATCGAGCACTTTGTGATCGTCGTACGAGAACGACAGGTGCTTGACCTCGAGCCGGCCGGTCGCCGCCGCCGGCAAGGCGCTGTTCCCATCGGCGATGTCCGGCACTGCACTGAAAATGTCGGTCAAGCGCGAGAACGCGGCGCGCCCACGCTGAAGCAATCCGATCACGAAGCCAAGCGAGATGAGCGGCCAAGTCAAGCGCCCGAGCGCGCGATAGAACGCCAGAAAGCCGCCTGCATCGAGCTCGCCGCGCAGCATCATCAGGCCGCCGTACCAGAACACCACCAAGACACCGATCGAGATCGTGGCCGTCAGGATTGGGCCTAGGGCGCCACGGAGCCGCGCGAGCGACAGGCTCTTGTCCAGGTATGCCTGGTTGGTCTTTTCGAACGCGAGGATCTCCTGCGGCTCGAGCGCAAACGAGCGAATCACACGCACGCCGGCCACGCTGGACAGCACGCGCGCGCTCATCTTGCCCAACGCGTCCTGATTGTCACGCGTGCGCGTGTAAAAATGCTGAGAAAAACCTCTGGTAATCAACAAAACGAAAGGCAGCGGCGCGAGCGAAGCCAAGGTCAGCTTGACCGAAATCGGGAGCGTAACGGCCAGGGCGCTAACCAAAGCAAAGCCCGTGTTGATGATGTTCAGGACGCCGAAACCGAGCAAGAGCCGAACTTGCACCAAGTCATTGGTGACACGGCTCATGATCTCGCCAGTGCTCATACGGCGGTAGAAGGACGGCCCGAGCTTCAACAATCGCTCGAGGATTTCCTTCCGTAGCTCGTACTCGGCGATGCGACCGGCGTTGAAGATGGTCACGCGAGACAACACCCGCACGACGAACGCGGCCAACGCCGCCAGCACCAAGAGCTCGCCGAGTACAATCGCCTGCGCGCTCTGGCCCCGCGTCGCGAAGTTGATGGCGGTCCGCATGCGGGTGTCGAACCACCACTGGAACAGCTGGTACGCGGCGAGCAGCAGCAGTCCCCCGCCGTAGCGCGGCGAGTGGCGGTAGAATTGCCCCATGAGCCGAACCGGCACCGAGGTTTGAGTAGAGCGAGCGGGGGTCACTGCGTGGGGCCAGGCCGAGGCGGGGGCTTATAAGGCCTCACCGCCCTGCTGGTAACCCCCTACCCGTCGCCGGCTAGGTCCGGGAGCAGGCCGCGGACCGCCGCTACCAGCTCTTGGGCGGTAAACGGCTTGCGTAAAAAGCGAGCTCCGTCGGACAGCGCGCCCACGTGCTCCGGTGAGTAGCCCGAAATGTACAGCACTCGTGCATGTTCACAAGGTTGGCGGAGGCGACGGACCAAGTCCTGGCCGGACACTCCCGGCAGCACCAAGTCCGACACCACCAAGCCGATGGCCGGGCCATACTGAGCGGCCTGTGCCAGAGCGCTGCGCTCATTGTTCGCCGTGACGACTGCGTAGCCAAAGGCGTGCAGAATGCGGGTGGTCACTGCCTGCACTTGGGGCTCGTCCTCGATCAAGAGGATCATGCCCGACTGTTGCGGAACGGCCGCCGCCATTCGACCCGACGAGTCGGTAGCGGCAGCGTGGGGTAGATGGGCAACGTAGGCAAGGTCATGGCCCGCCAGAGGCACGAACTCCAGGCGGCCCCCTGCGCGATCGAGCAATTGCTCGAGACCGGAAAAGCCGAGCAACGACTGCGAAGGGGTACTGGCCCGCTGGGTGGCAGGCGGCGGCTGGTTTCCGAGCTGCTCCGCGCGCACCACGAGGCGCGCACGTGATCGTGCGGGCTCGACGGCTTCACTCGGCGCCCCGATGGGCGCGTCGTTCATCCCGCGCGTCTCGATCACCAAGCGGCCGCCGATGGCCAGCAGACTGCGGGCCGCGCTGCACAAACCGAGCACGATCTGCTCGAGGTGAGCCGGTGGCAGCGCGACGCGGGTCACGCTCGGGGACAGCGCGAATTGGACTCCCACGTGCTGGCCTGCGACCTCGGCGATGGATTGCTTCGCGCGGGCAACGACCTGATTCAGGTCCGTGCTAATATCGTCAGCTCGTGCCGAACTGAACCGGCTGGCGCGCGCAGCGGAAGTCATCCCAACTTTGCCATGGGACTCCCGATCAGGGGCGATGTCAACGTTCGCTCTCGCACTCGAGTGAGCGAGTAACGGCGAAGTCGCCCTGGTGTTCGAACGCCCTTTGCAGGCGGCTCCCAACTCGACAGTGTTGCCGAGCCGCGCCGAAGTTATGCACCCTCTCGGGTGAGTGCGCACTTCGCGTACATCCAACTACTTTGCCCCGGCGCCGAGCAGCACGATGAAGCAAATGCTTACGGGCGACCGATTCTGCGCGGCATCGGCCAGCTGGGCTTCGGGATCGGGAAAGCAGGGCGCGCGAACAAGTAACCCTGTCCATAGTGGGCACCACTGTCGATCACCGCGGATAGCTCGTCCTCGGTCTCGATTCCTTCGGCCACTACCCGCGCGCCCAACTCCACGCACAGTGAGACAACCTGACGCACCAGGATTTGCTGCCGCTTACTCTTTTCGATGCCGCGCACGAGCGCCAAATCCAATTTCACGACATGCGGTTCGAGATCGATGATGCGCTTCAAATTCGAGTGACCCGCGCCGAAGTCGTCGACCACCAAGAATGCACCACTGCGCGAGCAGATCTCTTTGAGTACATTCACGCACAATGAAAAGTAGCTGAACGCCGCCGATTCGGTGATTTCCAGATACACCGCGCGCTCGTGAAAAAATAGCGGATCATCCGGGCGAACCAACCAGCCCTCGTCCAGCTCGTGCGGGTGCAGGTTCACGAACAGCGGGGCGTCCGTGCAGCGCGCGAACGCCACTTCTCGCACCCTTCTACCCAGACTCCCGCAGCAACGCTCCTCCTGCGCCCGCTCGAAGAGCTTCATCGGATTCTTGAATTCCGGCCACTTGCAGCGCGTCAACGCTTCGAACGCGAAGCAGGCTCCGGTCGCCAAGTCGACAATCGGTTGGAACACCACGTCTAGGTCGCTGACCGTGATGTCGCGCACCGACGAAGCGACACCGGCAGCAGGCGTCGGCTCGCTGGCGATCGCGCGCGCGATGGGTTGGGTGGTCGAGGTCGGCAGATCACGGGCCACGGACCTCGGAGGGCGACGAGTCACGGCATCGTGAATCGCCGTGGCCGGAGGCTTCGAAAGACGCGGCATGGGACCAAGTCCTGTTAACGGCTTTCGCCACACAGGCATAAGCCTCGAGCGTCAAAATCGCGACACCGCTTCACTGCCAGACCGCCCAAGTGTTGCAGAACGCGTCCGGTGATTTCAGTACAGGCCGATACTGAAGTGGAAGGCGCCGATGTCTTCCCAGAACCGCTGCTTGTCTCGATTTGGGAACAGATCGTCGAGCACACGATCGACATTGAGGCCGTAGTCGAAGACGAGCGGTCCGATCGGCGTGGCGACGCGCAAGCCAGTACCCACCGCGTACCTCAGATCGAATGGATTCACACGCGCAGGGTCGGTCCATAAGTTCCCCGCGTCTAGGAACAGCGCGGTCTCCACGCTGCCCCCGACCGGAATTCGTAACTCGGCACGGGGATTGACGAACATGTCGCCACCGCGGATCACCACGTCCCGCAAGCTCAACCCCGAGCTCGGATCGAGCAAGCGTTGCGCGATGTCTTGGGGCACGAGCGAGTCCTGCAAGAACCCGCGCAGCGAGTCGACTCCACCCAGAAAGAACAGGCGGTCGGGGTATGTTTGAGAACCCGAAATCAAGTGTTGAATCACACCCCAGCGAAAGCTCATGGCCAGTGCGAGGCCTTTGTCACTCAGCCGCACGTAGCCGGCGACTCGACTCGTGTAGCGCAGGAAGTCGCTGCGCGAGGCCTGAAACGGGTCGATCAGCGCCTGGCCGGGGGTGACTTGCATGGCCCCCGGGCAGCCAGTTTCGGCCGAAGCGCTCGAGTCGAGCGGAATGGCGTGCACGTGCTCGACGCCCGCGAACAAAAAGGTGCCGCTGGTCGCGTTGAGCGGATTGTCACGCCTGTCCCAGGTGACGCCGATGCGCTGGGCCAAGGCGATCGAGATGCCCTGCGGTACGCGAAATAACGCCTGCTGCTGGCGATTGTCCTGCAGGTAGCACTTGAGCGCATTCTTCTGTTCGTTGCCGAAAATTTGCGCGTAGTTTCGTTCGACGGAATTGCCGAGCTGAACCGAGAAGCGCCGATCGGGGCGATACGAAACCGTGACGATACCAGCGTCCTTGCTCAGGCCGTAATCGCGCGCGTTGTCTCGCACGTCCACACCCTCGACGCTGAGCCGGAACAACGGACCCAGACCGATGTTCGGGAATTCGACGGTAGCAGTATCTCGACGCTCCAAGCGCTCGCCGACGTTCAGCTCGTTGTACTTCTGCTGCACGTCGTTTTCGAGGATGAACGCGGTCGGCAGATAGCCGAGCTGTGAGCGCAACGTCAGCGAGATGGCTTGTCCACCCAGATTTCGATGCCCATATTCGAACGAGACGCGCAGCCCTTCTCCCGTGCTGAAGCCGGGCCGGACGTCGAGGTATTGCGGAACGCGCTCCTCGATTTCTATCACGACCACTTTTTCGCGCGCGGGGACGTACGGATCCTCGAAGCCGACGTTGACGCTCGAAAACACACCGAGCGTGGCCAGCCGCTCTTCCGTCTTTCGCACCAGGCTGCGCTGATAGAGCCCGCCCACCTCGAGCGCGACACGCGTGCGAATCAAGCTCTCCTTGGTGCGATCGGCGCCATGCACCACGATCCGCGAAACTCGCACCTGCTCACGTTCGCTGACGATGAAGCGTACGCGCGCGCGCGTGTGATCCAGTGACAAATCGAGCGCCGTTTCCAGCTCGGCAAAGGCGAAGCCGCGCTCGGCATATTCGTCCAGCACACGACGTCGAGCCTTCTCGATTTCTACCTGGGAAACGGGGGTGCCGAGCCGAAGCTCGGCGATTCGTTGCAGCTCTTTCTCGACGATCGCGCGATTGCCTTCGAAGCCCAGGTCGTAAAGCGTGGCACGCGGCCCGAGCTTGATCGGCAAATGCAGCACCAGGGAGGGCTCGCACTTCACACCACGCGCTGGGTCGGGGACGCACGAGAGCGTTGGGTCGACGGCGGCTTCTTCCAACGGCAAGCCGATTGCGTCGTAGCGACAGGCAGTCAGTGGACGACGCGAAGGTCCGATTGGCAGGCACTGCCCGGCAGGCGAGCGCGCCGCGCAGGCCCGACGCAGCACCTGGACCGGCCCGACGCTGGCCGACAAGTAGCCCTCGGAGCGATACAGATCTTGGACGTGCTTGATTGCGCGGTCGTAGACCTCCGGGTCGTACACCGCCCACGGAGCGAGCTGGTCGGGCACGACGCGATTGCCCGTGTCGGACGTCGGTCCCTGCAACGCGTCGAGCACCTCAGGATCGACTGCGTCGAAGATGCGCCCGCCCGGTAGCTCGGACAAGAAGCTGTCGATTTCACTACCGACCTGTTGGGGGGTGCGCGCCCCCGTCAAACACGGGTACTCACGTGCAGCGACGTGAACGAGCGCGCCTTCGCGCACGACGAACACGATGTCTTGCATGGGGTCCGAAGGCTGACCGCGCTCCGAATAACTGACGAGGGCGTCGAAGAAGCCGTGTTCTTGATAGAATTTGCTGATTTTTTCGGACAATGCGGCCGGCGATAGATCGCTCGCGTTCTCGACGTCGAGAACGTTTTCGAGTTGCCCCGCGTCGAAGTGGCGGTTGCCCTCGAAGCGGAAGCGGACTTTGGCGTACGCATAAACGGACACTTGGAGCTCTGGCCGTCCCGCACCCGATAGCTGGTGAGAGACCTTGGCGCGGTGGAAGCCGCGCGTCTTCAGCTCTGCTTCGAGGGCACGGTCCGCGTCGCTGAGCGCGTCTTCGTTCGCTCGATCGCCCTGGCCCAAAGCGTAGCTCGACAACGCCTCGGTCATCCCCTCCGCTTGCGGGTCGGGCCAGACGCGGAAGCGGCGTCCGGAAATGATGCGCGGCGGCCCCGGACTTGCGTCGATCGTGAGCACGATCGACGCCGGGTCGTCGGTTTCCACGGCCTCGACCGTGACGTGAGCGCGATCATAGCCGCGACGCT
>Ga0302321_100002503_pt1 | contig 15751 bp, 10 predicted proteins | sample Fen_T0_1_FD_202505 | JGI IMG/M metagenome (GOLD analysis project Ga0302321, IMG submission 202505) | Peat permafrost microbial communities from Stordalen Mire near Abisko, Sweden - Fen_T0_1 | ecosystem: Environmental > Terrestrial > Soil > Wetlands > Permafrost | place: Sweden: Abisko...
CCGCCCATTCCGCGACGATATATCGCGGCGTATCCTTGATAACGCCGCGCGAATATTCGACGACACCGAACCGCCGCGCGCGGTGGGCCGCATTCTCGCGGAGTTGGCGGGCTAGCGCATCACCGGCGCAATTGCCGGTGATAAAAATCCCGCAGCAAGCCATACAGGCGGTCGGCTGAAAACAGAGCCTCGATACGATGCCGCGCCGCCAGGCCCATCTCCCGGGTGCGCTGCGGATTGTCCAGCATGGATTGCATGGCCTGCACCAGCTCATTCGCAGCACCCGCATTGAACAGCACGCCGGTCTTTCCATCGTCGATGGAATCGACCAGCCCCACGATGCGCGAGCCGATGGCCGGAACGGCGGCCGCTGCCGCATCGATGACGATGGTGCCGAAGCCCTCACGGTAACTGGGCAGGCACAGCACGTCGGTGACGGAGAGATACGTCTCGTGATCGGCCACGCGATCAATATCGATAGTGTGAATGAACAATTCGGGCGAAGTGGATTTCAGCGCGCGCAGTTCACCGTCCGATTCGTCAGGCCCGATAAACAAGAGCCTTGCCTGCGGATACGAACTTGCCAGTGAAGCAAATGCCCTGACCATATCGAGGGCGCCTTTGTCGCGGCTCTTGCGTGCGATGAAAGCAAACACGAAATGATCGACGGCGAGCCCCAATTGCCTGCGCAATTTTTCGGCGGCGACTTGGTCGCGGGGACACGCAAACCGCGCCAGCTCCACACCCGACAGCGATCCATCACCCAGCACGGGCAAGGGTTTCCCGTCGTGCGCGAAGCCCTGTTGAAAGAGAAATGCGGATTGCGACCGGCTGTCGGTCAGGCAAACCGTGTTCAGCGCATTGATGAGCCTGTCGAGCCAGTAAAGCAGGAAGCGGCTGGCAGGGTGGCGCTTGACCCAGATCTGCCCGGTGAAGGTGTGCATTCGCACCGGCACGCGCGCGGCGAAGGATGCCATCGCGGCAAGCAAGCCCGCCTTGGGCATGATCGAGTGCACAATGTCGGGCTTCTGCCTGAGAAGGAAACGATACAGCGCCCATAGCGAGGCCAGGTCCGCGAACCAGCTGAGTTTGCGGTTCAGGTTGATATCCACCCATTGCACACCGGGATAGGCATCGCGGTTGGCCGAGACATCCTGGCCGACGACGGTGACGTCGAAATCGGCCGTCATCCGCCGCAGGGTGTTGTGCAGATGCCACGGCACGACGTAGGAGGCCGTGACCACGCGGACGATTTTTGGTCTTTGTTTATCCACCGTGCAAGCCTCTACGCCAGTGATGCACAAGTTCACCGATGCCTTCTTCCATGCTGATCCGGTTCTCGAATCCCAATTCCATTTCGATCCGCTGCGAACGATAGACAGTCGTATCGGTGAGGGCATCGACGCGCGAGGCGGATAGTGGAAATCGCGGAACGATCGTGCCGATGGCCGCCGCCATTCTCGCCAGCGATTCGGGAAGTGTGGCGCGTGGGGGCGGCCTGCCGAGCGCAGCAGCCATGATGCCCACAAAATCACGCAGCTCACGGTAGTCGGAGACGATGTAGGTTCTCGCATTGCCGGGCAAATCTGACGTGGCGCAGCGGATGAGGGCGTCCAGAACATTTTCCACATGCACGTAATTGGCGATCGCTTTGCTTCGACCGATGAAAAAAAACTGTCCCCGGTCGATCACCCGGATGAGCTGGAACAGCGATTGGTTGGGCATGTCCGGGCCGTATACATTGGTTGGGCGCACGATGACGCAAGACATGTGTTGCGCCACTGCCGCATCGCACACGAGGCGGTCGGCAGCCTCCTTCGAAATTTCATAGGTGTTGGCAGGCTGGACCGGCGTATCTTCCAGGACCTCGGCAGAAGTTCGCCTGCCATGTCCATACACGCCAGTGCTGCTCAACTGAACCCAGCGGCCGACGCGACCCTGTGCCGCGGCAAGCAGGTTGGCGGTACCGACCACGTTGGTGTCGTGCATCTGCGGTTCATTGCGCAGTTCTGCCGCGCAGTGATAGAGCACGTCCGCGCCATCGGCGAAAGTGCGAAGTTGCGCGGCCGGCGAAGTCAGGTCTCCCACGATGGCACCCGCACCGGCTGCGCCGGCAGGTGGCGTTTTTCGGGTCAGGTACCGGACCTCATCGCCCATGGCGCGGTGTCGGGCGACGAGCCGCCGGCCGATGAATCCCGTGCCGCCGGTCACGGCGATGATCATGACGCCATCCTTTTGCTATTGATGAACTGGTGCATGACTGCTCAGTAGCGGTTGAGCAGGATCAACATGCGCTGCGCAAGATCGTCGAGCGGTTTCTGGCGCCAGATGCCGGCGCTTGCGGCCAATGAAAAACGCTTGAGAAGCGAAACCCTCGCACCGACAAAGCATTCAACAAGTTGTCGTTCAATTGCCGGCATATGATCACCGAATGATTCGAGAAAGACCGCGGCCTGATCGCTCTGCCAATGGAGCCCGGCGCCAGATCCGGAAAACCGTCGCAGTTTGCGGCCCCATCCGCGCGCATTTGCCGAAGTCGCTCCGAAGGCGTTGGCGCCGTGTTGCCGATACTTGATAGACGGTTGCGCATCGAACACAATCTTGCCGAAGCAGGACAGCACGGCGTAGCACCACCAATCATGTATCAGGACGCTTGCCGGCAATTTCCCGGCGACCAGGTCGATCGCCCGGCGATTGAGCACTATCGTACAGCCGACCGCAACGTTCTCAACCAGCGCATTGCCAAAACCTGTCTTCGCCGGCATGGGCGTTAGTCCGACGTGATCCAGGCTTGCATCCACGATTTCAAGGCGGCTGCAATACAAGGCAGCTTCTCCCGCGTCGGCGGACGAAAGCGCTGCCACGGCCCGCTCGACTTTCTCCGACAGCCAGACATCGTCCTGATCGCAGAAAGCAACGAACGAGGTATCGGCAGCGGCAGCCACGCGCAGCAATTCAAAAAAGCTGAGCCCCGGCCCCAGGTTGTTGTTGCCCACGACCACATCAATGCGTCCTGCCGCACGCGCGCGTTCGAGAATCGCCGGCGTTGCATCGGATGAACCATCGTCGCGCGCCAGGATCCTCATGCGAGGATAAGTCTGCGCATACAGCGAATCCAGCTGCGCCTGCAAATACGCCTCGCCGTTGAATGTGGACAACAGCACCGTCACGTCGGCGACAGCGGATTCGGCGGCGATGGTCCGGGATGTGTTCATTCCACTTTCGGCTTTGGATTTTCTTGATGCAGTGCCAGTTTGTGGCGGCGGGCGCCAATCACGGGCGAGGATAGCACGCGCATTTCACCGTCAATACGCGACGCGTCCCCGAACAGAATTCGCCCGCAAGCGGATGATTTCAAGTTAAAACACCAGCATTGGCGAGCCTCTTGAGGCAAAAATGCCACGAAACGCCCGTCAATGCTGGAGTTTCGCCGTCAGATTATCGATCCGCGTACAAATTGCAGCGTGTAGAAGCAGGCTAGGGTTGGGGTGCGTTGTCGCCGACCAGCCGCTTCATATATCGCATGGCATGATTTCCGCCGACTCTCCTGTCGAGGGCGGACAACACCACGAGTGCCAGGTCGTGCGAGGCGAGCACGTCATGCGCGAGAACCGCGTATTTCCGCAGCTTGATTTCATCGAGCGCGTCCAGCTGCATCCAGTCCCTGACATAAAGTGCGTCCGACCAAAGCATTTGCCGCACGCCCTGGTTCACATCGTTGTTGACGATAAGCGGCTTGAATGCACGGCCACCATAACCGTTGAACGTGTGGAACTGGAAGTGCCGGCTTCTCAGGAAAGTGTCCACGTCGGCAAACAGCGGCTGTCCTTCATACATCTGTACAAACTCGACCTCGGTCTCGATCAGCAGGGCGCCGGACAGTGCACGTAACGCGTTGCGGAATATCTTGAGCTCCGCACCCTGCACATCGATCTTGATGTAGTCGACGTCCGTTATCTCGGTGATATCGTCGAGTCGCGTGGTGCTGACCGGGTGCGTCGCGACCGGCGTCATCAGCTCAGCGAGATTCTGGAATTTCGACAGCAGTGCTGTGTTCGGTTTGTAAAGCGAACCGGTCAGCACCCAATTGGTCTCATGAAAAGTCGCCGCCTCGCCGTCGCCTACAAAGAAGGGAAAGAACCGATGCGGTTCGCCGTAGCGGCGGTTGAGTTTTTCGCACTCCGCCGCGTTCGGCTCGAAACCGATGATGCGGGCGCGGCCCGCATCCACCAGCGATTGATAGGAGGGACGCTCGTCAAGTGCGGCGCCGATATCGACGATGTTGATCTGAAACGGTTCGGGAAAAAACTCAAGCAAACTCCACATCAGCTTTGCCTCGACAGATGCAACAAACGGAATTCCAGTTTACCGGCAGGTCATCAGGCGCGCGCAAACTGCAGACGGCGCAGCATTGAATACGTGCCGTTGCGCGCCAGCAACTCGTTGTGCGAGCCGATCTCGGCGATGCTGCCGTTTTCCATGACCACGATGCGGTCGGCGTTTTCGATGGTGGAAAGGCGGTGCGCCACCACCAGCGTGGTGCGGCCCTTCATCAAGGTTTCCAGTGCCGCCTGCACCGCGCGTTCCGATTCGCTGTCCAGCGCCGACGTGGCCTCATCGAGCAGCAATATCGGCGCATCCTTGTAGATGGCGCGGGCGATGGCCAGCCGTTGCCGCTGTCCGCCTGAAAGCCGCGAACCGTTGTCGCCGATATTGGTATCGAATCCATCGGGCAGGGCGTCGATGAAATCCATGCAGTGCGCCGCTTCGGCAGCGCGGCGGATTTTTTCTTTATCCTCGGGCGAATCCAGCGTCACGCCGTAGGCAATGTTGGCGGCGACCGTGTCGTTGAACAGCACCACGTCCTGGCTCACCAGCGCAATCTGGCGGCGCAGGTCGGCTAATTTGATGTCGGCCAGCGCATGCCCATCCAGCGTGATGGCACCGGCCGTCGGCGAAAAGAAACGCGGCAGCAGATTGATCAGGCTGGTCTTGCCGCCGCCCGAGGGGCCCACCAGCGCAATGGTCTCCCCTGGCGAAATGCCCAGCCTGATGTCGTGGAGGGCCGGCGCGTTCTGGTTCGGATACTGCAGGCCCACGCCGTTGAAATCGATGTGACCTTGAGCGCGCTCCATCGAAATGCGGCCGGTGTCCACCTCGGTCCCGGTATCGATCAGCGCGAACACGCTCTCCGCCGAAGCAAGACCTTTCTGCATCTGTTCCCCCACACCGGTGAGGCCCTTGAGTTGCGGAATCAATCCCGCCGCCGCGACGATATAGGTGATGAAGTCCGGCAGCGCGAGGCCCGTACCCAGCGTCCTGCTGGCGGCCAGATAGACGATGGAGGCAATGGCGATGGAAACGACCAGGTGCGTGAACGGCGTGCCGGCTGCCGCTGCCGCGCCGTGCTTCACGTTCAGGCTGCGAATGCGATTGGCGGCCGCGTCGAAGCGTTTTGCCTCGTAACTTTCGCCCCCGAACACCTTGATGACTTTGTGACCGCGAATCGATTCTTCCAGCACGCTGGTGATGGCGCCTTGTGCGACCTGCGCCTCGCGGCTGATCTTGCGCAGCCGCCGGTTGAAAGCGCCGATGATGACCGCCAGCACCGGCACCGCGACAAAGATGATCAGCGTCAGTTTCCAGCTGATGACAAACATCCACACCAGCGCACCCACCAGCGTCACACTGCCGCGCACCAGCGCGGTCAGCGTATTGGTGGTCGCCTCGAGAATGCCGAGCACGTCGTAGGTCACCTTCGACATCAGCGCGCCGGTGGAGGTGCTGCTGAAAAATGGCTCGGGCAGCCGGATGACGCGCTGGAACATGCGGCTGCGCAAATCCATGATGACGCGGTTGCCCACCCACTGCATGCCATAGCCCGATGCGAAATGGGACAGTCCCGTGATCAGGAAAATAACCACGATGCCGAATGAGGCGAGCAACGCATACTGTGCCTGCCCCTCCTCGAAGAGAATTTTCAGCAGCCAGTTCAGGAAGGGCAGGAACAGGGCCTGCGCGGCGCCGCCGACCAGCATCGCGAACACGCTTCCCGCAAACACCATGCGGTAGGGTTTGACTTGCGTCAGCATGCGGGCGTAAAGCGCGCGGTTAGTGGCGTTCATGATGCAATGATATGACGTGACGGGAGGTCCCGGAAAAAGCCGCGTCTTCTGTCGTGGGATCGTTTGACCGCAATGCGTCGACCGCCGCCAGCACCGGGCCCACGCCGAGATTCACCAGGCAATCGCTGCGGCTGTCGACATGACGCTCGCAACCTTCCAACATGCAGGGGACGCAATCGCCAGGACCCTGCAGCAGGATGACATTGCCGCGCAGGCCGCTGCCGCGCCGCGCCCAAGGACTGACGCTGTCGGACCAGCCCTGCGGCCAGGGTCCCCACTTCACCGGGTTCGATGGCCCGAACAGGGCGACCACGGGGACGCCGGTTGCAGCGGCAATGTGCGTGACCGCCGTATCGGGTCCAACATAAATCTCGGCAAGGCGAATAACCTCTGCCGTTTCGGCAAGCGACAGCGTGCCGGCCAGGTTGAGCACGCCTTCAGGCAGTTTTTTCGCGATCTCGCCGGCGTAGGCAATTTCCGCCGCGTCGGCGCTGCCGGTGAAGACCAGCCGCAGTCCGCGTGCCAGCAAGGCATTGCCCAACGCAATCCAGGCCTCCTGTGTCCACATTTTGTAGCGAAACTTGGGGTAGGGGTGCAGCACGGCGAATGGCGCGCCATGCAGCGGCTCCAGACGCGCCCTGAGGGCATCGCGGCGGTCAGGCCTGACCGAAGGCGGAACCACTTCAAGGCAGGGTCGGATACCCAGGGCGCTCGCCAGTTGCAATGCGCTGCTGACCGTATGGGTATCGAGATCGTCGAACAGCAGGGCTTCACTCAGCAGCAACTTTTTGAATCGCTCCTGCAGCGTGGGTTGCGAGGCGTGCGGCGCGCCGATGAAGCCGATTCGGCGTCTTCCCGCCACCCAGCTGTAAATGCGCGCGCGGTCGGTCGGTATGGGTGCCAGCGCCAGATCGTATTGCCGCCACAACTTCCGAAGCAGGCGGAGATTTTCCATCAGCCCGGCTTTGCGTGGAACAGCGATGATCTCCGAGATATCCGGATTGCCTTCCAATACGCCTTCGGTGCCGGCGAATACCAGCACATCGATACGCGTGGCGGGCCACGCCTGCTTCACCGAGCGCACCAGTGGCGTGATCAGCAGCACGTCGCCTATGCGCTGCGGACACGCGACCAGCACGCGCGCGGGAGGATTGCTGAAAAACGGCGTGGCCTTCAATGCCTGTGACCCGGCTCGATGCCGAAGGCATTCACAATCTGCCGATCAAACTCGATCTGCTCGCGCGAAATGATTTCCCGGTAATGCGCGAAATCGGCGGCACAGGTATCGAAATCATCGAACAGCCGTCTTACGACCCGGCCGAATTTCTCAATGAACGCGGGTTCGTTGGCGTCTAATTTGTATGCCGCCGGGATCGGCACATCTACATCATTCCCCGCTGAACCGTTCAGGCCGGTGATGACGCAGCAGCCGTGTATCGCGGCTTCGCGCGGCAGCCGGTCCTTGCCGGGGTGATGGCCAAAATCCATATAGAGTTTTGATTCCAGGAAAATCTCCGCCAGTTGTTCACGGTTGTAGCCCACCAGCGGCATGAATTCCCATTCGGGAAATGCGGCCAACAACTGCTGCGTTATTTTCTTGCCCTTATGCGGATTGAACAGAATGCGGTTGCCGCGCCTGGCCAGATCGCGCAGGCCGGCTACTTCGCCTAGATATGCCGGCGTGGTGTAAACCGGAATCGCGTCGGACAGCATGACACCGTCGATACCGTTGGCGGCCAGGAATTTCATCGCGTAATCGCTCTGGGCAAAGTGTTTCAGGTGTTTCAGCGCCTGGATGCCGCGCCAGGGCCTGAGGCCCTTCAGCGTGTATTTGAAATAGCGGATCTTGTCGCGCCACGGGTGGCCATAGCGCACACAGGTGAAATTGTTGACCGACATCCACCAGATGGCAGCGTCCGCATGTCGAACCCTGAGAGCATAGGTGGTCACGATTTCCGGGAAAACAATCAGGTCTCCGGCCACGTCGCGATAGGAAGCCACCGGCGCTTCGTATTTCCGGTAAGGCTGCGCCGTCTCGAAGACGCGATCAAAAGGGAAATACACGACCGCCGCCGGCTGGCCGAGGCGAATCAGGTCTGCCACCAGCTGATGAATGGCCTCCGGGCCCGCCGTCATCGCATTTCCCGGGCAGGCCACGAAAATGGTCTTGTAGTGACCGAGCATCTGTTCGCTCCGGTGGCGTCGGGTGGGATGAGGATGAGGGGTTACGGCGGGAGAGCCAAATAATACTAAAATCCTGCTAAACAATGGATAAATAATCGTGGCCTTGCTGACTCGTTTTTTCGACGGTTTCGTCGACCCCAAGGCCCTGTCTTTCGGCTTGCCGGCCAAACCCGTGGCTTCCGGCCAGCCACTCGCGAAATCCTCGCTGGAGTGGACGGTTTTATTCGCGCTGCTGTCGGCACCCATCGTCTACCTCAGCATCCGCCATGCCATTCATGCCTGCCTCTATGTGCTGGTGTTGCTGGCGGGTTACCAGCTGCTGAAATCGCCCGCACAGTATCGTCGCGACCTGAACGATGCCTGGGTAAAACCGCTGCTGTTTTCCTTCGCCGCGTTGTTCCTGGCGACGGTGACCACCCAGCTGCTGAGCCGCAATTTTCACCTGGCCTCTCTCGACAGCCCGTCTAAGATCCTGCTGGGCGGGTTGATTTTCCTGTTCCTGCGACGCCGGGCAATTTCATTCGTACGCGTGCTGGAGTGGGCGCTGCCGATCGCCCTGCTGGGCATTCGCGCGGCGGTGTGGATTGAGCCCGATGCGATGGCCGCGTGGGACGGCGTTCGTTATGCGACGCGCTTTGTCGATCCCAATTCGCTGGGCAGTCAAAGCCTCATCCTGACCTTGTTGTGCCTGTTCTCGATCGGCCTCATCGGCAAAGAACGGCCGTGGCTGCTGGCCCTTAAAGCCGTCGGCATCGTGGTCGGGCTGGATATTGTGGTCAACTGCGGATCGCGCGGCGCCTGGCTGGCGACACCGCCAATGCTGGTCCTCTGGCTGGTGCTCTATTTCTCCCGCAGCCGGGGAACGGGACTGGCCAGGTATTTCGTGCCGCTCAGCTTGTTCACGATCGCGCTCGTCGCCATCGTGCTGGGCTATGACGCCATAGTCGCCAGCCGTGGCGCAAACGCCTATTCGGCCATCGACGACTGGATCAGCGGCAAGAATATGGAAACCCCGGTGGGCCTGCGATTGTCGATGTGGAAAATATCGTTTGCCCTGGCCCAGGACAGCCCCTGGTTCGGCTATGGCAAAGTCGACTTCAAAGCGCTATTGATCAATTCTCCCGATAACATTCCGGCGTTTCGCAGCGCCATCGATACGCTGGCCTTTGCCGGGCCGCATAGCGACATCCTGGCAAAGCAACTGTCGATGGGGTTGATCGGCCTGTGCACCTATTTCGCCACACTGCTGATCCCGGGCTGTTATTTCTGGTCACTTCGCCGCGATCCCGATATCGACCGGCGCGCGGCCAGCCACTTGGGCCTGTATTTCCTGACGGGCGTGTTCGTCTGCGGATTGTCCAACGAGATGATGTCGCTCAAATACCTGTGCTCTTTCTATGGCCTGATGGTTGCGGGGCTGGCAGCCGATGTGGCCAGGCGTGTAAAGTAATCCTCTATGTCCGTCCCCAATTACTCGATTACCTTCGCCTGCTACAACGCGGTCAAATACACGCGCCTGTGCGTGGATAGCATGCTGAAGCACGGCACTCCGCTCGACCGCCTCATCGTGGTCGACAACGGCTCCACCGACGAGACGCGCGCCTATCTGCAATCGCTGCCGGTGGGCGAACGCATTTTCAACAAGCAGAACCTGGGCTGCGGCGTGGCGTGGAACCAGGGTGTGCTCGCGCAGCAGGCCGAATGGTCGATCATCATGAACAACGATGTGCTGGTCTCGCCCGGCTGGGTCGAGTCGCTCATCGAGACGGCGCAACGCAACAACCTGAAAATTATTTCGCCCGCGCTCATAGAAGGGCCGCACGATTACGATTTCGACGAATTCGCACCGAGAGCGGCGAAGACCATGCAGCAAGTGTTGCGCATCGGCAATCCGCACGCCGTCTGCCTCGCGGTGCACGAATCGGTATGGGCGGACATCGGTTACTTCCAACCCACCCCCAAGCTGTGGGGATTTGAAGACACGATGTTTTTCCACGCCGCCAAAAAGGCCGGCATTCCGATGGCGCTGACCGGTGCCAGCTGGCTGCATCATTTCGGCTCCATCACGCAATCGGAGATGAAGCGCGAACGCGGGCTCACCGAAAAGCAGGCGCTGGGCGATCGCCATAATTACCGCCAGCTGCATCAAAGCTGGCTCGCCCGCAAATTGCAAAAACGGCAGAAGGTGGCCAATTTAAAGGCGTGGCGCGACGATGAGCTCGGAAAATATGGAATCACACTCCACGGCATTCGCGAGAACGGGCAGTTCAAATGGTTGTAAGTGCCGGCGGCAGGATTTCCGGCCGTTCGTAGCAAGGCCGCCACTAGCAAACCGCGGTGCTGCCGCAAATTGCTACAGTCGGAAAGCAACTTTCCGGCTATTCTCCCGCAGGCCAATTTCCCAACCGGAGCGTATTCATGAAATGCCATATTGCCCTGCTGGGCGTTACTCGCTTGGCCTTGCTGGCCGTGTTGCTTGCCGCGGCCATTCCGGGCCAGGCCGAAGCGCCTGTGCAAGCAGGTTATTTCCGCCAGCCCGCCATCGGCGCAAACAGCATTGTGTTCGTGGCCGAGGGTGACCTGTGGCGTACCGCGATTGCCGGCGGCGCCGCGCAACGCCTGACCAGCAACTTCGCGGCGGAATCCAATCCGGCCATTTCTCCCGACGGGTCGCAACTCGCATTCACCGGCCGCTATGAAGGCCCGGCCGAGGTGTACGTCATGCCCATGGCCGGCGGCACGCCGAAGCGCCTGACCTTTGATGGTGACACCGCGCTGGTACAAGGCTGGACGGCCGATGGCAGGGTGCTTTACAACTCGCCGCGCCAGTCGGGCAAACCCGACCAGCGCCTCTACACCATCCATCCCGTTACGCGCGAAACGAAGGCAGTTCCGCTCAGTGAAGCGGCCGAGGGCTGTTACGCCGGCACCTCGTTGTTTTTCACCAGGCGCGGCGCGATCAGCGACAACGTCAAGGGTTATCACGGCGGGCTGGCGCAGAGCATCTGGCGTTTTGATGAAGGTCACGAAGCCGTGCCGTTGACGAAGAGTCATGCGGGCACGAGCCGGCAGCCGATGTGCGCGGCGGGACGAATTTATTTCCTCAGCGATCGCGACGGCACGATCAATCTCTGGTCGATGAATACGTCCGGCGGCGACCTGCAGCAACACACGGCGCATCGCGAATTCGATATTCGCGGCGCCTCCATTTCCACAGACGGAATAAAGATTGCCTATCAGCGCGGCGCGGATTTATATGTGTTCGATACAACTGCCGCGAACGACACGCGCGCCGCATTGCTCACCATCACCCTGCAATCGGACTTCGAACACCTGCGCACGCGCTGGGTCAAGACGCCGTGGGATTTCGTCACTTCGGTGGATGTGTCGCCGAACGGCGATCGTGTTGTCCTTACGGCACGCGGGCAGGCATTTGTGGCACCCGTCGGACCGGGTCGGCGGGTCGAAGCCACGCGTGTATCGGACGTGCGCATTCGCAATGCGGCGTTCTCGCATGACGGCAAATCGGTGCTTGCCTTCGCCGACAAGAGCGGTGAGATGGAGCTGTGGCGCTATCCCGCCAATGGCGTCGGCGAAGGCCGGCAGCTCACCAGGAACGCGACCGTTTTGCGCCAGCGCTTCTGGCCCTCTCCCGATGGAAAATGGATCGCGCACGTCGACAAGGACCGCCGCCTGTATCTGCTCAATCCCCTGAACGGCGAGGAGCGTGAAATCGACCGCGGCGCTTACGGACAGCATGACGATCTCAGTTGGTCGCCCGACAGCCGCTGGGTGGTGATGGAAAAAAGCACGCGCAACGGCTTTCAAAGCCTTACCTTGATGGATGTGGCCGGTGGTCAAAAGACAGTACTCACCAGCGAACGCTATCACGCACGCGACGCCGCATTCAGCCCCGATGGCAAATGGCTTTATTTTCTCAGTGACCGTCACCTGCAGAGTGTCATCGGCGGCCCCTGGGGACAACGCAATCCCGAGCCGTTTTTCGATCACCAGACCAAAATCTATGCGCTCGCGCTGAACACTGCGGCGCGCTGGCCGTTCCTGCCGAAAGATGAATTGCAAAAGCCCGAACCGGAGAAGAAGGCCGAGCCGGAAAAGATCGTCGAAGTCGAAAAGAAATCCCAGCCCGAGAAGAAGCCGGACGCCGACAAGAAAACCGAGCCGCCACGCAAGCAACCTGAACCCGGCGAGCCGGTCGAGCCCAAGGGCGAAAGTGCAGCCGGCGCATCGCCCGAGGCGAAGAGTGAGTCGAAGGCAGGTGCGGCAACACCGGCCGCATCGTCGACGGCATCCACCGCGGTCAACATCAAGCTGGAGGGCCTCACCACGCGCCTGTATGAAGTGCCGGTGCCGCCCGGCAATTACAGCCAGCTCAGCACCGACGGCAAGCGCCTGTATTTCCTGGTCGCCGATTCAACGGCAGAGCAAAAGAAATCATTGCGTTCGGTTGCCATCGAAGCGCCCAATCCGGCGCCACCCGCGGTGGAATTGTTTTACGACGAGGTGCGCGCCTACCGGCTGACGCAGGACCGCAAGAAAATTTTCATTCGCAAGGCCAACGAGCTATGGGTATTCGATGCCGGCAAATCGCCGCCTCCGCCCGCCGACCAGGGCAAGTTCGCGGTGAACCTGCGCGACTGGACGTTTCCAGTCGATCCGCGCGAGGAGTGGAAGCAGATGTTCGTCGACGCCTGGCGCATGCACCGCGATTATTTCTACGACAAAAACATGCAGGGCGCCGACTGGAAAAAAGTACGCAGCCAATACGAGCCGCTGGTGGCACGCATCACCGATCGCGCCGAGCTGAACGATGTGCTGGGGCAGATGACCGCCGAGGCCGCCGCGCTGCACAGCCAGGTGGGCGCACCGGACGTGCGCAAAGGCGAGGATGCGATCGATGTAGCCGGTCTCGCCGCCGACATGGTGCTGACCGAAGCGGGCTTCCGCATTACGCGACTCTACCAGGGCGATCCGGAGCTGCTCGAGGAGCGCGGACCGCTGGCCAGGAGCGAGGTCGCCATGGTCGCAGGTGACACCATCACGGCCGTCAATGGCGTGCCGGCGAAAGCCGTGCATGCCATTGGCGAACTGCTGCGCAATCAAGTCGGCAAACAGGTATTGCTGGGCATCGTCTCAGTCAACGGCCGCGCGCACGATGTCATCGTCACACCCGTGACAACCCGCCGTGACAAGGAGCTGCGCTATCTCGACTGGGAGCGCGAGCGCCAGGCGATGGTGGACAAGGCCGGCAATAACCGCATCGGCTACGTGCACCTGCAGGCGATGGGCCCGGCCGACATCGCCCGCTGGGCGCGCGAGTTTTATCCGGTCATCCAGCGCGACGGCCTGATCATCGACCTGCGCAATAATCGCGGCGGCAATATCGATTCGTGGATCATCGAAAAACTGCAGCGCCGCACCTGGCAGTTCTGGCAATCGCGCGATGCCGATGAGCCGTTCTCGAACCAGCAGGCGGTGTTCCGCGGGCATACCGTGGCGCTGATCGATGCCAACACCTATTCCGACGGCGAGACCATGGCGCAGGGCCTGCGCCGGCTCGGCATCGCGCCACTGATCGGCATGACCACGGCGGGCGCGGGCATCTGGCTGTCCGACCAGAACACCTTGCGCGATAACGGCATCGCGCGGGTCGCGGAATTCGGCTCGTTTGTCGATGACGGCAAGGAACGAGCATGGATCACCGAAGGCGTGGGTGTCGCGCCGGACGTGGAGGTCGACAACCTGCCGAACGCGACTTTCAACGGCGCCGATGCGCAGCTCGACGCGGCGATTCGTTACCTCACGGACAAGATTGCAAAAGAACCGGTGAAGGCGCCGGTGATACCGGCATTTCCGGTGCGCAGGAGGTAAAGGTCAAGCATTGGCGCGCCTTCCCGGGCAGTGTCGCGGTTGCAATCAAGCGGCCCGACACTTCAGTGCGATTGTTGGAAGGGGCAGGTCGTTACGCAGCGTGCCGCCATGGACCTCATTGCCAGCGGCGGAGTCGCTTAGCCTTGCAGCGTGCGAACGGTGAGGAAAACTGCGCTTTGTCACGTTGAAGCGACTATTCCGCTTCCATGCTTTCGCGGTCTTCCGGGCCAGGTTCGGTCAGCTTCGACGACTTGTACATTGCCAACGCCTTGAGTCGTTGCACCGCGTGATCCACCACCGGCGCCGGATAGTCCTTGCCGATCAGTACACCGCACGCCTGCTGTTCCAGCAGCGGCAGCTTCCATGGCGCATGGACAAACTTATCGGGCACGCGCTCCAGTTCCGGCAGGTATTTGCGGATGAATTTTCCGTTGGGATCGAATCGCTGCGACTGTGTCACCGAGTTGAAAATGCGGAAGAACGGCTGCGCATCGCAGCCGGTTGAGGCCGCCCATTGCCAGCCGCCGTTATTGGCGGAGAGATCGAAATCGTTGAGATGATCGGCGAAATATTTTTCGCCCCAGCGCCAGTCGATCAGCAGATCCTTGGTGAGGAAGCTGGCAACGACCATGCGCAGGCGGTTGTGCATGTAGCCGGTCGTATTGAGCTGGCGCATGGCGGCATCGACGAGTGGAAAACCGGTGCGCGCCTCGCACCAGGCGGCGAACATCGCGGGGTCGTTCTGCCATGGGATGTGGTTGTACTCGGGCCTGAAGGCCGATGTAACTACGTGCGGATTGTGAAAAAGAATCTGGAAATAGAAATCCCGCCAGACCAGTTCCGACAGCCAATACTCGGCGCCGGGATTTTTTCCACGCAATTTTTCGGCATAGGCGGCCGAGGCAAGCTGGCGGATCGAGATGGTGCCGAAACGGTTGTGCACCGACAAATAGGAAACGCCCTTGACCGCCGGAAAATCGCGCGCCTCGTGATAATCCCGCATGCGATCGAGGAAGTCTGCGAACAAGGCCTGTGCGCCGCTCTCGCCGGCCGTTATGCCCAGCGCATGCAGGTTGGTATGCTCAAAGCCCATCGATGCCAGCGTGGGCACCGGCCCGGTGATGGCGGCGCCGGGCTTGCCGAGGTTGCGCGCTTCTTTTTCGACTGGATATGCCTCAAGCAGGGCTTCCTCGACCTTGCCCAGCCAGGACCCGTGGTAGGCCGTGAACCGGGTAAACCGGTTGCCACTCCAGCTGCGAACCTCGTCCTTTTCGAACACCACCAGGTCCTTGTGGGCGCTAAATCCGATATCCGACAACGCCAGCGCCTGCCTGACGCGGGCATCCCTCGCGATGGCGGCGGGCTCATAGTCATCGTTGACAAAGACCGTGCCCACCTTGAGTTTCCTGGCCAGCCCGGGAATGGCTGTATCGGCCCGGTCATACAGTACGATCAGGTCGCCTCCCAGTTTCTGCAGCGATTGCTTCAGTTCCACCACACTGTCGTGGATGAATTCGACGCGGCGATCTGCCTTTGACGGCAGCGCGTCG
>Ga0302321_100002504_pt1 | contig 15750 bp, 17 predicted proteins | sample Fen_T0_1_FD_202505 | JGI IMG/M metagenome (GOLD analysis project Ga0302321, IMG submission 202505) | Peat permafrost microbial communities from Stordalen Mire near Abisko, Sweden - Fen_T0_1 | ecosystem: Environmental > Terrestrial > Soil > Wetlands > Permafrost | place: Sweden: Abisko...
GTGTGTTTGTAAAAATCTATCTGAAATAAAATATCATGGAAGTTACTCTTCAAAAACCGGTTTATCTGACTGGTTCTGCAAAATGGATACTCGTTATAACGGCATTATCCTGTGCATTGCTCGAGATAATTGATTCCACGGTTGTTAATGTTTCATTGCGTGAAATGATGGGGAGTCTGGGTGCAACAACACTGGAAATTGCCTGGGTTGTTACAGCTTATGCAATTGGAAATGTCATTACAATTCCGCTGTCAAGCATGCTTTCAAATATACTTGGAAGGAAAACATATTTCACCCTGTCAGTAGTAATATTCACATTCTCATCTCTCATGTGTGGTCTGTCGGCAAGTTTATGGACCCTTGTTCTCTGGCGGTTTATACAGGGTCTGGGAGGCGGCGGTCTGCTGTCAACCTCACAGAGTATAATTGCCGATGCTTTCCCTCCTGAAAAGCTACCAACAGCAATTGCGATTTTTGGTGTCGGATTAATGATTGGCCCGGCAGTGGGCCCTGTTCTTGGCGGGTATATTACGGATAACTGGTCATGGCACTGGATTTTCTTTATTAATATCCCTATCGGCATTGTTGCAGCTTTCCTTTCATGGTCGTTTGTTCCGGATCTACTGAATGTCAGACCAAAAAAGATCGACTGGACGGGCATCATACTACTTATAACAACCCTTTGCCCGCTTCAGTATTTTCTCGAAGAAGGTGCAAACAAATACTGGTTTCAAAGCGGGGAAATTACTGCCTGCTTCATTATTGCAATGTGCAGCCTGGCAGCTTTTATCTGGAGAGAATTAACATTTGAAGAGCCTGCGGTAAACATCAAACTCTATAAAAACTTCAATCTTGCCATGGGTCATCTGATGAATCTGATACTGGGAATGGCGCTTATGGGAATGTTCTTCATCTTTCCGCTTTTTACGCAGGTTTCACTTGGCTGGACAGCCACACAACAAGGAGCATTTTTAATTCCAAGTACTATTTTCTCGGCTGTCTGTATGGTGATTGTAAGCAAAGCCCTGAATCTGAAATGGATGAACTATAATATTGTTGCTATAATCGGAGTATGCCTGTTTGCCGCTTTCCTGATCCCTCTTTCATTTTCATCTCCCGATTCGAATGAAAGAAATTTCTACGGCCCGTTTTTTATAAGTTCACTGGGAAGGGCCGCTTTTATGATCCCGGTGATGTCGATGGCATTATCAGGCTTACGTGGAAAGGATCTGGCCCAGGCAACAGGATTATCGAATATCATGCGTTCACTGGGTGGCGCTGTCGGCATCGCATTGATGGGCATATTCATCAATCATGAAAATGCTTTTATAAAGAGCAGTATGATCTCATACATAAACCCGTACAATAGTCTAGCCACTGAACGGGTTGCTGCTTTTTCCCAGACATTTCTGGCATCAGGATATTCACCCGACGATGCTACCCGTGCGGCTTACCAGATCCTCGACAGTGCAATGTCAAAACAACAGGTACTTGTAAGCTACGATAATGCATATATGTACGTGGGTGTGGCAATTTTAGTTTGTATCCCGATTATTTTATTGATTAAAAAGAAAAAGGATGACTCCGGCGAAGTGGCTGAAGTAACTGCTCATTAACCCAATTCAAAAACCTTAACATGAAAAAAATAATATATATTCTGGTCATTGCTGCTATGTGCAGTAATTTATCAGCACAGAACGACACACTGAAACTATCCCTGAATCAGGCAATACAGCTTGGTCTGGCCAACCGGTTTGATATAAAAGGAAATCATCTTAATACAGATCTTGCCAGGAACAGGCTAACAAAATCCAATAAGGAGCTGTTGCCCGATCTTTCGGCAAACGGGAAAATGGTTTATTACGGACAGTTACAGCCATCAATCATACCGGCTGGTTATTTAGGATTTACCGAACCAATGAAGATCGCGATAGGAATGAAAAACAACACTTCACTGGCTCTTGATCTGAATTACATTATTTATAAACCCGGATTATATACCGATATAAAAATTGCATCAAACAATCTTTTACTTGAAGAAGAAAAAAATAACAAAACGGATATAAATATCAAAGTCGAAATTGCTGAAGTTTACGATAATACCCTGCTTAAATCGTTACAATACGAGATTGCCAAGAAAAATGAAAGCCGGTATAAAGAATACTATGATCTTACAAAAGGAAAATACAGCAACGGGGCTATTCTTGAAAGCGATATGCTTCTGGCCGAGTTGGATTATAAAAACGCAATTGCAGCCACGGAAAAGCAAAAGCAGGATTATATCTTAAGTATTGAGAATCTCAAATACAAAATAAATATCCCTGAGCAGTCAGTTGTTATCCTGACTGATTCCCTGCACTCGGATGAAGCAGGTATCGGTGATGTCCTCTCAACGGATGCACTGACAAAAAGGTCTGAGATAAAGCAGCTGGCAATTGAGCAGGGCGGAAATGAATTACAATTGAAAAAGGCAAGGCAGAATTACTTTCCTTCTCTTTCTCTTTTTGCAAATTACACACAATTCTATCAGGGTCCACAATTTGATTATTCCAATAATTTCTACTGGGCGCCTGTGAACTATGTTGGTGTTAAACTTTCAATTCCAATCACAGGAAGCTTCAAAAACACTAACTCCGTAAAAGAATACAAATTAAAGTTAGTCCAGACACATTTTGCACTGAAACAGAAAACTGCCGATATACAGTACGAAGTACAGGAATCCCTCACCAGGCTATATAATGCCAAACAAAATCTTGTAACTGCTAATGACAACTATTTGCTTTCTCAAAAGATCTATAAGCTTAAGAAACAGCAGTATAACTCAGGTTCCTTTTCGTACGAAAAACTTCTGGATACTGAAAAGTCATTAAGCGGCACTGAACAGGAATATATCTCTGCTGTTTACAGTTTCATGATTGCAAAAATAAGCTATCAGAAAGCTGTTGGGAATTATTAATCCGCAGGGCGGGTGCTGTTGTGAGAAGCCCACTGATGCTTCGCCCTTTGCTCCTTGCCCTGTGCCCTGTGCTTCTGGCCATTACGCCCTTGCGCTTTTATTTACATTTCAGGTTAGCCTGCTTAACTTTAGAGGGTGCTGCAAAAACACCATAACTGGCATTCTTGAAAGATGCACAAGCTTCAGCTGTCTGACCTTTACCTTCCTGCGCCAGGGCAATCTGAAAATAGAATTTTGCTTTGGCTTCGACGGCACCAGCCTCAAGGGCCAGTCCTTTTTGGGCATAATCTAATCCCTTATCGAAAACCTTCTGTTTGTTATAAACTTCGGCAAAGTAATAGAAGAGATCCTTGTCGTCGCTATATTTAGCGGCTTTATTAAGAGAGCCAAGCGCATCATCAAGTTTATTTGCCTGATCTGACTTTGATCCGGATGCACGAAAGTACCCGAGCGCCAATGAGGATGCCTGCTTTATCTTAGCATCATCAGTTCCTGCTTTCATCTTGCTGATATACAGATCTATAGTTTTTTCAAAGTCGTCAGAATTGCCCTGTTTCATATATATTAATGCTTTGTTATATATTGTTGAGGAATAATCAGGATTGATCATCAATACACTATCGAAAGATGCAAGTGCACCTTTGTAGTCATCTTTAGAGAAATACTCGCCTGCGAGATTATTATACGCCCTTATAAGAAGTAAATTAGCGTTTTGTTTAGTTGTTGGGTTTTCATATTTTTCTGCAGCTGCTACTGCATTTTTTGCAGCCTGGATTATTTCGGATGCCGGCTTTTTCGCTGTAAAGGCATCTGAGGCAACATTATAGTACAAACTGGGTAGTACTTTTATTGCCTTCTGTCTTAGATCAGCCGCTGAATCTCCAACCTGTTTCGACAGGATGACCACATTCTCAAAGGCTTTTATTGCTGCCTGCTGGTTCGTCTGAACCGCCCCGGCCCCTTCATTGTATGCTTTGATAACATCATTTCGCCTCTGGGCTTTAATAGTTGTAGATGCAAAAACTAATACAACAAGAAAACTGACTGTTCTAATTAAATTTCTGAGTTTCATTTTGATTATTATTTTATTATTAACATTTATTCTTTTAAAAGGGCTAAAAATAAAAATTTTAATTGTTTTGTCTGACTTTTTAATGGAAAAGGTGATAATTATTATCATTTACCAAATTTACTGCAGTCACTACTGCCGGTACGTGGCATTAAAGCTTTGTGGTCTTGCAGTCGTGCAGTCCTGCGGTCTTAGTAGTCTTTGCGCCTCTTAGTCCCCCTTTCTCAACTTAACCTCAACCTTAACCTTAACTTCAACCTTCTTCTTACATTGCGCCGTTTTGCCGCTGCGCCATTGTGCCTTTTCTTACAATGAAGATTAACTACGTGAATAATACAACATTATTCAATAATTGTGTAATGTTTAGCCTTAAGCATGGGCTTACCTTTAGATTTATAGATAATTATAAAATTAATAGAGGAGGAAATAAAATGAAAATTGATGAAAACATCGATCCCAAGGCTGTAAATGACATTGCAGAGGCAAGAAAAAAAGAAGCCCTTATCAGAGAAAATGAAAACAAGCTCAGGCAAGAAGGAGCAAAAAAAGCAGCTGTAACGACTTCAATCATTGGATTTGTAGTCCTGTTGATTGCCGTTATTATTGCTTTTTCGCTTTATAAGCGTGATCATAAACAACTGCTCAGTCAGATGGAAACACAGAAGAATGCATTTACTGAGAAACTAACTTCCCGTGATTCATCAATAGGAGAATGGGTTACCACCTTTGGCGAAATTGAAAAAAATATTGCACTTATAAAGGAAAAAGAGCATATAATTTCAACTAATTCATCTACAGGTGAATTATCCAGGAATAATAAACAACAAATTTTGAATGATATTAAATACATTAATACACTTCTTGAACTGAACAAAAAGAAAATTGCCTTATTAAATAGTCAGTTGAGTAAGTCTGGTGGAACAATAAAGGGTCTGCAAACTACAATTACCGGATTAGAGGCATCGGTTAAACAGAGTGAAAGTGATATTGCGGATTTGAAGGCGACGCTGCTCACCAAAAAATTCGAGATTGAACAGCTTAATACCGAGAAGACCGAATTGCAGGTAGCTAATGTTCAGAAGGATGAGAAAATAAAAACTCAGACTTATGAGATGAACAAGGCTTTTTTTGCATGTGGAACATTTAAACAGCTGAAGGCTAAGGGTCTTTTAACTAAAGAAGGGGGATTCATCGGGTTAGGTAAGACGAAAACCATAGCCGCAAGCTTTCCCGATAGCTCATTTAAGCAAATCGATATCACTGTTATGAAATCGATTCCTGTAAATTCAAAAAGTGCCAGGCTTATCTCTGAGCATCCCGCAAATTCTTATCAGTTTATACGCGACAAAGACAAGAAAATTGAATCCTTAGAGATAACAGATCCTGCTCAGTTCTGGAAAATTTCAAAATATGCAGTTGTGGAGATAACTAAATAAAGTTAAGATATATTCTTCGTAAACCCCGCAGATCACAGATCTTGCGGGTTTTTTTTTAATTGAATATCTCCCGGAAGAGGTTTGCTTCTTTATCCTTGCTAACTCATTTCCCGCCTTTTCGTTACATTCTTTTTACCCCTCTGCCACTCCTGAATAATTTTGTGTCTCGTTGTGTTGGCAGCAGATATTAGAAGTACTCACCCCCATCCCCTCTCTACTTCGTAAAGAGGGGCGTGCACGTGATAAAGTTTCAAAAATGATGATTAAGATTCTACCATTTAGGACTGGGGGTGTTTCCATCCTGAAACAATAGTGTAAAAGTACTTTTTGACTTCTTGGGGATGATTCATAAATTTCAACATATCAATGAATTGCCCCCTCTTTACGAAGTAGAGAGGGGGTCAGGGGGGTGAGTATTAAAAAGCTAAAATGAAAAGATATGTATAGAGAGTAGGCTTGGCAAAGAGGGGTGACCAATACATAGATATTTCTTTTAATATTAAGGATAATTGTATCATTTCCGTGTTTTTATGCATTCTCTATGTCATCAGACCTTTTTGAGGTTTCAAATGGCCTCAGATAAGTGGAAAGCGTCAGGCGTCAGGAATGGTTTGTGATATGAAAAAACAGCAAGTTGGGTTTCGAATGCCATCAAATCTTTTTTGGTTCGTTTTTTGGGCGAGCAAAAAATGAACAAATAATATTATAAAGTTATTATCAGATTAAGCAACTCCTGGTTAGTCTTTCCAAGTTTATCACTAAGAGATGCCAGCATAGCATTTTCTTCCCCTAATTTGAAATCCAGATCTTTCTGCGAAAGATTCTTATACAATTTCAGGAGTTTTTCTTTCCTGGTTTTCCAGTATCCTCCTTTTGCCGGTTTCATGACTCTGTAGTTTTATTCTTTAATATTAAGACCTTTACTACAAAGACGCACCCTGGTGAGGAAATGTTGCAGGAAATAGAATAAAATAGGCAAGTGGTGGGCAGGAACCGGTCAGTGGCGCTTCGTGTTATGGTAAAAAGGATTTCTATTACGCGTCAGGCGTCAGGCACGCCATCCGATGTTTTCTCTCAATACAATTGGACACTTGAAATGCATCTCTCTAAGTTCTCTTCGTCTCTAAGTCCCTTAGTCTACCACCATTGCGCCCTTTGGCCACCAAAGCTTCAGCGGAGGTGGCGTTGCACCTTTGCGTCTTTACTTCCCCAGCATATTTCTTAATGCAGCAAAATCCATATCCTTTAGAACATCCGTCATAACTTTTGCTGCAACAGGTTCATTATTATTACCTGTTACATTAACAACAATAAATTGAGGAGATGATCGTGGAAGTTTGCTGTTGAAATACCCCGGATTTGGTTTGATAAGAATCTTGCCGAATGCGTCGTCATTCGATGTAAATAGAAAAGATAAATAATCATGAGTGTCCTGCTTTACAATAGCCGGCTGGTCAGATTCCCCGGATGGCATTTTCAACAGGGTTTCAATCTTCGCCAGTGCATTCTTAAATTCCTGTTCTATTTTGGCTTTCAGGTTTTCTCTTGAACCTTCTATTGCTTTCGGCATTGTCAGTATCAACATATTTTTCTGTTTTTCCAGGAATTCTTTTTTGGTCACATATACAAAGGGAAGTTTATTATCGCGGGTAATCAGCCACGTCCTGCTTTTACCTGTTACCCCCAAACCAAGACCCGCATCCTCTTCAAAAAAGAAATTCCCGTCCTTTTCGATCGGCATTTTTTTTATGCTGTAAAATCCCTCGCCGGGCAGATTATTCTCATCTGGTTTCTCATAAATTTTAGGATCAAATCTGTTTACGGAAACAGTTAAACTTGTTGATGTTTCATGATCTGTTTTAATGACATTGCCTTCGCAGTAATAGTGCAAAAAATAAATGTTATAGTTGTAAAGATTAACTGGTACTTCTGCATCGGGTCTGTCATATGAACCATTATAATCAGCCTCAACTCCGGTTGGCGAGTATTTTGATTTTACCAGTAGATGTATTTCTGCAACAACTTTTCGCTCTTTTTCAAGGTCAGTTGGCGGGATGCCCGATACAGAGCCTTTCATACCCTCCTTCCATGTACCTGGTTTTTGTGAAGCTGATGCCTGGGTACAGTTCTGGGAATATGCATTCAGTGAAGCATAAAGTGCCACAAGTAGTAATACGTATTTCATAAGGCTATTTTTAATGGTTGAATATTCTGAGTGGTTTGTTCCGATAAACACGTTTGGATTGTACAACATTCAGACAGACAAATTGTTTAAAAAGATATGATACGACGACCGTCAGGTGGGATTGGAAGAGTGTAGAGCTCAGGGCACAGATCACAATCGTTAAAAACCTTTATGCTCCTTAGTGTTAACCTTTGAGTTCCTTTGTGGTAAAAAAAGTCTAGAAATAAAAATAGCTTTAACAGATTTACAACCCTACAACATTATAATCATCTTAAGCAACTCCTCCCTGCTTTTCCCTAGTTTACTGCTTAGAGTTGCCAGCATGGCATTTTCTTCACCTACTTCAAAATCGAGGTCTTTTTGGGAAAGACTCTTGTGCATTTTAAGGAGTTTTTCTTTCCTGGTCTTCCAGTACTCTCCTTTTTCCGGTTTCATGGCTTGCTTAAGTTGCGTTCTTTAATAGTGTGACTTTATCATTAGTACGTGACTTGTTGCGGAATGTTGCTGATTTTGTTTAAATTTTGACGAACAATCAGATAGCTGTGATGAAAGGAAGTGTAGAGTGTAGAGCGTAGAGCAAGAAGCACAGAGCACGGTGCACTGAGCACAGGGGAAGAAGCGTAAAACCTAGAGAATTTTATCTGCGGGATCTGCGGGGGAAAATAAGATGCAGAGACTAAGGGAGTTAGGGATGAAGAGAATAGTTAAACTTTGCGCCTTAGCGCATTTGTGGCAAAAATGAACATAAACCATTTTCTTTAGCCGGGATTCTGCAAATTCTCCGATATAATCATTTACAATATATCCGTCGGCAGGTGACGGCATCTGATTTTCCCCTGCCAGGGCATTTTTATGTGGAATCAGGGGATCAGAAGGTTATTTTCAGTTTCAAAAATATTACACCGGCAAGCATTGCGATACCGAAACTTAAAAGTGTACCAATAAGCACATATTCAGTAAGTTTCCTGTCTTTCGATTCTTTCAGATCTCCAAAACGGAAAACCGATTTTGCAGCCAGAAGGAATCCGACAGCTTCCCATTGGCCGGCAAGTACAAATGTGAATACGAAAAGCCTTTCAAATATACCTATGTAATTACCGGCTTTCTCAAGTGAATCAGAGTCCTTCCCTTCAGCCTCAGGTGACCATTGTGATATGAATTTTCTGACGAGCACAGAAACAGGCTGGGTTAAAGCATAGATGAAAGTTGCCAGCGCAATGTAGTATTCTCCTGAATGACCCTCGAGCGAAAGTGGTTTATTGCAATACAATATCCAGATAAATAAGATGAACAGGAAATGCGCCATCTGATCAACAAAAAAATATCTGCGTCTTGTCTCATTGGTCTGAAGGTATATTTTGGCAATATCGATACCCAGATGGACCAGAGCAAGCAGCAATGCCCATTTCCAGAATGCAATATCAGCTACCAGCAGCATTATCAGTATAAAATGGATCACGGTGTGTATGTACAATTGCCAGGCAGATAGTTTTTTCTTCTCTTTGGCATCAACCCAGGAATCGGGTTGCACCAGGAAATCGCCCAGCAGATGGGCCAGGATAAGTTTTACAAGTATGATCATAATAAGGCACTTAACTTGTTTTTATATAATTCGTTGAGTTCCATCAACTCATCATAATGAGCCCTCGAGAACCGGGTACTCACTGCATTTTGCTTTATTTTGAGCATTTTACCCAGATCGGCCTGGGAATCCTGAGGATACGATAAAGCAAGCGCAACCATTTCGGCAGAATTGACGGACCACTTATCCATAGCTATCAGGCCAAGTTTCAGGCAAAGGTTTATAGTTGTATCAAAGTCAGTCCATTCGCTTTTAACAGCAAGCTTCTGTTTCTCTTTTTTAAGTGTTTTAAATTTTTCACCCGAGTAAATGAATGCCGGGCCATTACATTCTGTGATCTTTTTGCTCTTGTAGGTAATATCGCCGATCCCTATTGCGAGCCTCACATCAAGAGGTTTCTGCAGCTTAATAACTGCTTTCAGCCGTATGGCTGCAGTAAGAGCTTTTAGCGGATCATCTACACGTAGCTGAAAAGTATCGCCTCCATAGATTTCCCAAAAATCCGGAGTTTTACCAGAGGCATTCAGCTCGGCTTTAAGGAGTCTGAGCCACAGGTCAGGACTGCTTTTACGTGAATTAATAATATCGCCTGTAATAACACTTATCATATCTTCAGATTTACCAAATCAAAGATATCACTTAATTCCGTGATAAAATGCAATATCACTTAAAAGCGTGATAAATCCAATTATCACAGTATTTGGAGTAATAGTAACATCTTCATTTGCAGTAGTATCTTTATACACACTTTTCTCTTACGTCTCCAATCATTTCCATTTCATATTCTTCCCGTAATCCGTCCAAACCTAAGAATATCCTAATATTACTGTCTAACTAGCATTAAATAATTTCAAAAACCTTATCTACAATCTTACTTTATCCGGATTGTTTTTCATTGAAGAATAAAGGATTCATTCCTGAATTTATTCCTGAAAAATAAGCAATACATATTCGCAATAGCAACATGCGTTGCCATCCCGGGGAACACGCTTACAGAACTAAAAAAACTACTGAAACAAAAGAAGGTAAATCTTGATGCTTCATTTGCTGTCCGGTCGGGACGTTCCAGCTTAATGAAATTAAATATGCTTGATAAGATTATCAAGATTCTCGATTCTCAGAGAAAAAAAATCAAAACTGACAATGTAAGATTAAATGAATTAGTTTTGGCAATAAAAAATCTGTTAAAAAATAAACCTGAGACAAGTTCCTGGCCAGCTAATATTTTCGGTTCTCTGTTTCATGAAATGGGACTTAAATCATTCCCTTCAGCCGATACAAATTTTATTATCAGGGATACCTGCAAAGGATGTGGAAACTGTGCAAAACTTTGTCCACGCGGTAATATTAAAATCGAAAACGGAAGGCCTGTGTTCCGCCACAATTGTGAACTCTGCCATGCATGTATCCAGTGGTGTCCAAATTTTGCAATACGTCACCCGAATTTCGATATAGATCTGCCCCAATATCATAATCCGGCAATCAGAATGAGTGATATGATAATTGGTGCCAGTTGACCGCAAGACTATTTTCCGGTGTGATTCGCTATAATCTGTGCAATCTGCGGGAAAATTTTAACCGCAATACACACAAAGTAGCCGACCCCCTGCCGCTTTGCGGCTATCCACCTAAAGGGGGACTAAATTCGTTATGTAACTGGGTTCTTGGACGCAAAGAAACAATTCCCCTCCCTGGAGGGGTAAGGGGTGGGTTTTGCTTGCTTTAATAAACTCTGTGTTACTCCGATACAAACTCCGAGTTACTCTGGGGTAAATGAATTCTCGCAAAGACGCAAAGTCGCAAAGTCCTTCGCCTTTATGCCTTTATGCAGTTACTTTGGCTTCGCCGAACTCGCAGAGATGGCGCGGATTTGTAATCCGTGCCTCTCGTTCTGCTCGGTTCGAGACTCCTTTTCTTTGTTTCATTTGCCTATGGCGAACTCGCAGGATAAGCTCATTAGAAAAACCAAATTATTTTCTGCTCGGTTCTTTTGGAGGAGCAAAAGAAATGAAAATATCAAGGCATATCTGATGCCGAAAAGCTTGAAAAACCATAATCGCCGTTATATGTTTTCTCATTGAACCCCATGCCAGGATTCCCTGACGTAAATACATTATCGGTCGCCTGCCCCATCAGTACCCCATTCAAATATGCTGAGATAACATTTCCGACTATCGTTGCTTTGATTACATCACCGGTTTTTGCCTGGTACTGCGAGCCCTGCTGGTTGAGAAGATAAGTGAAGTCTCCAATGGGTCCGTTCCATCTGACAATGATAAGATAGGCTTTGCCATTAGGTTTTAATGAAAATGTGATTTCATATCCATTGCATACATGAGCCGATAGCGTAGAACGCAAACGAAGTTCCACCTCAGGATAGCATGTATCGCTCTGGCATGCATTTGAGATATTTCCGACGGTAGCCAATGCTATCTGGTCAGGACCCCATCCTCCGGTCAGCAAAGCTGTTGCATCAGCATAGGGTGCAGTTCCGGGATGCGTATGGGTTTGTCCGGCTGTTGTAGAGATATAACCCCAGTCGAGACCTTCTTTGCTGCCATTGATCCATTTACCTCCTTCAGAAATCGGACTTTCAGTCAGGGGAAAAGTGGTTGAATATGTTCTGCCAGTCACAACATTTACATCCGCTCTGTCAGATTTGTCGTTTATGCAGCCCTCAACCTGTATTCTAAATTGGCTGCCTGATCTGGAGAGGGAGGCAATCAAAACAGTTAATAAAAGAATGTTTTTCATTTCGTTTTCGTAAATAGATCAATGAGATTGTTTACAAAAATAAGTTTTCTTTTTTGAAATGGTGTGCGGCATGCGACGTATGGCGTGTGGCAGTGGGCGACCATCTAAAAGCAACCGCATCATAGCTATTATAGATCAGTTCATTTGTTAAAGGATATAAGTCCCATACAAATTCCCTGAGCCACATAACCAATTCTGCTATTTTATCCCCAAATGGCTCTAAAAAACTAAAAGGTTTCCTGTCTGGTCTTTACTCATTTGTCAACTAATATTTTCTGATGCACTGTAATTTGCGATTTGAAAGTTAACAACCGGCATTTAGAAAAGTCGAGTTAAAGACAGATCCAAAAGGGTTGAAATCAATTTCCAACTTTTTAAACTTTTGCTCGTATAAATCATTAAATAAAGTAAATTTAGAAAAAACCAATTATGAGAAATTCACTTCTAATGTTCGCTGTTCTGATTATGATTGTCAGCTGTACTAAAGACAAAAATTCCGGAGGTTCAGGAATTGTAATAAAAGGTAAAATTTCCCAGAGCAGCAGCATGAAGGGCAGCGGGGCAAAATCGCTTAATACAGTACAACTTTCTGATGCAAAAAAAGTGTTTGTGGTAGATCTGGATAATGGTAATCTCTCTTCAGAAATTATCGATATTACCGATGGTTCCTTTACAGTAACTGCCACAATGGGAGCGGCTACAGCTTTGGTCTTCCTCGATGCAGACAATAAATATATAGGAACACTCGCCAGCCGTGGATTATTCCTTCTGCCTCTAAATAAGTTAATAGAAGGAGAAAATACTACCATCAATCTGGCGGATCTTACACTGTCCGGAACTTCTGTTATCCCATCCCATGATCCTTTTGGCAATGAAATTATAATAACCGACGATGAAATAAACAGGTTAAAGGCAGTTGACGGTTTTTTTGAGACACTGGCCAAAAACATTGACGCAAATAATGATAATATTCTTGATGTTTTAAACGACAGACAACTTTTTATTAAGACCCGGTTCTGGGTACATGCAAGCCACTGGGGACTGAATAGCACCACACCTTTAATGTCTGATATTGACTATAGTAGCATTGGTTCTCATATGGAACTGGATGGAGGAAAAGGCTTCGGCAAACCTAATAGTATCATTGTGTCGGGACCTGTTGAAAACCCCTATAATGATATTACCACATTTTTTATTAATGGTGACGGAATGGATGGATTTTATTCGGGTATTAACAGAACAGGCGGATTTTTCGAGAAAGGGACATATTCAATAAATATAGATGGTTACAAATGTACAATGGTTTATTCCAATAATGATGCCAGCCTCAGTCAATTATTTGTCTTGCCTACTCTGCACACCAACAGCGAAGGAAAGGTTACTTCAATATCCCTGGAATACAAACTGCCCGATGGCACTTCGATAGATCCTATCAACTTTCTGACTGATCTTATGATACAATTCACCGATGAAGCTCAAAACCAGTATTTTAACAGTCCATGGATTTGTAATGCCAATACCGGTCAGCATAAAGGGGAACATGTAGAGGGGGTATTTACTTATATACCAGCTACTCCTATTGACATCTCACATCTATCCGGTATTACAATTCCGTACAACGATCTGCTGGGAAATACGTACTTTATAAACTGGAGCAAGTAGAAAAAGGAGTAAGGAGTGAGGAGTAAGGGGTTAGATGACTTAGTCATCACTCATTCTTCTCAACCTTAACCTCAACCTTAACCTCAACCTACCTTGTGCTCTACCGCTGCGCGGAACTGCGTCTCTTCGCTCCTGGTGTATCCTGAGCTTTACGCCTTCATGAGACTACTGATTCGCCTGACCCATCATAGGGTTAACATCAGAGTTCCAGGTTTCGATTTTTATCTTGAGGCTGCCATCTTTCTGTTTTTCCCATACAGTCAGATATTTCCCGTGATCATCCATCGGCTTATCCGTCCCGGGCATTGTCATGCTGAACTTGTAAGTTCCGATCTCCGTTACCTGATTTCCGTTAACCATCACCTTAAGTGTGGTCGGTTCAAAAGCGGTGACCTTCATACCTGATTTCATCATCTCTTCATTTGATTTCTTGATAGCGGGTAGACCATCAGCCATTGGTTCATTGGCAGGCATAGAGATGGCATCATCGGTGTAGAGACTCAGATTTTTTGCTGAGTTACCTGACAGCATGTTTTTTGCCATCTCTTTGTTCATTGACTCGATCTTTGTTTTGTACTCTGCAGACGACTGAGAGTAAGCAACATTTGCTGCAAACATAATGACAAACATGAATGCAGCTGATTTTAAATACATTGTCTTCATTTGTGGAGTTTTTAATTAACTAATACGAGATATTGATTAATAACTTTTTACAATAACAATGTTAGAATAACAATGGATTTTGGACTTTGGTTTAATATAGTATTAAAAATTATTGAGCAACTGCCTGTGAAATGTCGTTGGAAGCCTTTGAACTTTCAATTTCAAGACCCCAGGACTGTAAGTAGTCCTGTAGTTTCAGTGTCGAAAAATAAATACATGATGATTCATATAAGTGGTATATGTGTTTAATACGAATAGTGAATTGATTGTTACTATAAGGAACGACGCAACGGTTGAAGAGGATAGCTCTTTGTGAAACTTTGTGCCTTAGTGTCCTGGTGGCCAAAAAAGATGGCGCTCAGATCATTCACCAGGATCCTCTTCAAAACCTCGAAACGGAATATCATCGTCCGGATCTTTATCAAACGGACCAACACCCGGAGGATTAAACAGTCCCCAACGATCAATTATATAATCCCATTTGTCAAATCCCGCCACCCAGTCTATGAACAGGAGACGGTATTCTTCAATAAGGTCTCTTACAATCTGATAGTATTCAACATATTCAAAACCAAACGCATCGAGAGAATGATTCTGGATCATCAGATCACGTGCTGCTTTACGGATTATTGCAGCATTTTCCATTTTGAGATCGTATAATCCAGCTACCTCAGCACCTGCTACTTTTACAGAAAGAAGCGCTGCATCACATAGCATTTGGCCTTTCACCTCCATAAGGTACTCATTGTCTTCAGGGATAAGAGCGGCAATTTTATTCACTAGATCAAAAATCTCTTTTCCTTTCCGGTAAATTGGAAGCCTTTCAGGTTTCGGGTTATCATCTTCGTCTTCTGAACTCATATTTATGCTTATTTTGAATTAATTAGTTTTAAATCCTATCCGTTTTCGTTTTTTGAAATCGATTTCTTCCTGATTTGATTGTTCTAATTCTTTGAGATATTTAAATATTATATCTATTTGATTATCATGTTCATCGATTTTGGTCTGTATCTTTTCAAGTTGATATGACATATCCTTACGAATGAATAGAATCTCCCGCAACCTTACAAAAGTATCAATAATAAGTAAGCTCACTTTCTCAGCTCTTTCACTATTAAGAACACTTGAAAGCATAAGTATTCCATGCTCTGTAAACGCAAATGGCATGTACTTTGCATGCTGACCTCTCTTTAAGGTCACATTTTGTGACCTTAAACGATAATATTCGTCATCGGAGGACGCAAATTGCGACCTCAAATTTTTAACGCGTAGCATGTTATCACAAATTGTGATTTCCAATTCAAAGAATTGTTGTTGTAAATAAACGCAGCGAGCGTTATTCCAAATTTACAAAGGGAAACCGGCAAATCAAAAGAAATGTGATATTGAAGACGCACAACGCAAAGCGCATGACACACGGGAAGAAGGTGTGAGTCATGCGGG
>Ga0302321_100002505_pt1 | contig 15741 bp, 15 predicted proteins | sample Fen_T0_1_FD_202505 | JGI IMG/M metagenome (GOLD analysis project Ga0302321, IMG submission 202505) | Peat permafrost microbial communities from Stordalen Mire near Abisko, Sweden - Fen_T0_1 | ecosystem: Environmental > Terrestrial > Soil > Wetlands > Permafrost | place: Sweden: Abisko...
TGGAGTACCGCAGACTCCTGTAGAGTACGATGTGCGAGAGATCATTTTGTAGTATTCCTCAGGAACCTACCCCTCACACCATAAATGTATTATATAATATAAGAACATATTTGTAAAGACACAAGGCCATTTATGCTAAGAATGAGTAGCTTTAATGAATTTCAGGGGGTAAAAAATTACGGCGTTAGATATGCGATTTTCAGATGTTATAGTGATTACGTAGTAAGCGAGAGATTACCTACTGAAGAGAGTTCTCGTGTTTCCTCTGTATGCCACGGATCATACACGTTTACTCATGTTTCTATGTATTTCGGTCTCAACTTGTAGACTCTGATAGTAGTACGTGAATAAGAATGAAAAGGTAACAGATATTTATTTTTGTATAAACGTGTTTCCTTCTATCTTTTTGTGTATTGCTCACATTCTGAGTAACTTTTTAGAAAAGGAGTTGAAACTCTTTTCTTGTGGCAGGTAAGATCGTACTGTAAAATACTGCTTCATTGCATAGTCTTTGCTATTGTAACGCATCGGAGTAAACTTGCGGTGCAAATGAAAAATGAGTCAGCTCAAACGTACTCGCGTATCTGACTATTGGGCATGAATAAATAGTGCGAGAAATGAGCTGAAATTAAGGGAGAGTGGCGAGCCATGCGCGGATGTGATTTTCCAACACGTATAGTACTTTGCGGAAAGCAGCCATGCGTAGCGACTCGGCCATGACTGCGGTGGCAGGATCGGGGATGTCCCAGTGAATGCGAACGGCAGGCCCGGGAAAGACAGGGCACTGTTCGGCGGCCTGATTGCAGAGGGTGATGACATAATCGACGGGATAGGGCAAGAACTCATCGAAATGTTTGGAGCGATGCTCACTGATGTCGATATTGCGCTCGCGCATTGCACGAATGGCCATCGGGTGCACATAACAAGGATTGGTGCCTGCGCTTGCAACATCCATACGCTCGCCAGCCAGGGCGCGCAAAAGTCCCTCGGCCATCTGTGAACGAGCCGAGTTTCCTGTGCAGAGAAAAAGAACACGCTGCTTCATGTCATCTCCTTCTGGTGTTTATCTCTGTGCGCTTCTGTGCTTATCGCTATTCTAACATATCCCATCGCTTTGCTAAAGTGTATGCTGTTTTCAGCATAGTGAAGGTGGCATGTGCAAAAATGCCACATCCTCACTCAGACTTGGTAAAGGGCAAGGGATTATCGAGCATGTTTTTTCCACGCGATGCGCAACGAGACACGATCCCCTCATCAAGAGGAAGCTGACAACGCCTGTTCTAACTTCGAAGTGGTTGAAGGGGAAGCTGCATAGATTTTCACACGGAGATTGGAAGAGAAATAGGCTTGCACATGGTCAAATTCCAGAGGGCCGAGCGCTGGGTGCATTATAGATCGTGGCCCATTAGGCAAACCCTGTATATCATGTTGCTCCCACCATTTCCGAAATAATGGGCTCATATGCTGCAAATCATGGAGTAATTCCTCAAACGAGGCATCGCCTGGATAGCGAGCGTAGTCGGTACGGAATTGGGCCACCAGATTGCACGCTTGCACCTCCCAGTCAAGATCGAGCGAGTGCCCTTGCATCTGAAAGTAGCGCCAGACCAGATTGAGCGAGTGCGGTGGAAAGGGCTCATCAAAGCAAAAAACCAGGTCAGCTGCTCGATTCCTGAAGAGAATGTCCCAGCGCTGCCCGACCACGAAGGCTGGATGAGGAGTCAGCACGTCCACCACGCGCCGTAGTTCTGGTGGGACCTCTTCTTCCTCTGGTGGTGCTTTTACCGGCGGAGTGTGACCTGCTAGCAGGAACAGATACTTCTCCTCGACATGGGTCAGCTTGAGCGCCTGTGCAATGCTTTCCAGGACAGGTTTTGAGGGATGAACGTCCTTTCCCTGCTCCAGCGAGGTGTACCACGAAACCCCGATATTCGCCAATTCCGCCACGTCTTCGCGTCGCAGCCCTGGCGTGCGATGCCTGCTACGTGCTGGTAATCCTACCTCTGCTTGAGAGAGCCGGGCGCGGCGGGTGCGCAAGAAGGCTGCGAGCGCCTGTCGGCGTTCTATCTCTTCCATCTGTTTCACTCCTTATCCTACTGCTCACAATCGTACGATAGCGAGAGGTTGGTTATCTGAATGTCTCTCAAGCATACTAAGTAAGTGCTATCCAGGTCAAGCGAGACGCGAAGGGATCTGGCAACACTTCTCTTGCGACAGCAGGAGAAAAGCTTTTATTCACAAGGAGTCAAATGATCATGAAAACTATTCTTGTTACTGGTGCAACAGGCAAGGTGGGAAGTCACTTCGTGCCCCGTCTGTTGCAACGTGAAAATAACGTACGCCTTCTCGTTCGTCGAGCGGAACAGGCTGAGGCTTTCCACAAGTTGGGGGCTGAGGTGATCGTGGGAGATCTGAGCCAGCCCGAGAGCCTCGCTGCGGCTGTTGCGGGAGTTCAGACCGTCGTTCACCTGGCCGCCTTCTTCCGGGGAACCGACCAGGAGCGCATCAGGACGACCAATGAGGATGGTGCGCTGGCTCTGGCGAACGCCTCCCTTGCCGCAGATGTTGAGCGCTTTGTCTTTACCAGCACGAGCAACGTCTATGGCCCAGATCATAGTCGGCCCGCTCGCGAAGATGACCCCCTTCGGTCAACAGCCACCTATCCGCAAAGCAAGGTTGCGGCTGAACAGGCGCTGCTGGAAATGCAGCGTACACGAGGATTGGGAGTGCGTATCCTGCGTCTGAGTTTTGTCTATGGAGAAGGAGATCCACATGTGCATGAGTCCTTGCCGCTATTACGTCAATGGCATCCAGCGAAACGGTTGCATATGGTGCATCATGCCGATGTCGCGCAGGCATTGCTGCGCGCTGTTACTACCGCTGGGATCGATGGCCAGATCTACAATGTCGCCGATGATGCACCCATAAGTCTCGCAGAGTTGCGGCGCTTGAATGGCCTGCCAGAGGATGCAAGTGATGCAGATGCCGCCTTCAAGAATCCATGGGAATTGATCGTTGATACCCTCCGCATCCGCGATGAGTTGGGCTTCCGCCCCATCTATCCTTCGTACTATGCGGCGAGAGATGCGGGTGCACTTTAGTGCAGTTGCCGGTGAGAGACGGGTCTGGCCTCTCACCGGCAATATGATCTTTCCACTCAGCGCAACTGCGCGGGGTTTTTAAGGCACAATATCGCTAATCATATTGATGAAGTGTCTGGCTGGTTGCGTTATGGTTCCAAAGCGATGATAGACCAGGGCGAAAATGAACTCCTCGCTTACGTCGGCGATGGGGAGCAGGATGATCTCGCTGGCGATCTCGCTGGGCCTGAGGAGGGCCTGTAGCATAAAGGTGATGCCATGTCCCGATTTGACGAGCTCTTTAAGGCCGGCTAGCGATTCGATCTCCACGATGGGTTGGGTACTGATATTATTGGCGGCAAAGATACGCTCAACGGCGCGCCGCAGACGAGAGGTTTCACGGAGGAGGAAGAGCGGCTCGTGCTGGATCTGTGCCAGCGTTACAGGTGTATCTGGTGTTTGTGCCAGATGATGATCGACGGCGACCATTACTTGCAACGGCTGGCGAAAGAGCTCTTTGACGACGAGGACTTCCGGTCGTACATTTGGATTGAAGATGAGCCCCAGATCCAACTCACCTTGCTCGATCAGCTTGAGCAGGGCATCGGTCCGATTTACGCGCACTTTGAGCTGGATGTGTGGGTAGCGCTCGTGAAAAGTTGGGAAAATGGTGGGCAGGAAGGCAGTTGTGAGCGGCTCAACACAGCCGACCTCGACGGTGCCGTGTTGCCCGTCCTGGAGGCGTGCCATCGCCAGTTGCCCTTGCTGTAACTGATCCATCGCTTGCCGGGCGTAGGTCGCAAACTCCTGGCCTGCCACCGTGAGCACAACACGCTGCTTGACGCGTTTGAAAAGCTCGACTCCAAGCTCCATCTCCAGCGCAGCAATCTGGCGGCTCAATGCTGGTTGCGCCACCAGACACATCTCCGCCGCCTTACGAAAGTTCTGAGTTTGAGCAGCCGCAAGAAAATAAGTAAGCTGACGAAGTTCCATTTTCCCCTTCATAAATCTAATAAAATTTGAATATTCTTTACTATGTGATGCCGTAGTAGTATCATAGTTAGCTAGAATAGGTATTAGACAGATCAACTAGAGATCATTATACTCTCTATAGGGAACTGGTTTGGCCTGGGAATGGGCTGAATGATAAAAAAACAGAAGAATGAGGTAGATATGATGGTGGAAGATCAGGCTGCACAGCCTCGCACCTTGTTCCAGAAGATCTGGGACGCGCATGTTGTAACGACGCAAGATGAGCAGACGACCCTTTTGTATATTGATCGGCATCTGGTTCACGAAGTGACCTCGCCCCAGGCATTTGCGAATCTGCGTAGCGCACACGTCCCCGTGCGTCGCCCGGACGCGACTATTGCTGTACTTGACCACAATATTCCCACGACGCCAGGGCGGCGCAAACTGGATATTGTTGATCCTGTCATCGGCACGACCATCACGACCCTGGAACAGAATACGCACGATTTTGGCATAAACCTTTTTGATATGCAGGATTCACGACAGGGCATCGTACACATCATCGGCCCCGAACTGGGCATCACGTTACCGGGCACGACCATCGTATGCGGCGATTCCCATACATCGACCCATGGAGCGCTCGGCGCACTCGCCTTCGGGATCGGCACCAGCGAAGTCGAGCATGTCCTGGCCACTCAATGTCTCTGGCAAGAGCGGCCCAAAACGATGAATATACGCGTTGAGGGACAGCTGCCCCCCGGCGTAACCGCGAAAGATCTGGCCCTGGCCATTATCGGCAAGCTGGGCACAGGAGTCGGCACCGGCCATGTCATTGAGTTCAGCGGCGCGACGGTCCGCGCACTCGCAATGGATGGGCGTATGACCCTCTGCAACATGGCTATTGAGGCGGGTGCGCGTGCAGGCATGGTCGCACCTGATGAGACAACGTTTGCTTATATCAAAGGTCGGCAGTATGCGCCCAAAGGTGATTTATACGAGCAGGCCGTTGCAGCCTGGCGGCAGCTGGCGAGCGATCCCGGCGCTGAATTTGACGCGGTCTATGATATCAACGTTGAGGGCCTGGGTCCACAGGTCACCTGGGGCATCAATCCTGGCATGGTAACCGACGTGAGCGCTATTGTGCCCGATCCAGCCGTCGAGAAAGATGTCCAGAAGCGCGAGAGCTACGAACGTGCCTTGCAGTATATGGACCTCAAGCCCGGTCAGAAGATCACCGATATCAGGCTTGACACCGTCTTTATTGGTTCCTGTACCAACTCGCGTCTGGATGATCTGCGCATGGCGGCCCGCTACGTCAAGGGGAAGCATGTCGCCCCTGGTGTGCGTGCGCTGGTTGTGCCTGGTTCTTTCAACGTGCGCCGCGTGGCTGAAGAAGAAGGGCTGGCCGATATTTTCCGTGCCGCAGGCTTTGAGTGGCGTGAGGCCGGCTGTAGCATGTGTATCGCGATGAATGGGGATCGTCTGAGCGAGGGCGAGCGCTGCGCCTCGACCAGCAACCGCAACTTCGAGGGCCGTCAGGGGCGCGGTGGACGTACCCATCTGGTAAGCCCGGCCATGGCAGCCGCCGCCGCAGTTGCAGGCCATTTCGTCGATATCCGTGAGCTGGAAGTCATCTAGCAGAAGCCCCGCGTAGCGACAATCCCTTGTGGTTGTCGTAGGTGCTCATCAACAATCCCAGGTAATAATGCCTTGTTCCCATCGTGGATGTGCAAAAGACAAGGAGGCTACCCCGACAACCACAAGGGATTGTCGCTACGCGATTATAATAGAGAAGAAGGAATAGCCACATGGAACCATTTACCATCCACACAGGCGTGGCCATGCCATTGAATCGCGTCAACGTCAACACTGACGAGATCACGCCTGCACGTTTCCTCACCACCGTCAACAAGAGCGGCTTTGCCAAGGCACTCTTTGCCAACTGGCGTTATCTAGGCAACGGAGATACGCCCAACCCTGATTTTGTGCTGAATAAAGCGCGCTACCAGGGGGCGAGTATCCTGGTCGCAGGCGATAATTTTGGCTGTGGCTCTTCGCGTGAGCATGCCCCCTGGGCGCTGGCGCAATATGGCTTCCGCGCCTTAATCGCCCCCGGTTTCGCCGATATCTTCTACAACAACTGCTTCAGCAACGGCATCTTGCCCCTCACGCTTGATGAGGCAACCGTAGAGCAGCTCTTCAAAGAGATCGAAGCCACCCCCGGCTACACGCTCAACGTCGACCTGCCTGCGCAAACCGTCACAAAGCCTGACCAGCAAGCGCTCCACTTCGAGATCGACCCCTTCCGCAAAGAGCGCCTGCTCAAGGGACTGGACATGGTCGGCTGGACGCTCCAATTTGATAATGCCATCACCGCCTACGAGCAGCATCGTCAGCAAGAGGCTCCCTGGTACTTCGCTGCAAAAGCGTAAAGAGCCTGTTAAAAAGAGAGTATAAAAAGAGAGCCTGTATAACTATAGTGCAGGCTCTCTCCTTTTATGCTGTGTAACTTATGTTGTGTAATTTACCTCAAATGTCGTTAATAGGGATCTACCAGTTTCGGGTGGAGAGAACTCTTCCAGGTATAATTCTGTTGCTTCCTTCAGATGGGCTATTACCTCTTCAATCGTCTCTCCCTGACTCGCTGTACCAACTTCGGGACAATTTGCTATATACAAGCTGTCCTCTTTAGGCAAAATTGCGGTCAATGTTTTCACAGCCATAATTTTGTCGTCCTTCGTTTAATGAATAATTACCTGACCAATCTGGGGATTCCAGCTGTGGCCGGATGAGCTGCCCCAGCGTATACGCACAAAGTTTGTGTTGGAGAGGTTGTTTAATGTATACGTATACGTTGGCCAATTCCCTCCGCCGCCTGTGATGCCAGGAGTGACCTGTGTCCAGTGGTTGCAGTCGAAGGAGGTAGAGATGCTAAAGGGCGCAACCGCTTCGCCGGGCCAGAAGTAGGTCGTTGCACGAAAATTATACATGTTTTGCACATGCCAGATAATCTCGTCAACTCCACCCGGTTGAATAATCGATCTGTATGCGCGCGACGTATCGCCAGCGAAGTACGCGCTATTGCTGCTATCAAAACGTAGGTCACTGGTATGATAGAAGCTCTGACTCCAATCATTCAGATTATCGGCAAGCAGGACTGCTGCATGCACACCATAAACGGAGGAATAGGCACCAGGAACCCCGACACGATTATAGGCTTTCACGCGATACCAGAACGCGGACGTGGGCTGCGTCGTATCGATCCACGGCGTATTATAATCGGTTGCACATTGATTGCAGATAGTGATCCATGGACCGGTCGCACTGGTGGTTGAGCGCTCAATCGTGTAGGTATCGCCGACTGTCGTGCCACGCCAGGTGATCTTGTTGCCAGTCACACCCGTAACCAATGGCGCACCGGGGACGCTATCTGCCGGCACCGGGCGTCCCTGCATCGCGTAACCGTGAGCGCGGATAATCTGTATCCTCTGCCGACGATCAGGAGTATCACCCGGGTATGTCAGGTTGATCAGGTTGTTCCCACCCCAGCCGACAAAATATCCTGCTGTATCATCATGTGCCCAGACATTCCAGAGCAGATCACCAGCTACCGCATCACTGCTCCGAATCGTCGCCAGAAAGGTACTGAGCGGGTCCCCCTGTGCAGTTTCCCAATCATACTCGCTAATCACAAATGCCTTGTTTGCACGGCTGGTGGCGGCCGTATCGACGGCCAGTTTGTTTCTATTGGGAGGGTAAAAGTGGTCAGTATACATATCAATCGAGGGAGAGGAGAGGCTGGCTATATTAATACCGTAATTGCCATCCATGACCAGATGATTGGGATCGACACTTTTAATAAAGGTGGCAATTTTTTGCGTCCAACCACTGGGTGCAAGCAGCTCATTGCCCGTCTCCCAGGCCATAATCGTAGGATCATCTCTGTAGGCCAGGCCTGTATAACTGTTCACATGCGTAAAAATAGTAGAAATATACTGCTCAAAATCAGCAATTACCTGCTGATTCACATAGAACTGATTTTCGTCGGAGATGCCGCGCCAATCAGTAAAATTATGTTTGCCCCCATGATAGAAGTGATAGTTATCTGTGAGCGGAATGATAAGCCGCAGACCGTGGGCTTTTGCCGCATGAATCGCATAGTCAATATGTTGGAATGCAGTATTGTTAAAAACGCCGGGTGCTGGCTCGATACAGAGCGCGCAACCAACGGAGACGCCCAGCGAGTTGGCACGCACAACGGTAAGGCCCATCTCGGAGGCAACATTGAGCGCATCATCGATGCGAAACGGAGTGGGATAAGTCCGTGCGCCATCATCCAGTCCGAGCGAATAGATGTTGGCTCCGGCAAAGCGGAACTGCCTCCCCTCCACTAATAAGTGACTGCCAGCACGGGTCACAAAACCTGTGTTCTGAGCATATATGGGCCTGGAAGACTGGAAGAAAGAGGACGAACTTACGAGGAGTATACCCACGGTAAGGAGTCCAATAAGAGCGATATAGCTCTGTCGATAATATCGTAGCAAGACTATTCTCATGGACTACCTATCTTTCTGAACATTCTTATCTCTCTCTTTCTTTTGTTTATTTGTTATGCATATTTAGTATATATGTGTAAAGAATATCAATATGTGACTTATGCTATTTTCAGGACATTGAGTTATTTATGAAATTTTTGGAGAGAATTGTAGATAATAATAGCGCACGCTCCTTCCATACAAGAACAAAATGGAAGGAGCGTGCGCTATGGTACCTGCTACAGAAACTATCGACAGCTATCTGTATATATTAGATGTTACTGCTTATTTACTTTTATATTGCCGCTGCCTGTCTGAATTGATAGCTCTGCATATGGGCTTGTGCCTACTTGATTGCTTCCAAAGCTGTTATGCAGATCGCCCGAGCCAGTTTTTGTCTTGAGCTGAAACGCGCTATCGGCTGGCATATTGACCGTGACATTCCCGCTGCCAGTATCAAGGAGATAGTTCCCGTTTGGAGCGAGCGAGCCGGTGAGCCGGATATTGCCGCTGCCTGTATGCAAGCTGCTTTGCCCGCTGAGTTTGACCTGCTCTATCTGGATATTGCCCGAGCCCGTTGAGAGGGTTGTTTGCCCATTGATATTGTTGGCTTCGATGTTACCGCTGCCTGTATCCGCTTTGCTTTGCCCGGTGATATCAGTTACATGTATATCGCCTGAACCTGTGTGCAGCGTAAGATCGGTCGTGTTGGGTACGCTGATATCAAAGTCTACGCCACCCAATCCTAAGCTCAGAAAAGCGTTGTCCTCGTGGCCAGAGATGCTAATCGCGTTGCCATTCTGTGTATAGTCGGTGTGAATGTTGTCAAGGCTGGCACCAAAACCGCTCACAAATCTTGTACTATGGACAATAATACGATCAGTATTGCCTGCGTGGATAGAGACCCGGCCGCTATCGTTGGTGACCGTGAGCTGGCTATGACCTGTGAGCGTGAATGCGCGATCCGCCACACTTTGCTGTTTCGAGAAACTGGTAAAGGCAAACAATCCTCCGCCAACGAGGCAGACAATCAGGAGCAAGGCGAGCAGGAACCCGCCCATATGGCTTTTTTTAGGTGTTAGCTTGCTCCCTCTATCGAACTGCTGCTGCTCACGCGGATCAGTATTGATGGCTTTATTTTCGTAATGCTGCTCACGCGGGTCGGGATTGATACCTTTATTTTCGTAGTAGTGTTGTTCATTTTGCATGCAGGATCTCCTTATACGCTTATCTATAGGTTGCGATCTATAAAAATTGTTTTTATGGCGGTGATAGAAATGATCGTTTGCATATTGTGCTTACAAAATAGAGTATACACTTAAACTGTGGAGGAAATGCGTTGAAAGTGTTACAAATATGTGGCGATGGAGCGAAAATCGATTATTTTTCTTTCATACGGGGCTTCTCGTGTAAGAAGAAGCCGACGTGCGCGGTTGATAGATAATGTAGCTATCAAAGAGCGTACGCTTATATTTCTCTGGTGTGAGTCTGGCCTGCTGTATCATGGGAGGGATATGCGTGTGAATTGAGAATAGATAGCACGCATGAGCGTCGGCGCTGACAACGGGATAGTATGCAGGGTCCCGGTTGAAGTTTTGCGAGCGCTGTAGATCCAGCTCGACCACACCACAAATGATGCGTTCGTTGCTGACAAAGGCCAAGCGATTACAGGTCCAATAGTCTGAGTAGATATGTGTGGCTCCAATCTGTAGAAGATGATCAATCAAAGCCTGTTGTCGCTGGTTCGCGCTCTGCGTGGCTGGTAGCTCGGTGAATGTAAGGACCGTCCCCATGAGCAGGAAAATAGTCGCGAACAAGAGAACGCCTATACTTAACCATTTATTTATGCGGGTTATTCTATGCGCATTGTTGCCAGTCTCCAGCGCATGCCAGAGCGGCCAGAGTATAGCGGGTGCCGCGATAAGTAGCCCGATCAAGTAGCGTGATCGGCTGCCCGGCCACTCAACCGGCGAACCCCCCATGGCGTAGAGTAGCAACGTAAGAAGCGCACTTGCCAGCAGCAGCAATCGTGTACTATCACCCACAAAGGCCAGCCGCGCCGCTGGCGAGCTCTTGTCCAGCTGGCGATAGGACCGTAAGATAGCCCGTATGCCCAGCACCAATGCTACTAAAAAGATGAAAAGGTAAGCCGTACCCCAGCTAGCGCGTGCAAGCGTACAGGGTAGCGATGTCATGGCCTGGGATTCGAGTCGCTCAGGGACCGGGCAAAAGGGGCTACCCGTAATCATCGGAATGCTCACCTGCAGCGTGCCAAAGATCTGCTGCACAAAGTGTGCCGCGATGTAGCCATTGCCGCTATGCTGGATCTGCCATAGCACGCTCAGAGAATCCTGCCCAGGTGCTGCTGTAAGATTGTAGAGCAGCAAAGGGAGTCCGCCGACTACGAGCCCAAGGAGTGCCCACAATCCAACCAGCACCCTGCGTACCTCTTGCCAGCAGCAAATGAGCAAGAGGAGCCCGGAGCAGAGCGCAAAGGGAGCAATGAGCAGATCGCTCCACAGCCCAAGCCCAACCACAAGGCCCCAACTAGTATAGCCAATGTAGCGTTGTGTGCCTGGCGAGCGACCCGGCTCATACCCAAGCGCAAGTCTGGCTGCGAGCAAAAAGGCCAGCGAGCCAAAGAGCAGCGTCTCAGGATAGCCTCCGATGGCGCTGAGCTCACGTGCCAGCACAAAGCTTGAGCCCAGTCCCAGCATCGTCACGACCGCCAGTGCCCATCTCTTTGTATAGAGCAAGCTGGTAAGCAGATACGTGCTCACCAGGAAAAGTATAAAGAGCAGTACAAGGCCCACGCGCAACGAAAAGAGCGAAGAGCCAAAGAGACGGAAAGCAACCGCCGCGAGATAAGCCTCAAAGGCTCCCATATAGTTCTGCCCATAAAAAAAGATCGGCAGCTGTCCGCGATAGGCGATATCGCGCGCCATCAGCCCCATCGTCGCCTCATCGCTATTGGTCGCAGGCCAGCCCTGTGCCAGCAGCACCAAACGCAGCGCTGCACTGCAAAAGATACTGACCAATGCCGCCAGCCCATAGCGCCCGATCTTGAAATATTTCAACATATATAACTACTCAGACCTAGATCCTCTCAAATGAATGGTCGCGCTTATTTTTTTGCGCTCCTGAACCTATTTTAGCAGATCTATGTAGATATTTGTTCCCTTCATTGTTTGATAGTATGATGGATCTTTTCTTTTAACTGGATATACCATATAATAGAAACAATTAAGGTGTAAATGAAGAAAGAGGGGACTATCGCCATGCCACGGGCAGGGATTTTTTCAGGGCGGCAATGTTTTTTGCTGCTAATGCATTGAAGCCTCGCTCAAGCAGCCATGGGATCTCGCTCACACGACGGAGGAGACGATAGAGGGAAAGGAGCAGCCGCGTTTCTTCAGTATTCGCGATGCTGGTATAGCCCTCTAAGAGGAAGTCCGTCAGTTCCTGGTCCCACAGAGTCAGGACGGCAATGTCCAGTAAGGGGTCTCCCGGTTGTGTGTCGGCAAAATCAAGAAAAGCCAGCACCTGCTCGGTGCGAGGATCGATCAGGATATGGGCTGTCTGTAGATCACCATGCAGCAATACAGTCGGCCTCTGTATAAGCAGTGATGGTAGCAGATCAAACTGTTTTTGCAGCGCATGCATTTGTGAGGGATCGAATATCTTTAATCGTTTAACGTGCTCCAGCTCCTTGTCTTTCCACCACAGGATAAAAGCATCCCATTGCTGCTGTCCACCCGAAAAGGGAGGATGAGCCTCCAGAGTATGCAAGAGCTGGAGGTACCTGCCTGCTTCTCTGGCCGCTCCAGGATAGCGTGAAGACAAGGGCTGACCAGAGACCTGTTTCATCGTTATGACTGTTGGTGAGCCAGCCTCAAATGCCAATATTTCGGCGGTGGGGACACCGATTGAAGCAGCTTTTTGCATGCTCGCATATTCATGCCGTAACGTGGCCTCTGCCGTATATACCTTGAAGACGATGCGCTGACCTTCTGCCAGGAATAAGGCACGATCAGGCTGCAGATATAAGGGCTTTAAGCTATCCTTAGATCCGGTAAGATGAGCAAGCATGTTTTGCGCCGCAGCTTTAAGGGTCGGATTGATGAATGTATGGTCCATATTTCTCTCCCATATCGTGTGTGCGCATAATAGAGCTGGTGGCTTAAACTGTGCGTGAACCTGTGCATGAAAATCGATGTGCTTTACTGATCTGTCTTTTCTTCTCGCTCTTCAAATGATCGGCGGGCTTGCTCAACTTCATCCATGTGTTCCTCTGCCCATTGCCGCAGGGCAGCCATCAGCGGGATCAGTGTCGTGCCCAGGGGCGAGAGAGAATACTCGACGGCGGGTGGAGTCGTTGGTGTGATCTTGCGCCGCACGATGCCCCTTTGCTCCAGGTTGCGTAGCGTTTGTGTAAGCATTTTATGCGAAATGCCTTCGATTGCACGCTCCAACTCATTGAAGCGCGTCGGTCGTTTTTCCAGTAGCGCAAAGATGAGAGCGATCCATTTGTCGGCAATCAGATCGAGCACTTGCCGTGAGAGACAATTTGCCATCAGCACGCTATGAGGCGAAGATGTTTGAAGTGCTTTTTCCATAACCTCAGTATAGCATAGACCATGGTAAGAGGAGAAAACGATGCTTATCTATTTTGCCGCCCCGCTTTTTTCACGCGCTGAACTTCTTTTCAATGAAAAACTAGCGCAACGCTTTGAGGCACAGGGCTTCACGGTCTTTTTGCCGCAACGCGATGGCGTCGAAAAGAATAAGCCACCCTATAGCTCGATGACGCAGGACGAACGCCGACAAGCCATCTTTCACCTTGATAAGCAGCAGATCTTTGCCTGCGATATTTTCTTCTTGCTCCTCGATGGTCGTGTTCCTGACGAGGGAGCATGTGTGGAGCTTGGCATTGCCTACTGTTATAGAGAGTTGCAAGGGAGCAAGAAATTGCTCCTTGGTCTGCAGACCGACAGCCGAGCGGCTTTCCTGGGCGCAAAACTCAATCCAATGATCCGTGTGCCACTTGACACCCTGGTTGCTGATGAGGAGACTGTGCTTCGCGTTCTTCAGCAATACCGCACAACAGGGAAGGTGGAATAGCGTAGCTTTTCGGTAACTTCAAAGTGCGTACTTGTGGGGCTTCTTGCAAGCATTTATCCTGGCATATATCGAAATAAAACACACGAGATGTGTGATAGATATAAAAAAGGAGAATGTGCTGTTATGCTGCCACAAGAAAATGAAATTGTTGATGCAGGTGAAAGTGTGCATAAAGTTGCCCTGGTCGTTGGTGCTCAAGGGGTGATTGGTCGCAACCTCGTTGATTATCTTGTTACGCTTGCTGATTGGGATGTTATCGGCCTGTCGCGGCGTGGTGGAGTATCAACGGATCGCGTGCGCTATGTGGCGGTTGATCTGCTTGAGCGGGATGACTGCCGCAAGAAGCTTGGCGATCTCACCGCTGTGACCCATATCTTCTACGCCGCCTATCAGGATCGACCAACCTGGGCCGAACTCGTGCTGCCCAATCTTGTCATGCTCGTCGATGTTGTTGAAGCAATCGAAGCGGTGGCACCGGGCTTGCAGCATATCAGTCTGATGCAAGGCTACAAAGTCTATGGTGCGCACCTGGGACCATTCAAGACACCTGCGCGTGAGACTGATGGCGCGCATATGCCGCCTGAGTTCAACGTCGATCAGCAGCGTTTTCTGGAGGAGCGGCAGCAGGGCAAGGCCTGGAGTTGGACGGCGATCCGTCCATCCGTGGTGTGTGGCTTTGCGCTTGGCAACCCGATGAATCTGGCGATGGTGATTGCCGTCTATGCTGCGATCTCGCATGAACTTGGTCTGCCCCTGCGCTTCCCAGGCAAGCCTGGTGCGTATAATACTCTGCTCGAAATGACCGATGCGGGACTGCTGGCACATGCAACCGTCTGGGCGGCAACCACTGAGCGCTGTGCCAATCAGGCGTTTAATATCAATAACGGCGACCTTTTCCGCTGGAGCGAGATGTGGCCGAAGATCGCTCACTTCTTTGATCTGGAGGTAGCATCTCCGCTGCCAATGTCACTTGATGTTGTTATGGCCGACAAGGAGCCGCTCTGGAATGCTATGAGCAAGAAGTATGAGCTTGAACCACACGCTTATAGCGACGTATCATCCTGGCGCTTCGGCGATTTCGTCTTCTCCTGGGACTATGATATGTTCGCTGATGGATCAAAGGCGCGTCGCTTCGGCTTTCACGAATATATCGATACTGAGGCGATGTTCTTGAGCATCTTCGAGGATTTTCGTCAGCGTAAGATTATTCCCTGAGTTGACCTGCTATGTCAGATGGTCAATTTTCTCTTGACTTTTGGTCACAAATATGTTATAGTTGTATCTATAGCGAAGAGGAACCAGATCTGGTTCCTCTTCTTTTATGTGCTTTTGAAGGGGAAACTACAACAATAAAGGCTGAGAATGATCGTCGAACTAACCGATGCTGAATGTTGAACTGTTGCTGAACCAATCCGTGAGCTTCTGATCGCTTGCAGGCTTGCTCCAAGTGACTCGGACATAGAGGAAGTAGTCGTCCGGTTTTTCAGGTGTTTTGAGAATGAATAACAGGCCGCTCCATGGCTCCTGTTCCTCACTAGTGAAATGCCAGCTAGACCAGGCCACGGGGCCGCTCGCTCCTGTGTTTGTCTTCGTCCATCCTGCCTGGGTTAATTGATCAGCATAATGGGTTGTCAGGGCATCAAGTGCTAGATGGGTGGTGAGCGTTGTGGTTGTGTGTGCCTCGTCAGAACTGCTGCCCCCGCTGCCGCCATGTTGTTGTGCTCCTGGTGGAGGAACGAGACGAGGAATCATGCCTTGCAATTTGCGATGATTCTGCATTGAAGCACGCGGTTTGCATGGATTCCTGGAACGGTCCAGGCTTAGATTTAGCCGTACCATTGTTGTCGCGCTTTCTATCGACACAATATGCAATGTCAGACCCGCTCCACTGGATTCCTGACAGAAGGTAAGCATCTCATAAGGACCAATGGAGCTATGGATAAAACCTCCCCCTTGAGACCGTAGATTTTCTGGCTCGTGCCAGCCCTGGGAGGTGAGTTGTGCCCGATAAAAGCTGAAAACCTCTTCTGGCG
>Ga0302321_100002507_pt1 | contig 15738 bp, 16 predicted proteins | sample Fen_T0_1_FD_202505 | JGI IMG/M metagenome (GOLD analysis project Ga0302321, IMG submission 202505) | Peat permafrost microbial communities from Stordalen Mire near Abisko, Sweden - Fen_T0_1 | ecosystem: Environmental > Terrestrial > Soil > Wetlands > Permafrost | place: Sweden: Abisko...
GGATGGTCCAGGACCGGCGCGGCTGACTTCAGGGCGGTGATCGGGAGCGGCAGCACGCCCCGGAAGGGAGCGGCGTCGATGGCGACCGTCGCCGCCGAGAGTCCGCGGCCGGCGACCATCTGGGCGAGCAGGCCGCCGAAAGAGTGGCCGATCACGGCCGGCTTCTCGTGCAGCAGCCTGATGACCGCCTCGTAGTGGTCGGCCACCTGCCCCACTGTCTTGTTGGCGAACACTTCCGGGTGGGCCTTGGCCTCATCGACGGTCTCCGGGTCGTCCGGCCAGCCAGGTGTGATCGGCGCGTAGCCATTCTCCTCGAACACCGCTGCCCACCGGTCCCAGCTGCTGGGCAGCAGCCACAGGCCGTGGATGAACACGACCGGGACCCGGCTGGTGCGGTTGACCTGCTCGATGTGCTCGGCCGTGATGGCGTCCATGTTCTCCGGTGCCTGGGTCATCAATCCTCCTCCGCGTGCTGGGCCAAGGTGCTGGATCACGGGCGATGGGCACGCCGAGAGTGGGTCCCTGCGCACCGAGACGGGACACCCTTGCGGGTCTGTCCAGCCCGCCGGCGACGTCCACACCGATGGACGTCCCTCAGGTTCCATGGTGACCTTGCTGTCGCGCTCAGGCAAGGGAGTCGGCGAGCTCGATGTATTGACAGGGTTCGGGTCCAATTCCTAGCGTTTGAGGGGCAGCTGAGAAGGGGTTGACCAGTCGCCCCGGGCCTGGCTGCCACACGGGAGCTATCGACCGAGCAGAAGGGTGTTGTTATGTCGAACCCAGGACAACCCACCATCCGCCAGGGCGCGACGGGCGACGTGGTGCGGCGCCTGCAGCGGGCGCTCTTCCGGACAGCCGACCACGAGATACACATCGACGGTATCTTCGGCTGGCAGACCGAAGAGGCCGTCGTCAACTTCCAGAAGAGCGACAATCTCACACCTGACGGCGTTGTCGGGTCTCACACCTGGACTGCCTTGCCCGACGGTGGCCCGATGCCCCTCCTGCAGGTCGGCTCGACCGGGAATGTCGTCCGTCACCTGCAGACCGTCCTGACCGAGGGTGCCCCCGGCGCTTGGGGCGTCATCCCGCAGGGCGTCGACGGCGACTTCGGTCCGCACACTCGCGCCTCGGTGGAGGCCTTCCAGCGGTGGGGCCACGTCGGCGTGGACGGGAAGGTCGGCGACCAGACCTGGACGGTTCTCATGCACGCTGCCGGCGCCACGCTCGAGTCCCTCGTGGGCCTGGAGTTCGTGATCGGCTGACGGTCAGGGGCTTTCTGAGGCCTGACGGGAACCGGCGTGCACGCTCCAGGTGAAGAGTGCGACGGCACCGACGACCATCTGCGGCACGAAGGAGGCAGCCCGCCAGACCAGGTCCGCTGCGGTCGCGACCCCGGCGTCGACGCCGAACGCCGTCAGCAGCGCGATCATCGCGGCGTCCACGGTGCCGAGGCCTCCGGGGGTGATCGGGATCATCAGGCCGATCTGGGCCACCGCGAAGGAACCAAACGCCACGAGCAGCGACGTCCCTGCACTTCCCCAGCCCTCGATCCCGCGCAGCGCCACGTAGAAGATCATGAACTGGGTCAATGACACCGACAGCTGCGTGCCGGTGATCGCCAGCCAGCGTCTGCCCACGAGCTCCGCAATGTCGCGGCGGAGCCCCAGGAGCATCGAGACAAGATCGGCGTTGCGGACCTTGCTGAAACGGCGGGCGATGGGGGCGAGCATCCGGTTGCCGAGGGAACCGACCCGGCGGGCGGCGTTCTCGCTGCGAACAACGAACGCGAAGGCGAGGATCGCCACGACCAGGATGAGCAGGCCGAGCATGGCAGGCCAAAAGTAGGCGGAGACGTCCTCGCCCGAGACCTGGAGCGCTGCGACGCCCAGGATCGGTAGAACGAGCGTGACGAAGATGCTCCAGACTCCGACCGCAGTGATGGCAGCCGTGCTGACGGTGGGCGCGACACCGTAGGACGCCAGCATCGCGTACTGGACGCCCAGCCCGAACGCGCCGCCGGCCGGGACGCCGTTGCTGATCGCGAACGCACCCTGGTTGAGCTGCTGGGAACGCCAGTAGGCCAGCCCGGGCGTGGCTGCCATGAATGGCAGCCCGTAGACGGCGAGGTACACCAGCACCGTCACGCCGACCCAGGCGATGGATCCGGCGCTCATCGACTTCATCGCTGTCAGGGCGCCCTGGTAGGAGCCGATCTGCGGGATCACCCGTACGAAGATGAGCACGATCACCGCCAGGCCGACAAGGCCGTAGAGAATCGACTTCTTCGTGTTCAGGGCCGGCCGTGCCGTGGTGTCGTCGGACATCAACACTCCAGGTCCTGCGGGGTGCGACCCAGGTCGACACCGTCGGGTCAGGATGGCTTTTGACAGAATAACGGAATGAGCGACGAATACCGCACCGACGCCACCCTGACCGGCACGCAGCGAGAACAGATCGAGTCGTTCCTGCACGACAACCGGGTCGAGATCGTCGCTCTGCTGGACGGGCTTACCGAAGAACAGGCCAGGCGCCAGCTCGTTCCGTCGCTGACCACGCTGCTGGGTTTGGTCAAGCACGCGGCCTTCGCCGAGCGCGTGTGGTTCGACGTCGCGCTCGCCGGGCGAACGCGGGCGGAGATCGGCCTGCCGAGGACGGTGGACGACAGCTTCGTCCTGACCGACGACGACACCATCGAGTCTGTGCGGGCCCAGTATCGCCGGGCCTGGACGAATGCCGAGGAGATCGCCGCGGCGTACACGCTCGACGACCTCGCCGTGCACAACCGCCGCGGGCCGCTGTCCCTGCGCTGGATCTACCTGCACCTGCTCGAGGAGCTCGCCCGGCACGCCGGACACGGCGATATCCTCAGGGAGCAGATCCTGGCTGCCGACAGTCATGCCAATGCCTGACGTCCCAATGTCCTATCGGCGGCAGTTGACCGCCGTCGGGGAATGGGCCGAAGGGGTGCGCGGCCGGGCGCAACGGACGCTGCCTGGACGAGTGTGGGATCGAATGCTCGAGATCGAGTTCATCGATCGCAGCGTCGCACTGGCAGGAAAGGCGTTCGTCTCATTTTTCCCTCTCGTGATTGTCGTCGCAGCGTTTGTGCCTCAGGGGATCCGGTCATCGATCTTCGCGACCATGACGCACATGACGGGAGTCAGGGGCGCGACCCTGGCCACGGTGAAGCAGGCCTTCGCCTCCGCCGATGACATCCGCCGGGCCACCGGGATTCTCGGCCTCGTGCTCACGTTCTTCTTTGCCAGCGCCTTCACGACTGCACTGCAGCGCGTCTATCTCAGAGCATGGAGGCGGGCGCCGGGTGCAAAGGCCGGTGCTTACACGCGCGGGCTGGCCTGGCTTCCCGCAATTCTCGCGTATACGGCCCTTCTGGGCGGGGCTAGAGGGCTGGCCGGCGATGGTGCAGGCTTCGGCGTCTTCGTCCTCATCTCCCTGATGGCGTCATCGGCGCTGTGGTGGCTCACCGCGTGGTTCATGCTCCAGGGTCAGGTGCGGTGGCGTGTGCTCGCCCCCACCGGGCTGGTGACAGGCTTCGCGATGACGGGCTATGCGATCTCCGCGGCGATCTGGATGCCCGAGGTCGTCAGCCGGAACGACACACAGTTTGGGTTCTTCGGTGTGGCCCTCGCGCTCGTGACCTGGTTGTCCGGCGCGGCGATCTGCATCCTGGTCGGAGCCTGCGCGGGACCCGTCTTTGCAGAGGACCAAGGACCAGTCGGCGCGTTCATCCGCGGCGGGACACCGAGGTTGTTGGTCGAGGGCGCCGTGCCCCCGCTTCCTGCTCCGGCGTTCGCACCTCGCCTCCGTGACGCGTTGCGCCCGGCTCCAGAGGATGAGGAGTCGATCTAGCCGGGGCGACCCTCATCCTCCGATGACAGGGACTTGGCCGGAGACTGCGGCGGATGATCGAATGGGGCATGGTTCATGACCTCGTGCATCCCCGAAAGGCTCATCCGGGTGACAAGGTGGCGGTGATGTCGCCGTCGTTCGCGGCTCCCGGTGCCGCTCCGGCGGTGCACGAGCAGGCGATGCGGCGCCTCAGCGCGATCACCGGACTCGTCCCGGTCGAGTACCCGACCACCCGCCGGGTCGGCGCCAGCCCGCAGGACCGGGCCGCTGACCTGAACGCGGCCTTCGGCGACCCGGACATTCGGGCCGTCCTTGCCACGATCGGTGGGCAGGACCAGATCACCGTCGTGCCTCGTCTCGATCCCGAGCTCGTGCGCGCGGACCCCAAGCCGTTCCTCGGTTACAGCGACAACACGAACCTGCTGTCATGGCTATGGACACAGGGCGTCGCCGGGTTCTACGGCGGCTCGACACAGGTCCAGCTTGGTCCAGGCCCGGCGGTTGACCCGTGTCACCGTACGGCGCTGCGAGCAGCGCTTCTGACCGGTGAGCGGCTCGAGGTGACCGACCCGGGCGAGTCCGAGGACATCGGCAAGGACTGGGCCGACCCGGCAGCGCTGACCCACTACGGTGACCGCGAGCCGACCGAGCCGTGGACCTGGGCCGGTCCGGCCCGCACCGTGGCCGGACGGACCTGGGGCGGCTGCATCGAGGTCGTCCAGTGGATCCTCACCGCAGGGCGTTTCCCCGCGGACGCGGCGGTGCTGAACGGCGGGGTGCTCCTGCTCGAGACCAGCGAGAACATCATCCCGGCTCAGGAGTTCACCTGGATCCTGCGGTCCCTCGGCGAGCGGGGCCTCCTTGCGGCGGTGGACGCGGTGCTCGTCGCCCGCCCTCCTGCATCGAGCTTCGAGAAGCAGCCGTCGGCGCCGGAACGGGCTGCCCACCGCGCCCAGCAGCGCGACGCCGCGATCGAGGTGGTCGGCCGGTACAACACCGACGCGGTCGTCTGTGTCGGGGTGCCCTTCGGCCACACGCGACCTCAGTGGATCTTGCCCTACGGCGGGGAGGTCACCGTTGACGGAGTGGGCCAGAAGGTGTGGGCCGACTACCGCTGAGCCCAACACGGACCCCACTTCGAGCAGACAGCCCCCTCGCGGCTGCCGTTGACCCGTCGACCCGTCGCCGTGTGGCGGATGCCGGTCTCTGGGCTGGAAATCCCCGGTGTTGTGGTCCCGGGGCGCTATCGTCGACTGGTGTTCGAGGCCGTCCAGGGCCTCTGGGCAAGGGCAACGGCAGGGGACCTGGGCGACCGGCCCCCTGCTCGCGGAAGGGACGCACGATGAAGGCGATCGTCCAGCAGGGGTATGGCGCTCCCGCCGACGTCCTGAAGCTCACCGAGGTCGACACGCCGGCCGTCGGTGATCAGGAGGTGCTGGTGTCGGTCCGGGCGAGCAGTGCCAACCCCTGGGACTGGCACTTCATCCGCGGGGAGCCGGTGCTGATGCGGCCGGCCGGTATCGGCGGTATCCGCAGGCCGAAGTTCCTCATCCCGGGCGGAGACCTGGCTGGCACGGTCGCGCAGGTAGGAGCACGTGTCACCGGGTTCGCACTCGGGGATCACGTCTACGGCTTCGGTCACGGCGCGTTCGCCGAGTACGTCGCGGTCCCCCAGGGGAAGCTGGCCCGCAAGCCGTCGAACCTGACCTTCGAGCAGGCCGCCGCGGTGCCCCTGGGCGCCATCACCGCCATCCAGGGAATACGAGCCGGCGGGCTCCAGGTCGGGCAGCACGTCCTGGTCCTCGGCGCCTCCGGAGGGGTCGGGACCTTCGCCGTCCAGATCGCCAAGCACCTGAACGCGGAGGTCACCGGCGTCTGCAGCACCGGCAACCTCGACCTGGTGCGTCGCCTCGGCGCCGATCACGTCATCGACTACACCAACCAGGACATCTTCACCGGTCCCGCCCGATACGACCTGGTCTTCCAGCTCGGCGGGACCTACGCCCCGGCAGCCATCCGCAAGGTGCTCACCGCCAAGGGGACACTCATCCAGTCGTACGGGGATGGCAACCGCTGGTTCGGACCTATCGGCAACATGATCAAAGCCGCGGTGCTCAGCCCCTTCGTCGGCCAGACCCTGAAGAGCTTCACCGCCAGGGAGACGACCGAGTCCCTCGACGAGATCACCGACCTTATCGAGACTGGCCAGCTGACCCCCGTCATCGACCGGACCTACCCCCTCGCCGAGGCCGCACAAGCCGTCGCGCTGGTCGAACAGGGACGCCCCGCCGGCAAGGTCACCGTTACCGTCATCAGCGACCCGTGACAGCAGACGCCGCATCCTCAAACGGATGAGCGCGCCCCGGGGAAGGGTGCACACTGAGTACACCGCTCCGGTCGGCGCCCCGACGCCGGGCCTGGGCCTGACCGCTCACCTAGCCGGAGACGATACGTTCATGGATACCATGTTGCTGGAAGCCGAGCCCACGGGCCTGACCCATCGCGTTGCCGTCGAGATCCGGTGGGGCCGCCCCAAGGCCGCGAAGTCCCCGAAGATGTGCGAGTACGAAACCGATCAGGAGTGCATCTGCGCTGAGGGTGAAGACTGCTGGCTGGTGTAACAGCGCTGTTCCGGCCCGACATACCAACGAGAGCGACGATCCCGTGCTGACCACGTGGCGAGGTGGGCGGACACCACACCTTGGGTGGCTTCTACCTGATGCTGCACGGGTGGAAGGTGATATCAGGAGGGTCCATCCAAGGACCCGAGACACCGAAAGGGAACGGTAGGGGTCAGTCCCCAGCTCCCGCAGCGTTGTACGAGTGTGATGGATGGTGGGAGAGATGAACGCCACAGTCTCGACGGTCACCGGGCTGATGGCGATTGCCGCGTCGTTGCTGGCGGGGTGCGCCTCAACATCTGGTTCCTCACCGCCGAGCCCATCCCAGGTGCAGGCCTCGACTGCACCGACCAGCGCCCAGACGCCGGCGACGGTCTCACCATCCGTGACGTCGTCCCCGACCCCGACCCCGACCCCGTCCTCGACGCCGGTAGCCACCGTTCCGGGCCTGGCTGACGGCCGGTATGCAGCACGAATCACCGCGCTGGACTCACCTCGCCGCCGCGTGACCATCGACGTCGTGCAGCTCTTCCTGGGAAAGGCCGCGGCAGCTGCTGCAGCTCATGACCACGCCGCTGAGGTTCCGCCGCCCAACGACGTCTGGATCCGCAACGAAAGCCACCTGCTGCGCACCCTGCCCGTCAGGCCCACCGCACCGATCACGGTGAACGTCCTGAGCGCCGAGATCACCCACAGCGCCGTCAAGAACCTGCCGGTGAGCCTGACCAGGCTGGGGGAGTTCCCCGACCTGGATGCGGGCGTCTTCTGGCTCGAGGTGGAGCACGGTGTCGTCACCCGGATCAACGAACAGTTCCTGCCCTGAGCAGAGACACTCTCAACGCAAGGAAGAGCGACGACCATGAACGCGACCATGCAGGAGACTGCAGCACCTGGGGCCAGTGCCTTAACAGGCGAGGTGCACCGCGAGTTCTCTGACGACTACTCAAAGGGTGAGCTCGAGGAGATGGGCTCACGCGAGCTGCTCGACGGGTACGCCGAGAGTCTCCGCGGCTAAGGCGGTCCGGGCGAAACGCGCGGAGGGGTGGCTTGGCTGCCGTCATCGCTCCGGCCGACGACCAGCCCCAGTTCCAGCGCCAGCTCGGCGAGCCGGGCGCGCTTCTGGTTCTGCGGAAGGGCCTCGATGCCGAACTTGTGAAAGAGCGCGCGCAGGTGGGTCTTCACGGCGTCCAGGCTCAGGAACAGCTCGCTCGCGATCTGCTGGTTGCCCGCCGGGCTCGCATACGGGCGCCCGTCCTCGTAGGGCCGGCACAGCGCGACCAGGATCGAACGCTGTGCCTCGGTCAGGCGTGGGACAGCGGGGAGCATGCCGCCGGCAATCGTTGGCTGGCTCGTGGTCTGCGCCGGGGCGCAGAAGGTCAGAACAGTCTCACCAATCCTGATCGTGTCCCGGTCGCGCAGCGGCGCGCGGTGAGCCAGCCGCCGGCCGTTCAGGAACGTTCCGTTGCGGGAGAGCCCATCGTCCACGATGGTCCACAGGCCGGCGACCCGCTCCAGGACGACGTGCACGCGCGACACCAGGCTGTCCCCGCTGAGGCACACATCGGCTGAGGCGGCCCGGCCGACGGTCACGGCGCCGCCCCCTGAGGGCAGCGCCCAGCGCTGTTGCTCGCCTCGCGCGTCGCGTCGGGCGAGGTAAGCCTCGCCGTGTTCTGGCGCTACGCCGACCATGTCGGCCATGTCGGCCATGTCGGCCCCAGCAGGCTTGGACATCTCGGCCTCCCACCTCCGAGCATGCACCGTGGACCGGCAGGCGTCCATGCCCGCGGCCCCGGCAGACGGGTCGGGGTACGGCAAAACTGTTCCTGGCTCTGCAGATCAGTGGCTCCGGACCTGATGGGCTTGCCGCGAGGTGCTCAGCGTCACAAGATGGCCGGGAGGTCGCGGGGGCGCATGACCGCGGCGAGGATGGCCTCGATGGCGAATGCCGTGGACCCCGCCAGGTCAACCGCCTCCGGGTCGAGCAGCCACTGGATCTGAAGCCCGTCCATCACCGCGACAATCGCTTCCGCGGCCGACTCGATCTCCGCTTCCGGCCGCAGGTTCTCCGGGCCGCACACCTGTCTGAGGGACTCCACGAGCAGGTCACGAAGCCCCTGGAACCGCGCTGTGAACCAGGCCTGGCCCGGGTGGGCGTCCGTGACGGACTCCGCAGACAGCACCGTGTACGTCTGGACGATGCCCGGGCGGTCCATGTTCGTCCGGGCCGTGGCGATGAGGTGGCGGAACAGCTCCAGCCCGGTCGGCGCGTGGTGGCCGCTGAGATGCTCGACGTCGTCCTGGTCGCGATACTCCAGCACTTCGATGAGCAGCTGGTCTTTCGAGCCGAAGTGATGCAGCACCCCGGCATGGGTGATGCCCACCTTCTGTGCGATCTCGACCAGGGAGCCGTTGTAGTAGCCCTTTGCCCCGAACGTCTCCATCGCGGCCCGCAGGATCTTCTCCCGGCGCCGTGCCGTTTCCGGGCGGGGTCGCCGGGCGCCGGCGGGTCCACGCTCCGCCGCGTGCTGGATCCGGCCGATACCAGTGGCCGCCGGGTCCTTCAGATCGCTCATCACTGAGACCTTACTGTGATCTGGATTACTTACTGACCTGTAAGTAACTGTGGTTGTATGGGCTTCAAACTACCGTGGCCCACAAAGGAGTGACCGGTGAAGCGTGCTGCGAGTCCCCGCCCCCAGCAGGTAGAACCAGGCTCCGGAGCCGGTCAGCGGCAGGTCCGGCGGGGACGCAGTCGAGGCGCGACTGCGGCGTTTGCGCTCAGCTTGCTGGCACCTCTGGCCATGGTGACGATCGCGGCCCCGGCGCTCGCCGCCCCTTCGGGTCCCGGCGTTGCGACGGCTCGGGGGGTGGCTGGCAACCCGGCCTCCGGCGGGGTCGAGTCCTGGGTGACTGATCTCAACACCGACCAGCGACTCACCCCGCAACCTGTGACAGCGTGGCAGCCCGGGGCGGGTCCGGCCGGCAGCACGGTGGTCATCGACCCTGCCAGGCACTACCAGACGATGACCGGCTTCGGCGCGTCGATGACCGATACCTCTGCCTGGGTGCTGACCAACAAGCTCGACGCGGCCACCCGGACCAAGACCATGAACGCGCTGTTCTCACCCGGGGCGGGAATCGGGCTGAGCATGCTTCGACAGCCGATGGGCGCGTCGGACTTCGCCGTCCACGGCTCCTACTCGTATGACGACCAGCCGGCCGGTAAGCAGGACCCCACCCTGTCGGGGTTCAGCATCGCGCACGATCAGCCGTACATCATCCCGCGGCTGCAAGAGGCGCTGCGGATCAACCCGTCGCTGACCATGATGGCCAACCCGTGGAGCGCGCCGGGTTGGATGAAGACCAGCGACTCCATGGTCACCGGTTCGCTGAAGCCGCAGTACTACGACGCCTACGCCCGGTACTTCGTGAAGTTCCTCAAGGGCTACCGTGCCGCCGGGCTGCTGACCGACTACGTCTCGGTGCAGAACGAGCCACTGTATGAGCCGGGGGACTATCCGGGCATGAGCGTGCCGGCCAGGACCTCGGCCGAGTTCATTGGCAAGTACCTCGGGCCGGCGCTCAGCAAGAGCGGGCTGAGCAGCCGGATCCTGGCCTACGACCACAACTGGGATGTGCCTTCCTACCCCGAGGTGATCTATCACGACGCCGCGGCTGCTCGCTTTGTGCCCGGGACGGCGTGGCACTGCTATGGCGGGAACGTGTCGGCGCAGACCGTCTCGCACAACGACTACCCGCACGCGCAGGCGTTCCTGACCGAGTGCTCCGGTGGCACGTGGCAGGGCGACTCCGCCGCCGCGTTCGAGCAGTCGATGGCACTGACTATCGGCGTGCCACGCACCTGGGGTCAGTCCGTAGTGATGTGGAACCTCGCCCTCGACCAGCGCAACGGACCCACCAACGGTGGGTGCCAGACCTGCCGCGGCGTGGTTACCGTCAACGATGACGGGACCGTGACGAAGGAGGTCGAGTACTACGCACTCGGTCACGCCAGCAAGTTCCTGCGCCCGGGTGCTGTCCGAATCGCCTCATCCCAGCCTGCGGGTGCACCCGAGGCGAACGTCGCCTTCCAGAATCGCGACGGGTCACAGGTCCTGGTGGCCTACAACGGCACCGGAACCCGGCAGCAGTTCTCCGTTCAGCTGGGTAGTCGGCATGTCAGCGAGACTCTGGCAGCCGGGGCCGCAGCCACCTACCGCTGGACCAGTCCCGGCAGGGTTGCCGTAGCGCGTGCGGACCTTGGCTGGGTCGACCTCGACCTCGGCGCCGGTCCCGCGGGCACGCCCGGTGGCCGGCTCGTCCAGAGCGTCAGCCCCGAGGTGGTCGCCAGCCTCAACAGTGTCCGGCTCGGCGACACCTGGCTGGCCTACTCCCAGCCGTATGGCGCGGAGGTGCGCAGCCTCGGAGTGACGCAGGATCTGCCTCGCGCCGGCTGGACCCTGGCGGCATCCTCGAGCGAGCCGGCCAGCCCGCTGGCGAACCTGACCGATGGTGATCTGACCACGCGATGGAGCTCGGGCATGGGACAGGGGCCGGGGTCGTGGGTGAGCGTCGATCTTGGCTCGGCCCAGGAGCTCAACCAGGTCGTGATGAATGCCGGCACCAGCCCCGGGGACTACGTCCGCACCTACCAGGTGGAGACCTCACCGGACGGCGTGAGCTGGACGGCCATTGCCCGCGGGCAGGGCAGCACGGGCGAGATGGTGATCCCGTTGCCTCCCACGACGACCCGTCGTCTGCGTATCGCCAGCGAGGCGTCCTCGGGCAGCTGGTGGTCGATCAACGAGCTGAACCTGGGCAGCACTGCCGGAGCAACACTCCCCGTCGCCCCACCCGGCCAGAAGCTGGTCACAGCGTCCGGAGCGCTGCCGGGCGGCGCGGCGGTGACCGGCGTCTACAACGCGGGTCCCGGGGACGCCCAGGTCGACTTCCCGGCCAGCGGCTTCGGCTACTCGTACTGGCTGCCGCCGACCGCTGCGGTCACCTTCGCGGTCTCGCCGGTGAAGCAGGGCACCCCCGTTGTCACCCCCTTGCACCCCGTTGACAGGTGATGTCCCGCACGGACCTCGACCACCCGCAGCCGCGGACGGTTGCCCATCTACGCGTCATCGGCTGAGCCGCAGCGCACGGAGGTATACAGCATGAGCACCGCTCCTTTCAACTACTCCCGGGCCGGCCGGTCGCGACCAGGAGCGCTTGTCGCTCTGGTGGCCGCAGCCGGCTTGGTCACGGCCTTTTCGACGCCGGTCGCGGCGGCCTCTACCGCCACGACCGGCAGTCCGGCTGCGGCGGCGGCTCACGGGCTGCCGTACGAGAACGCCCGCCTGCCCATCACCAAGAGGGTCGCTGACCTGCTCGGGCGGATGACGCTCGCTGAGAAGGTCGGGCAGATGACCCAGACCGAACGGGGCAAGGTCTACGACGACGCGACCCCGATCACGACGTGGAACCTTGGCAGCATCCTGTCGGGCGGGGGGTCTACGCCCACCGAGAACACTCCCGTCGCCTGGGCCAATATGGTCGACCGTTTCCAGAAGGCCGCTCTGGCCACCCGTCTGCACATCCCGCTGCTGTACGGCATAGACGCCGTTCACGGTGACGGCAACATGTTGGGGGCGACGGTCTTCCCGCACAACATCGGCCTGGGCGCTACCCGCGACCCGGCCCTGGTCCGCGAGATCGGGCACATCACCGCGTCCGAGACCCGGGCCAGCGGACCTCAGTGGTCCTTCTCGCCCTGTATCTGCTCCCCGCAGGACGACCGCTGGGGTCGCACCTACGAGGGCTTTGGTGAGGACCCGAAGCTGGTCATCCAGATGGAGACCGCGATTGACGGGCTTCAGGGACCGCCCGGTCATCTGGGCGATCGTGACCGTGTGCTCGCCACGGCGAAGCACTTCGCCGGCGATGGCGACACCACGTACGGCACGTCGACCGGCGACTACAAGATCGACCAGGGCATCGCCGTCACCAACCGCTCGAGCTTCTGGCAGAAGTCGCTGCAGCAGTACGTGCCGGCCATCCAGAAGCATGACGTCGGCACCGTGATGCCGTCCTACTCCAGCGTCGACTGGACCGAGGACGGGATCGGCAACCCGATCAAGATGCACGGCAACAAGGAGCTCCTCACCGATGTCCTCAAGGGGTCGATGAAGTTCGACGGATTTGTGATCAGCGACTGGGAGGGTATCCACCAGCTCCCTGGTGACTGGCCGACCCAGGTTCGCACCGGGGTCAACGCCGGGATCGACATGATGATGGAGCCCAGCCTCTACCAGGAGTTCGAGACCACGCTGACCGAAGAGGTCACCGCCGGCCGGGTCCCGATGAGCCGCATCAACGACGCGGTCGCCAGGATCCTGACCAAGAAGTTCGAGCTCGGCCTCTTTGAGCACCCCTATACCGACCGGACCAACCTGCCCGCCATCGGTAGCCCTGCGCACCGCGCCGTCGCCCGCACAGCGGTAGCGAAGTCGCAGGTGCTGCTCAAGAACGTCAACCGGGTGCTGCCCATCAAGACCAGGAGCCGCATCTATGTCGCCGGCAGCAACGCCGACAGCATCGGCAACCAGGCCGGCGGATGGACGCTGACCTGGCAGGGTGGATCCAGTACCAGCATTCCCGGCACCTCGATTCTGGCCGGCATCCGCTCGGCCGCGGGCCATTCGGCGGTCACCTACAGTCTCGACGCAAGCGCACCCATCCAGAAGGATGACGTCGGCATCGTGGTCGTGGGAGAAACTCCCTACTCCGAAGGTTTCGGAGACGTCGGCGGTCCCCGCTGGGGCTGGGACCCTGCCGACAACGGGGTGCTCCGTCCGGTCAAGGACATGCAGCTCTCGGCTGCGGACAAAGCGACGGTGGACAAAGTCTGTTCCGCCGCAGCGAAATGCGTCGTTGTCGTCGTCTCGGGCCGGCCGCTGATCCTGGACCCCCAGCAGCTGTCCGAGATCGACGGGCTCGTCGCAGCCTGGCTGCCCGGCAGTGAGGGCGCGGGAGTTGCCGACACCCTCTTCGGGAAGGTCCCCTTCGGCGGGAAGCTCCCCGTGACGTGGCCGCGCACCCTCGCTCAGGAGCCGATCAATATCGGTGACGCCAGCTATGACCCGCTCTTCCGCTACGGATTCGGTCTCACCACCAGGTAACCATCCCGGGGCCGCCAGGTCCGGTCGAAGGTTCGACCGGACCTGGCTCCCTCGGTGTCGGACAACGCCTGCGGGCAGAGGTCAGCCCAAATGGATCATGGAGAAACAGAGGGACTCTCTTGACCCATTCGTCCCTTTCGAGCCGTTATGTTCTTGCCCCATGAGTATCGACGCGGCACGGCGATGAACGACCCAGGCTGGACCTTCCTGCTCGGCGTGGCTGCCGGGGCGTCGTGCGTCGGTCTCGGCGTGTACGTCGCGGCCTTTGACAGAGTGGCCCTGAGGCGACTCCGCCTCGGCGACGCCGAAGGGTGGAGGAGCCAGCCGGTATGGCGCCTGCTCCTCCTCCTTCCCGTTTCAGACGAGGTCGAGAGCAACCCCGAGGCCATCGCGAAAGCCGTCTAGGGCGCAGCTCGTGTCCGCCCTCCGGGTGTGACCACCCTCACGAGGCCGGCTGCCGCTCCAGCGTTCCCGGCGGCGGTAACGTTTTGCAGGAGAGGGTAGTTCGCTGCGCCGGTGATCACCAAGTCCGGAGAAGACCGTGGTCGCGTGCTGCGGCTCGTTCCCTCTCCGGCAACCGGCTTGGTCGTGCCGATCTTCCACTTCTCATGGCTTTACCGGGCCTTCGTCGATCGTGCGCTGCTGCGGGTCCAGTGGGGACCATCGCGGCTTGCGCAGCCAGGTCCTCGAGCAGGTTCGATCGCCGCAGGGCCGGGATCGCCGGCGCACCATCCGCACGCCCTCAGGTGCTTCTGGTGCCTCTGTTGAGGGCCACCAGTCTGGTCTCAGACCGATCCGATGAGTGCGATCACGTCGATCACGCAGACGATCACGATGAAAGGTAAGGAAGCAGTGAGCAGCCCAGCGGGATGGTACCGACAGCCCCACAGCCAGCCGAGATACTGGGATGGCGAGTCGTGGAGGGAGCACTACGAACCGGGTGCCCCGACCCCTACGACCGCTTTCCCCATGTCGACGCCGAAGCGGGCTACCGCAACACCGGCTAACCCCCCTACCCAGCGGAAGAGAGCCACAGCGCCGACAACGGATACCCCGCTGACCTCACTGACGGGACGGGATACGACGCCACTTCGCCATAAGCCCGGCGTGGCCGACTTGTTCGGCTGGGGCGGTCTGGCCCTGGTCGTTCTCATCGGCGGACTGGCTTTCGGACTGAGGGGCGCGGCGATCTCCGTGGGGATGTTCGCTCTCGTCGTCGCGCTGATCGCCCTGGCCAGGGGCAGAGTGGGGTGGGCCAGGCTGGGAAGCAGGGCGGCCGGCGGCGCTGCGCTGGCGGCGGCCATGGTCCTCATCACCGTCGGCGCCGCCGCCGCGCCACCCAGCAAGACCGGCCACGGCGCTGGCGTTGCGCCGCAGACCTCCCCTGTCGCCACCAGCCAGAGCTCGGCGCCGTCAGTGGCTACTGCGACCCCGCTCAGGCCAAGCCCGACGTCGACGCCATCCCCGGACGCGGTGAGCACTCCCACGGACGTTCCGGCGCCGAGCGTGGTGCCAGCGAGCCCGAGCCCGTTGGCGACAAACCCGACAGGTGGCGTTGACGGTAATGCCGGAACTGGCAGCACCGGCTCGACCGTCAGCCCACCAACGGCTCCAGTACCCACCGTGACGACCCCTGCTGGCCCCTGACCCAGCTCCGGCCCCGGCAGGCTCTGGCGCCCGAGCACGGCGCCGTTGGAAGCCGGTCTAGGGTGAAACCAAGTGACCCAAGGATCATCTGGAGCAGCTATGTCGACGAACCTGTCCGAGTCCGACCTGGAGCTGATGCGCAAGAAGTTCCTGGCCAGCCCCAAGAACCGTGTTGCCCAGAACGCCGTGGCGCAGACCTCGATCGACGGCGTCGCGCTGGACCGAGAGGTCGTCGTCGGGACCGACAGGACGGTGTCGAACCTGCTCGACGACTGGAGTGTCACCAACCAGAAGAAGAGCGGCCGCTGCTGGCTTTTCGCTGGGCTGAACCTCCTGCGGGTGGGTGCGGCACAGATGATGAACCTCAAAGAGTTCGAGTTCTCCCAGAACCACCTCATGTTCTGGGACAAGCTCGAGCGGGCAAACTTCTT
>Ga0302321_100002509_pt1 | contig 15728 bp, 10 predicted proteins | sample Fen_T0_1_FD_202505 | JGI IMG/M metagenome (GOLD analysis project Ga0302321, IMG submission 202505) | Peat permafrost microbial communities from Stordalen Mire near Abisko, Sweden - Fen_T0_1 | ecosystem: Environmental > Terrestrial > Soil > Wetlands > Permafrost | place: Sweden: Abisko...
ATCGAGGGGGTTGACGCGGGCTGCGCGAAGCGAGGGGAGAAACATCGCGAAAAACACGACTCCGAGTAGGATGCCGGCTGTGGCGGCGAGGACGCCGAGGTGCAGAGTGCCGACATCGAAGAGTACGCTTTGCATGGCGCGGCCTGCGGCCCAGGCGCCGAGGAATCCGAGGGCAAGGCCGATGGCAAGTAGTTTGGCTCCGAGGCTGAGAAATTGCGCGAGGACTTGTTGCGGCAACGCACCAAGCGCCATGCGTACGCCGATCTCACGGAGGCGCTGGCTCACGGCATAGGCGAGCACGCCGTAGGTGCCGAGGGCGGCGAGCAACAACGCGACAGCGGCAAAAATACCGGCCAGAATCGCAGGCGAACGCCGGGCGATGAGGCTTTCGTCGATGCGTGTCTGCATTGGCTTCAGGTCGTCGATTGGTAATTCAGGATCGAGCTGCAGAACGGCTTTTTTCAACATCGGTGCCAACACCGCGGCTGGGAGCGAGGAGCGCACGAGCAGAGAGAAGTAGCCGGAATCACTGTTGGGAAAGTAGGCGGCTCCGTGCCCGGCTACCTCGGCCAGTTCGTTTTGTTTCACGGAGGCGACGACACCGACGATCGTGACGGCATTGCTGTCATTGACTGTAACGTCTTGAGCAAGACGATGGCCGAGTGGATCGGTTCCGGGCCAGTAGTAGTCAGCGAGGGCCTGATCCACCACGCAAACACGCGCGGCGGTCGACTCGTTATCCGCGTCTTCAAGCAAACGCCCGCGCAAGAGCGGAATGTTCATGAGCGACCAATAGGTGCTCGAGACGCGGGAACGGTAGTGAGCGCGGACGAGTTTTCCGGTCTTCGGTGTGTATCCTTCGACGGCTAGCACACTGTCATTGGTGTTGTGGGTAAAGGGCAGGCCGTCGGTGATGGCGACATTGCTGACACCAGGCAGCGCGCGGATCGCTGGCAGCAATCGTGCCGCAAAGGCGTGACGGGTCACAGCATCTTTGTAGTTTTTCCAAGGAAGGGAAATCTGGCCGGTGAGGATGTGTCCCGTATTAAATCCGGTGGGCGTGGCCAGCACATGTTTCAAGCTGAGGACGAGCAGGCCGGCCCCCGACAAGAGCACGAACGCGAGTGCGACCTGTGCGACGATGAAGCCGTGGCGCAGGCGTTGCGCCGCCCGGCTTGCGGTGCTGCCGCGCGATTCGGCTTGCAGGCTGGTCGCGAGTTTCGCGTTTAGGTTGAACCAGATGATCGGTACGGCGAGCGCAAAGCCGACGATGACGATCGCAACGAGCGAGAAGACAGCGACACGGGAATCAAACGTGATGGATGAGCCTAGCGGCAGCCGCTCGATTCCGAGTGAACCGAGCATCTGGATGCCAAACGACCCCAGCAGGAGTCCAAGCAGTCCGCCGGCAAGTGCGAGCAGCGTGGTTTCAACGATGACTTCGGCGGCGATGTGCCAGCGTCCGGCTCCGAGTGCCTGGCGTACGGCAAGTTCCTTGGTGCGACCGCTGGCGCGAATCAGCAGCAGATTGGTGAGGTTGACCGAACCGATAAGGAGAAGGAAAAGAGTGCTGCATTGCAGGATGATCAGCGTCGGCTTGACCTCGCGCACATGGTCTTCGTGCAGCGATTTGACGATGGTATGGTAGCCCGCGCCCTTGATGATCTGGATGAGGGGATCATCGTTGAGCTGCTGGACGTTGAAGGCGTCGATCTGCGACTGGGCCTCAGACAGCGTCGCGCCTGGAGCAAGGCGGGCGATCATGTTCCAGTTGTTGTTGTGCCGAGCATTAAGCAGACGATCCTCGGGCGCGTGCGAGGCGGGCCGGTAAAACTGGGCGCGGTCCGATAGAAAGCAGAAATCCCGCGGTAACACGCCTATGACCGTGATCGAGATCCCGTCGTTGAGAAAGGTGTGGCCGAGCACTTGAGGATCGGCGTTGAAATGGCTGCGCCAGAAACCGTCGGTCAGCACGGCGACCTCGTCGGCGCCATACTTTAATTGATCATCCGTGAAGGTGCGGCCCATTGTGAGCGGCACCTTGAGTGTCCGGAAAAAATCCGGAGAGACCCGCGCCATAGATACACGATTAGGTGCGCCTGTGCCACCGATGATGCTGCTTCCGTCTTGATAAATGGAGACCGAGGCAAACGCCTTGATGGCATTGCGCCGGTCGAGATAGTTAGGGACCGACGCTCCTGCGCGTTCGACGCCGGCAGTCGGATAGCAGTTGAAAACGGTGGCGAGGCGATCGGGCTCGGGAAACGGCAGCGAGCGCACAAGGATGGCGTCCACCACCGCAAAGATGGCGAGATTCGTACCCAGGCAAAGGGCTAACGTCGCGATGGCGGTGGCGGTGAAGCCAGGCGATTGGGCGAGCGACCGGAGTGCGTGGCGAACATTGGTGATCATGGATGTTTATGCCTCGAGTTCAGTCGGTGCGCAGGGCGATGTGGTGGGTTTCGAGCGTGTGCCCGGTCTGGCGATCGTACTCGGCTAGGGCTTTACGCTGGTCGGCCTGGGCTTGGGCGTCGGAGATTTCCGCGCCGGAGAGCTGTTCCTGCTGGTAGAGGACGCTGAAGGTCGAACCGGTGCCGGCGCGGAGGCGTTTCTGTTCGGCCTCGAGCATTTCTTCGTTGAGTTCGCGCGCGGTCTTGGTGGTGGCGACACGTTTGCTGGTGAATTCGACCTGTTGAGCGGAGTTGTTCACGTCGACAAGGATGTCTTGCTCGAAGCGTTGAAGATCGGTCTCGGCCTGGCGCAGGCGGAGTTTGGCGGCACGGGCACGGCCGCGCTCAGTGGCGGAGGCGATGGGGACGCTCACGGAAACGCCGGCGGAACTGGAAACGAAGTTCTGGGAGCGGGCGTCGGTTCGGCTGGCGGCGAAATCGGAGCCGATGCCGTTGTAGCCGTAGCTGCCGTTAAGATCGACGCGCGGGAGCAGTTGGTTGCGTTGGTAGCGGCGTTCGAGGCCGCTCTTGTCCACGTTGAGGACGGCGCGGCGGTAATCGGGGCGTTGGGCGAGGGCGTCGCGAAAACCGGTGGCCGCATCGATGGTCATTCCGGTGGTGGGAGGGAGTGGTTCGATGGCGAGGCTCCAGGTAAAGAACTCGGTGTTGCGGTCGTCGCTGATGAGTTGCTTCAGGGCATTTTCGGCGACCCTGGCGCCTTGTTCGGCGCGGAGCACATATTCTTCGCGGTTGGCGACGCGGGCTTTGGCGGAGAGCACGTCGTATTCGGACATGGCACCGCGTTTGCGGCGGCCTTCATTTTCGTTGTAGAGCTGCACGGCCATGTCGCGGGAGCGTCGTGCGCTTTTTAGGTAGGCCTGGGAGAGGTGAAGATCGCTGTAGGCGTAGATGACTTGGGTAATGAGGTTGGTTACGGTGAGGCGGTAATCCCACTCGGAGATCGCGAGGTTGGTGCGGGCGATACGGATTTGGTACATACCGGGGTTCAAGCCGAGGTCGCGCAGCAGCGGTTGGGTCACCGAGGCGCCGGCGAAGGTTGTGTAGGTGTCGGCGTGGTTATTAAAAGAGCCGCGGTAGTTGGTCGTGGTGGCGCCGATCTGGTAGCTGGTGCCGAGCGGGAGCAGGCCGTTGAGGGCCAGACTGGCGTCGTTGGTTTTGGTGCTGGGAGCGCGGGGACGTAGGCCGGTGAGTGGATCGGCGAGTTGGGGTTCTTTGTCGTTGGATTCCTGATACGAGCCGGTGAGTTTCGGGTCGTAACGCCCCCAGGCTTCGGTGAGACCGGCGCGTGCAATCGCTGGTTCGAAGGCGCTGACCTTGATCACAAAACTCTTTTCAAGCGCCAGGCGAATGGCGTCTTCCAGACTGATCTTCCGCTCGTTCACTGGCGTTGTGGACGTTTCCGCGTGCGAAAAAACGGCCAGTGCCGACCACAGGGCAAGGCAGAGGTTGAAGCGGAACATTCGGCTGGAAGCGAGGACGGGCATGACGAGGCAGATCGTTGGTTTTATAGGATGGTTCAGTTTCTGGCTTCGGATTTGGCAGCCTCGGTTTGCTCCTGGACAATCCGTCCGTCGAAAAGATGAACGGTGCGGTCAGCGCGGCTGGCGAAACGGTTGTCGTGCGTGACCATGACGATGGTGGCGCCTTCGCGGTGGAGTGCCGAGAGCAGGTCCATGACGGCTTCGCCGTTTTTTGAATCGAGGTTACCGGTGGGTTCGTCGGCGAGGAGGACGGCGGGATCACCGGCGAGGGCGCGGGCGACGGCGACGCGCTGCTGCTGACCGCCGGAGAGCTGGGAGGGCAGATGTTTGGCTCGGTGGCTCATGCCGACCTTTTCGAGAGCGCCAAGAACGCGTTGTTTGCGTTCCGCCGGAGCCATGCCGCGGTAGCTGAGCGGGAGCTCGACGTTTTCGTAGACGTTGAGATCGCCGATGAGATTGAACGATTGAAAGATGAAACCTATCTCACGGTTTCGGATACGGGCACGGTCGGCGAGTGTGAGGCTTTGAACGGGTTTGCTATTGAGTTCGTAGGTGCCGTCGCTGGGCGTGTCGAGCAGGCCGAGGATGGAAAGCAGCGTGGATTTGCCGCAACCGGATGGTCCGGCAATCGACAGGTATTCGCCCTTGTTGATTTGGAGGTGGATGCCTGAGAGGGCGTGGGTTTCGACCTCGTCGGCGAGGAACACTTTGGTGACAGCGTTGAGCTGGATAAGCGGGTGTGCGTTGTTTTTAGACATGATGGTAAAAGCGATTAGGTGTTTTGGATTAGTTTAGTTTGATGCGGTTGCTGGAGTCCCATTGGGACGTGTCGGAAAGGATGACGCGGTCGCCGGGTTGAAGTCCGGCGAGGATTTCGATGGTATTTACGGAGCTGCGACCGAGTTGGACGGTGGTGCGTTCGGCATGCACGCCGTCGTCGGCGAGTCTGAAAAGGCCGATAGCGCTGCGTTCTTGACCGGTCGCTGGGCGGCCGACGTAGTTGATGTTTTCGAGACGTTCGAGTTCGATCGTGCCATCAACTGAGAGCGCTGGGCGGGCGCCCCTTGGCAGCTGGCCGACGAGGCGGATATCGACGGTGACGGTGCCGTTTTGCACGGAAGGATCGATGCGGGAGACACGGCCTTCGATCAGGCCGTTGCGGGTGTCGATGGAGGCTAGTTGTTCAATTTGGATGTCGCGGGCCTGGGTTTCGGCGATGCGGACTTCGGCCTTGAGGTGGGTGGGATCGACGACGCGGGCGACATTGGCACCGGGTTGGACTTGGGCGCCGACCTCGACGGGAAGCTCTTGCAGCACGCCGTTCATGCCGGCCCGGACGTTGAGGGCGTCGGCATCGTCGCGACGCAATTGGGCCTGCGCGCTGGCTCGGTCGACCGAGGCTTGTTTCACCGCGAGTTGCGGAGCGATGGAATCCTGGGTGAAGGCGTAGCGTTTCTTTTCGATTTGGTAGCGCGAGGTGGCGTCTTCTTCGGCGACCTTGGAGCGGCGTAGTTCGAGTGCGGATACAAGGCCATCCTTGAAAAGGTCTTCGTTGACCTCGGCTTGCAGGCGCGTCGTTTCATAGGCGGACTTGGCGGTGGCGAGGCCGGATTCGGCATCAAGGACTCCGCGCTCAAGTTGGACTTTGAAGGTGATGAGTTCGGCTTCAGCCGATTTGAGTTCGGATTCGGCGTCGAGTGCGGCTTGTTTTACGGTGGGATTGGCCAGCACGAGAATCACGCTTTCCGGGGTCACGGCGGCGCCGGGGCGCAGAACGATGCGTTCGACGCGGCCTTGCGTGCGTGCGGCGATCCAACGGATTTCTTCCGGGACGAGAGTGCCGATGCCACGAACTTGCCGAACCATCGACCCGCGTTTGACGGTGTCGATCCAGACGAGGTTCTTGTCGACGGACGGAGCGGCGGGTTTGAGGCGAGCCACGACGACGGAGATGCTGAGGACGGCCACCACGGCGCCGAAGGTGATGATCAGGCGGCGTTTCCGTTTGGTACGGGCAAGGTCGGGGCGGGCGATATCCATGCGCCTACATTTGCAACCGCCGTGCCAAGCTGTTTATGATTTTATAAGATAAACATTATAAACAGTTAATGAAATATGTGGAGATTGGCGCACATACCTAAATGACCATTGATGGGATCAGCCTGTCCCAGAAATGGGATGATTCCGCGGTTAGACCGGCAGGCGCAGCGTCGCGAGGCAGCCGATTTCGGGCGAGCGATTTTCGAGTACGAGCGTGCCGCCGTGGTTTTCGGCGATCTGGCGGCTGAGCACGAGGCCGATGCCGGTGCCCTCGGCTTTCGTGGTGAAAAACGGTACGAAAAGGTTCCCGGGATTGGCGATGCCGGGGCCATCGTCCTCGACCAGAATTTCGACGTAGCGGCCGGACTGTATCCACTTTAGCCGTACACTGGCTTCGGTGTGGCCGGCGGCGCGTTGTTCGAGGGCGGCTTCGGTGGAGTTCTTGAGCAGATTGATGAGGACTTGTTCGATCTGGGCGGAGTCGCAGGAGAGTGTGAGGTCGGGACCGCCGAGCACACGCACGGGCTGGCGGAGTTCGATCGCGACCGCGCGCTCGACAAGTTGCGCCACCATGCAGGCCGAACGTATCGGTTGCGGTAAGCGGGCGAGGCGGGCGTAGGCCTGCATGAAACGGGTCAGGCTTTCGGCGCGGGAGGCGATGATTTCGAGGCCGCTTTGCATGTCGCTTTCCCAGTCGTCGGTGCGTTTGGTGCTGCGGAAAATCTGTCCGAGACTGCCGGCGATGGATTTGATTGGGGTGAGCGAGTTGTTGAGTTCGTGGCCCATGACGCGCACGAGGCGCTGCCAGGCCTGGAGTTCCTCGGCGCGCAAGGCCTGGCTGAGATCGGTGATGACAACGAGTTCGTGGGGCAGGCCTTTTTCGCGAAACGATGTGCGGCGCAGGCCCCAGCGGCCGGTGGCGCCGGGAAAGTTGGTTTCGTTGAGTACGCGGGTTGGTTCGCCTTGCAGGCATTCGGCGAGCCCGAGATCGGAGGCCTGGCGCAGGAGCAGTTTTTCCGCAGGTGCAGCGAGCAGACTTTCACCCGCGCGATTGGTGAGTTGTAGATGTCCCGAGTGGTCAAACGCGAAAACGGCGACGGGGATGGTTTCCATCACCGTGTTCAAAAGCGCGGTTGCTTCGCGGGCGCTGAGGCGCTGTTCGTGCAGGACGGCGCTGAGCTGGTTGATTTCGGTGAAGAGTTCGCCGAGAGGATCGTCATGACGGGCGGCGTGGGCTCGAACGGAAAAATCTCCTTCGCGCAGCGCGGCGAGCAGGTTGGCGCCGGTTTGCAGCGGTCGAACAACACGGGCTTGAAGGGCGGCGGCAAAACCGAACCAACAGCCAACGATAATAAGACTGAGCGTGAGCTGCAGGTTAAAGGAATGGTCGCCGGCCCAGAGCAGCCAGAGCGCCGCCGCCATGGCCGGTGTTCCGCCAAGGAGGGCATATAACAAGACGTGGCGATCGTGCGAGAGGCGCATGGACGAGGAACGTGGTTACCTCTTTGGTATGGCTAAAGTCTATATTTTTCCAGTCTTCTGTAAAACGCGCTGCGGCTGAGGCCGAGTTCTTCGGCGGCGTCGCGTGCGTTGCCGTTGCAGCGGGCGAGCGTGCGTTTGATGAGGTAGCCCTCGACTTCGTCCAGGCTCATGTCGTCGAGGCCCTTGGTGGAATTGGCGGCATTGAGTCCGAGATCGGTGGCGCGGATGGCTTTGCCGGTGGCCATGAGTACCCCACGTTCGACGGCGTGGTCGAGCTCGCGGACATTGCCCGGCCAGGCGTAGCGATTCATCAACACGATCGCTTCCTCGTCGAAGCCAGTCACGGGTTTTCGGTAGCGGGCAACGTGTTGTTTTAGAAAATGCTGGGCGAGCAGGGGAATGTCTTCGTTACGCTCGCGCAGCGCTGGCAGGTGCAGGTGAATCGTGTTCAGGCGAAAGAGCAGATCCTGACGGAAACGACCGGAAGCGACCTCGCTTGGCAGATCGGCGTTGGTTGCGGAAACAAGGCGGACGTTCACGCGGTGAGTTTTTGACGAACCAACGCGTTCGAATTCGCCGCGTTCGAGGGTGCGGAGGATTTTGGCCTGTTGGGTGAGCGGGATGTTGCCGATCTCGTCGAGAAAGAGCGTGCCGCCATCGGCGAGTTCGAAACGGCCGGCGCGGTCGGCTTTGGCGTCGGTGAAGGCACCTTTTACGTGGCCGAACAACTCGCTCTCAAACAAACCCTCGGGCAATCCGCCCATGTTGACGGAGATGAGTGGGCGGGCAGCGCGGGTTGAAGTTGTGTGAAGGGCTTGCGCGATGAGGCCTTTGCCGGTGCCGTTTTCTCCGGTGATGAGCACGTTGGCGTCTGAGGGACCGACTTTGGCGATTACATCCAGCACGGGGCGCATGGCGACGGATTGGGCGATCAACACCGGGCCAGCGGGGCCGCGCAGAAGCTTGTTTTCTTCTTCGAGGCGGCGGTACGTGCGCATGGCGCTGCCGAGTTCGAGCTGGGTGCTCACTGTAGCGACCAGACGGGGATTATCCCAGGGCTTGGTGATAAAATCCTTCGCGCCGCGTCGCATGGCCTCGACGGCGAGTTCGACTGTGGCCCAGGCTGTCATGACCACAACGGGCAGGCTTGAATCAAGGGTTTGGATGCGGCTGAGCAGTTCGAAACCCTCCTGGCCGGAGGTTGTGTCTCGCGCATAGTTTAGGTCCATAATGACTAGTGAAAACTCGCGCGCCTCGATCGCCCGCAGCACGATGGCGGGCGATTTGGCGGTTTCGATTTGGAACCCCTCGGATTTTAGCAGGAGGCGCAGGGCTTCGAGTACGTCAGCCTGATCGTCGGCAACTAAAATCCGGTGAGTGTTGGGGTCCTGGGGAGCCATGGGAGACAAATTGGCACCTTAATGACGGTGCGGTGTTGCGCGCAAGGGCGGAAGTAGCGGTGGCGTGTGCGGTATTTGTGTTGGATCGGCAATGAAGCAGTGAGGTTCAGGCTGGGGTCCGCGCTGTGCGCAGGGCGCGGATTGACCGGGCCTGGCGGGTGAGCGCGAGGCGTGTCCAGCTTCTGCGGGCCTTGCGGGTGGTCTGGGGGAACGCGAACGATTGACGTGGCGAATAGTCATTGGCGGCGATGGCGAGCAGACCGGCGATCGCGTACGAGCCGAAGAGGATTTCAGTGAAGAACGCTCCATGAGCGATGAAGGCGGCGGCGAGAGCGGGAATGGCGATGCTCGAGGCGAGCGTGAGGAGGGATGTGGTAGTTTTCATGATGAGTACGAGGAACACGTTTACCTTTGCAAAGCGCGTGCCAGGTACTCATAGATTATGTAAATAGCTACAGATCATGTATAAATAGATTTATTGATTAAAAGGCGTGGCGTGATTTTCTTCGGCTGCGGGAAAAATGTTTCCCGGAAATGGGACGCGGGGAAGCGCGGTGATTCCTTGGGGCGGGAAACCAGAAACGGCATCCGAAAAATGGATACACAAGGCGGCAAACCGTATCTTGCCGGTGTTTAGTAATTATGCGCGTGGCGCAACGCCAAGCCAGGCCGCTGTGATGCGGCCGCTAAGATCAGAACAGCGAGAAACCTTCAGGCACGTAGACGATATCGGAAGGTTGAAGGTAGAAGGGCTCGTTGCTTTTGCCTTCGATGACCTGCTTCAGGTTCAAGGTGATGTTCTTTGTTTTGCCGTTGGCTTCCTGGCGAATGACCACCACGGCTTTCAGATTCGCCTTGGTGTAATCGGGGCCGCCCGCTTCCATGATTGCCTCTAGCGCGGTGATTGGGTGATCCGAAATAATTTTGCCGGGACGCAGCACAGCGCCGGTCATGAAGACGGGAATCGAGGAGGAAACCACGCTGACCAAAATCTCTTTTGAGACCAGTTGAGGTGCGTACAACTTGAGCAATTCGTTTTGGAGTTCAGCTGGTTTGAGGCCCGCCGCTTGGATTTCGCCGATCAACGATAGTGCGATCTTTCCATCTCGACGAATTGCCTGAGTGGCATCGAGGTTGGGCGCGCCTGGAAATGAAATTTTGAGCACATCGCCTTCGCGCAAAGTCAGGGTTTCCCCATTTTGCAGGGCGACGGGTTTTGGAACGGCCTGGCCAACTGGCGCGGCGCTATCCTGAAGCCCTTGACATCCTGAAGACAGAACAAGGAGCGCCAATGCGCCTGTACCAAACGCAAGTCGTACACAGCGGCTCAGAGCTGAAGAGGTGTTTTCGTTGGAGGGGCTGTTTTGCGTAAAGTGGGTGGAGGCGGATTTCATGAAAAATAGGTGAAAGTTGATCGCTGCAAGTTCAAGCCCCCGGGGAGGTGCCAGCAAGCTCAAACCCGTTACGTTAAACTGGCCCCTTTCACGTCGGGTAGTGCGACAGATTGCGACTATTCTGTGCGCTTGACGTCGTCGGTGTTTGGCGCGGCTTTCTAAATGCATGCCGACCAAAAAGGATCGTGAGCATTGTCATCAACCTCGCCCGGACTGGGTTCCGGAGGAGGCTGGTCCGGCGTTTGCCACCTGGGTCATGGAGGGAATTAATCCCTCCGGTGTCGCCAACGTGAAAATTCACGGGCCGCGTCGCCGTCAGCTTTCGATTGATGATTATGTCGCCGGTATTCAGAAGCGCGATACGGGGATCCTTGCGCGTGCGATCACGTTGGTGGAGAGCAACGCTGCGGCCCATCAGGAACTCGCGCAGCAGTTGCTCGCACGGGTGTTGCCGCTGACTGGGCGTTCGTTGCGCGTCGGGCTCACCGGTATCCCTGGTGCGGGCAAGAGTACGTTTGTCGAGGCGCTCGGCAGCCGGCTGTGCAATGAGGGGCATCGCATCGCGGTGCTGGCGGTTGATCCGTCGAGCACGATTACTGGTGGCAGCATTCTCGGTGACAAGGTGCGCATGGAAAAACTTTCGCGGCATCACGGCGCGTTTATCCGGCCGTCGCCCTCGAGCGGTTCGCTCGGTGGCGTGGCGCGAAAAAGCCGCGAGGCGCTGCTGCTCTGCGAGGCCGCGGGCTACGACATCGTCATTGTCGAAACAGTCGGTGTCGGCCAAAATGAGGTCACCGTACGCTCGATGGTGGATTGTTTTCTCATGCTCATGATCGCCGGTGCGGGCGATGAGGTGCAGGGTATAAAAAAAGGCATCATGGAGCTGGCTGACCTGGTGGTTTTCAACAAGGCCGAGGGCGAAAACCGGCCGCGTGCCACGGCGGCCCAGGCTGAGATGAAGCGCGTGTTACATTATCTGCGGCCCGCGACCGAAGGCTGGACCACGCCGGCGTTGCTGGCGTCGGCGCTTTCGGGAGAAGGGATCGCTGAAGTCTGGGCCACGGTGGAGGAATTTTTTAAAACGGCAAAGTTGACCGGCGTGCTTGAACAACGGCGACGCTCGCAATCGGTTTCGTGGATGCACGCACTCATTCGTGAGCAGTTGCAGAACGATTTTTATCAAAACGCGGCGGTCGTCGCGAAACAACCGGCGCTCGAGGTCGCCGTGGCCGAAGGGCGTTTGCCCGCGCTGGCGGCGGCGCAGCAGTTGCTGGCGGCTACGGCAGTGGTGAAGTGAAATCCGGGCTTTGCTGTTCGAAGTGATGGCTTTGCGCCGGTGAGGTTTTGCTCAATTCGTCGCGCATTTGAGTCGATAGACGATTAACTGGATGCGTTTTATGCATTCGGATAAATATTCATCTCAGCCATGCTTAACCGTGCGCCATCGCCTGGTCGTCTGACGCTGGCTTTGTTGTGCTTGGTGGGGTTGGTTGGGTTGTTTTTCTGGGTGCGTTGCACGCGAGTCGTTTCTTCACAACCGGTGGCCGCAGTTGTTCCGGCGAAGACGAAGGTGGCACATCTGACCGTGCTCAACGGCAGCCCGTGCGAATGGCAGATTGTTTTCACACCGGCAGCAGGGGGTGAACGGCACGCGTGGAAACTCTCGGTTGATAAATCGTTCGACGTTGAACTGGCGGGCGGTGATTACGCGGTGGAGCAGACGATGTTGATGGACGAAGCGGGACCGGATGCGACGAGGCGTTTCTCGATGCAACTGGAGGCCGGCCAAGTTTACCGGTGGCGGTTAATTACGCTTTTGTCCGGTGCGGAAGCGGATGAGCGTATTCACACGCGGGAGATTCAACGACCATGAGTGAAGGTGGTTCAAGACGTGCCGTGGCCGAAATTCGCTTTGGCGAGGATCGCTCAAGCATCACCAAGGTGAGCGGGCGTTCGATTCATCAATTCTGGAGTTTGTTGGGGCCGCATTTTCGCGACGTGTTGCTGGCGCCGCAGCGGCGTTCTGATGATGGCGGTGTCGCCTGGACCTGGCGCGAGGGCGCGGAGAAGAAGCCGTTGACCGCAGCGGAACTCGCCGGCGTGCGTAAACGGCTGGAGCGGGCCAATGATTCGTTTGCCGAAAACCCGGTGAATCCATTAATGGGTGACGACCGGAGCGGAACCAGTTCACAGGCGCTCATTGACCAGGTGGCGGCCCGGGTGAAGGCGATGGCCGATTCGCTCGCGGCTAAGTCGGATGCAGCGCTGTCGGACTTCGTCTGTCGAACCGAAACTGGTATAATGGTCCATAGTTGGGGCGTCGCTTCGCCGGCACCGGTCGTTTATCCGGAGTCGATGGAGACGGGGTTGAGCGGTGTCGTGCTCGCTGGTGCAAAACGGTTGGAAGGATACGAGGTGGTTGTGGAAAACGCCCAGGGGTTGAGTGTGGCGCGGACACGATCGGAGCAGTCCGGTGAATTTCATTTTACCAAAATCGGACCGGGGCGTTATCGGGTACGCGTGGTTTCGGGCCGGGTGAAATTCCCCGTGAAAGGTGTCATGGTGACGGTGGAGCGTGGCGCGGTGGCGCGGTTGGAGTTGCGGAGCGCGGCGGACTCAACTGACGAGGGTGAACCAAAAGAAAATGAGGACGGAAGTAACTCGGCCGAAGAAACTCCATCGTCGACCGGATCCGCCCCGCCGAACAGGCATGGTGCACGTGGATGGTTCGGTAAAGTGATCGGCGTGATTGTTCTATTAATGTTGCTTGGCGGCGGAGGCGTGTGGGCCTGGCGGACATGGTGGAGCACAGCCGATCGTACGGTGCAGCGGACCACGGTTCACACTTCGTCGATGGCGCCTGAAGATTTTTCTGCGGGAGAAAGCCATGTGCGTACCGCAAATACGGCCGGACCTTCTGCTGGCGCAGGCTCAGGTCTTGGCGCGTCGGTGGATGGCGTGGGTGGTTCGGTTCAGCACCCCGGTTTGCCGGCTGTTGTATCGGCTAGTCGGTCGGTCGATGTGGCAGCGAATGGGCGTGCGCGGTCTCCCTCAACCATTGGTTCGAGGGTTGATGTTCAGTTGGGCATTGCGGCCCCGACGAGTACAGCCGCGCCGAGTTCAGGCGACCAAGCCGCGGTTTCTGAGGCTGCAAACAATAGTGCTGCCGAGGAACCAGTTTCTGCTCCTCCGGATTTGGGTTCGGAAGCTGGCGCCCCGAAAATGCAGGCTGCGGCGGGGCGAAATTTAAAACCCTCAGCAATCGCCAGTCCTGCGATCACCGGGGGCGGAGTGAAGGGCGGTCGCCCGCCAGTTGCCGCATTGGAATCCGGTTTGTCGGATGACAAAAACCGCCCGCCAGGCGGAGCGGAGCTGGAAGGTGCGGTTGCGTTCACGAATCAAAAACAGAAGGGAAAGGCTCAGGCTTTGGGTGCAATTCCGACTCAGACGCCAGCGGCAAAGAGCAGGGAGCCTTCCGGTGGAGGCGAGATATTGGGAAACCCCTCAACGGACGTTCCGTCAGAGGCGGTGACCATAAATCGTCCACCGGGTGAGTCAGTTCAGGCGACTGGGCCGGTTTCAAAAGTATTGGTCGTGAATAAAGGCCCTGCCGCAGAAAAATCATTGTCTAGAAACGAGGTGAAACCGAGCGCGGACGGCGAAGAACCGGAGGATAAACCGGCCATAGCTCCTAAGACTGCGACGCGAAAACCTGTTCCGAAGAAACCGGGTTCCGGTGGCAAAACACCGACCGCACGCGGAACGGAGGCTGGGACTCCTCCTGAGAATCCGGCCCCTGAAAATGACGATGTACCCGCTCCTGCGCCGTACGCAGAATCGAATCAACCGCCAGAGCCATCGAATTCGTTGAACGGGAAAGAAGGCGTTGAGCGACTGGCTGAGTCTGCGAATGGTTCGGGTGCGCCTGCGTCGGCCGCCGCCAGGGCCGCTAATTCTGAGTCTGCGAAAAGTTCTCTTGCGGCCGTTCGAACCTCGGCTGGGCATTCGGGCGGTATGGTGGCGAACAAACCAAAATCGCTTTCTGGCGATGAGGCTTCAGTCGAACAGGGAGAAAAGGCGCATTTGGACACGCCGGACAGCCGTGGCGTGACAATGTTGAGCTACGAGATTGCCGCTGTTCGTTGGGATGTGCGTCTGGTGCGCAATGCGATTGTACCTACCGTTCCGGTGCGCGTCGGAGAGGTTGATTCAGCGAGCTTGGTGCGTGAAAAGCTGCTTTCGGAACGAAAGAGTCGCGTGCCTGAGATGTTTAAAAATCCTGCAACTCACGTGGGTTTTGTTTTTACGCTTCCGGATCTGCCGGAGGGTGGAGCATTCTATTGGCGGGATGCAAAGGATTCGGTGAAAAAGACGAGTGATGGCAATCAGGCGGAGATCAACTGGGCTGGTGATGCGACTCCTCATGGTAGCGTGTTTGTGCTTGTTTTCCCCGATGGCCAGGAGGCTGTGCACCTGACTGTGACGGAAACCGGCGGCCTGTTGCTCAAGCTGGCAGAAGGTGTGCGTGGTAGCATGAGACTTGGTGTGGCCCGCGTCATTTCAGATGAGTTTGGCCCGGAGTTGGAGAAACGTGCTACGCGGTTCGGCTGGCATGTGAATGGCGTGGCAAGAAAGAGGGAGGAGCTGAAATCGGAGGATCGAAATCACGTCATCAGTTTTCCACTGGAGAAATCCAAAACCCTACGGCTGGACGTGGCTCTGACCGATCACCTGACCGGATGGGCCCTTGTCACTGCGATTCAACTACGGCCCAAGAAATAGAAAGTGAGGAGGCACCGGTTGGTGGTGGATGACCGTCGCGATGAGAACTCTGCTTTTAGTGGCCGTTACCGGAGGTATTTTATGACTGCTTCTGTGCGCGTTCGCACGTGGAGTTTGTCGTAGATGTGCTTCAGGTGGCTCTTGACCGTCTCGGTGCTGATGGAGAGGCGGCTGGCGATTTCCTTGCTGACATAACCCTGGGCGAGCAGTTCGAGAATCTCTTCTTCCCGTGAAGTCAGTAGTTCGGTCTTGGCTGGCGTTTTACGGAATGCAGTTATGACTTTTCTCGCAACTTCTCCGGTCATCGGCACTCCGCCTCGATTGATGTCGCGAATGCTCAGCAGAATTTCTTCGGGAGCGGTATCCTTGAGCAGGTAGCCGCTGGCGCCCGCTTCAAGGGCACGAAAGATTTCCTCACTCTCTTCGTAGATGGTGAAGATCATGATCTGCGTGCGTGGCAGCAGCTGTTTGATCTGCCTCGTGGCTTCTATCCCTGAACCATCTGGCAGGTTAATGTCCATGATGATCACATCAGGTTGTGTGCGAGGAATCTCGGTTAGGGCAGTTTTGAAGTTTCGGCAAACGCACACGCAGCTAAAGTCGCGGTCCTCCGCGAGAATCTGCTGCAATTCTTCGCAGATGCCGGCATTGTCTTCGACGATCGCAACGGTAGTAGGC